>Ga0214921_10011368_pt1 | contig 10828 bp, 7 predicted proteins | sample LL1505_MetaG_FD_177992 | JGI IMG/M metagenome (GOLD analysis project Ga0214921, IMG submission 177992) | Freshwater microbial communities from Lake Lanier, Atlanta, Georgia, United States - LL-1505 | ecosystem: Environmental > Aquatic > Freshwater > Lake | place: USA: Georgia | collected 2015-05-28
TATGTCTGCTTTATCAAACTGATAGTTAGGAACTACTGCTTCACCAAAACAAGCTTCATTCGCCTGAATCAGTGCAGAAGCAGAAACAGCATCATAACAAATTAATTTTGTATTAGGGAAAGCTTGTGTGAAATCAGCGATAGCCTTTTTAGTCGTTGGGCTCTGAATCGTTGGTGAGACAATTCTAATTTGGCTTGAAGAATTTAAGGATGCCATAATTTCAGCATCAATGACATCCCACCCAGGTCCTTTTTTATTCCTTGAAGCAGGTTTTTCAATAACCCCGTTTTTTACACGGAAAGCACTTGATATCCTACTGGTATCATACAAACTCAAAACACTGGCTTGTGCTCTGGCGCTGGTGCCCCCTTTAGTTACAGAAGAAAGAGAATTACCTTCAATTTTAATTGGCCTTCCTTCTCTTGTTTTAACTAAAACAGCACAATAGTCTCCTCCCTGGACAAAAGAAGAGGCATAATAAGTGGCTATTCCAGGTACAATAGCATCAGGCTTAATCACATAAGGGATGGCCTTTTTAACAGGGATTTCACAACTTGCAGCTACTGTTGCAGCGCCAAGGCCGAATCCTAGATATTTAAGAAAATCACGGCGATTACTGTTCAAATCAATATTAGAAGGCTCTTCTAATTGCTGAATTACGGATAAGCTATGAAATTCTTGATTCGATTCATTTAAATAGGCAGGATCGTTAGCTATTTGAGCATCACCAATCCAGACTTCATTCGATTTTTTCTTCATTTTATGCGGAAAATAAGCATTTGGAGAAATAAATTTTTCAGGTCTATTTGATTAATAGTGGCATTTTTGGCATTCTAATCCACCGATTTCCTCTACGGTAACTTTATCTCTTTCTCCTTTTGCCAACTGTTTGTGCATGCGCTCATAGGATTGATAATAAGGATTGTCAGAGAATTTTACCTCAGTTTTTCTATGACAATTGATACACCAACCCATAGAAAGAGGAGATACCTGATGAACTTCCTCCATTGTCTGGACCTGTCCGTGACAATTTTGACAAGCAACCTTTCCAACAGTTACGTGTTGAGCATGGTTAAAATAAGCATGATCAGGAAGATTGTGAATTCTAACCCATTCAATCGGTCCTTGTATTTTATAATCACCAGATTTATTGTCAGTTAATGAGGATACTAATGCTTCCCATTGATTCTCAATTAAAGATTCACCCTCCTCGTCGAGCGTACCTTTATCTTGAACATAAGTATCAGCAAACCATTTTTTAAAAATTCTTTCGATTTTTGCTTTACTTAACTGGTCGTAATTCTCTATATACTGATCAGTATTTGGATTATATCCAATAGAAGCATAAATTTTTGAAATTTCAGCTGTACCATATTGGGAACCAACTTTGATAGCTTTATGACAGTTCATACAGGTATTGGCAGCTGGTATCACACTTTGCTTGCTTCTTCTGGCTCCATCATGACAATATTGACAATCAATTTTATGTAAGCCTGCATGGGTAGCATGTGAAAATTTAATAGGTTGAGAAGGTTTATAGCCTTGCTGCCTTCCCAGATTTATGGCATTATTAACAGTTGTGTAACCACCAAACACCACCAAAGCAAACAATACAAAACCAACAACCCCTCTTCCAGTTAGAATCTCGAATAAAGTTTTCCTTTTTGCCTCGGTATTACCTTCGCTAACCTGCACCATAAAATTCAGGTTAGATATAATTCTGGTTAGAATAATGGCTAAAAGAATAAGGATTCCCGTTAAAAGGATATAAAGATTTGTGTTGTCTGCAGGTTCAACAGTAGTTGTTGCACCAGTAGAAGTACCTGCTGTAGAAACAGGATTCGAACCGTTTACATGTACATCTTGAATGTAACCCAGTATATTATCAATTTCAGCATCTGTCAAAGAGGTGAAACTTGTCATAATAGTGGGTTTCCATTCGTTCCAAAGCTCAACTGCCCTCGGATGTCCACTGTTAATCAGTGCCTGGGAATTTCTAATCCAAGCATATAAATCTTCCTTTGGATAAGCAGACCAACGTTCCTGAACACCACCCAAGGCAGGACCTGTAAGCTTATCCTTCATGTTTTTATTATGACAGGAAGCACATTGGTTTTTAAAAAGGGTTTTACCGGCTGCTATATCTACACCTGCTGCAGCCGTTGCAGGAGCTGCTGCATCTTGAGAAGATACAGGAAGATAGTTGAATAGCAAGAACCCTGAAAGAAGGAAACAACGCAGGATCGAGTTAAAAATCATTTTATTCACAGTTTGGAATTCTAGGACGTTTCTTAGTGAAATGAAATGTCATTTTTTTGTCAGCGCAAATATATTAAGCCTTACTTGTTTTATATCTTTTTTTTCAAAAAGTATACTCTATTTAGAGAATTTCTAAATTGGAATCAAACCTTTTTGAGATATTTAAATATTTCATTTCGGAAATGTTATATTTTAAACCTTTAATAATATTAAAAAGTATAAAATAAAAAATAATATATTGAAAATATTTTTTGAACAAAATTAAAATTAATTATTAAAATTTAATTTTATATTAAACTGATTATCAATTTTTTAAACTGAAACATCTGCTTTAATAGGTGAATGAGGGAAATAATCTTTCAATATTATATCTGAAAATTCAAAGTCGAAAAGGTTTTTGACCTCCATATTTAAGGATATCGTGGGCAATACCCCTGGATTTCTGGAGAGTTGCTCCCTAACCTGATCAAAATGATTATTATAAATATGTGCATCTCCAAAAGTATGGATAAAGTGACCTGGCTTTAGTTGCGTAACATGGGCTATTAAATGGGTTAAAAGTGCGTAGGAAGCAATATTAAATGGAACTCCAAGAAATACATCTGCTGATCTTTGGTAAAGCTGACAGCTAAGTTTTCCATTGGCCACATAAAATTGAAACAAAGTGTGGCAAGGTGGTAAGCCACTTTTAACCATTCCTGGAATATCAACTGGATTCCAGGCTGAAACAATAAGCCTTCTCGAATCAGGATTTGATTTGATATCTGCCACTAATTGAGATAGCTGGTCAACGCCGCCAAAATTCCGCCACTGTTTTCCATATACCGGTCCTAATTCTCCCCATTTTGCAGCAAAATGTTCGTCAATATATATGGAATGAATAAATTCTTTCATTTTTTCTTTCCATTTTGAAGAATATTTTGGGTAATCAGCTGAAATATTGTTTTTTTCCAGCCAATATTGAAAAGGCCATTCATTCCAGATACTAATCCCCTTCTGAACCAATGGCCTAATATTTGTTTCTCCTTTTATAAACCATAAAAGTTCTTCTGCTAACCATCTGAAGGCTACCTTTTTTGTCGTTAAAAGAGGAAAACCTTCATCCAGATTTATCTTCATCTGATATCCAAAAATACTTTTAGTTCCTGTTCCCGTTCTGTCCATTTTTTCAACCCCCTCATCTAAAATATATTGAAGTAAATCGTGATAAGCTTTCATCGTAAAAATTTTAATGGAAAAATATAAAATAAAAATATTTAAAACGCCTAAAATGACAATTATAATAATATAATTTAATATTTTGCCTTTCCATTAATTAAAATACCATGTACGCTAAATTATTTCTTCTCCCTTTTTTAATTTTGATAAACACAAAGACAATTAAGAATAATCCTATGGATGTCAATCCATCCATAATTAAAGAAGATCTGCCCTACCTCATTCCATTTTATAAAAAACTTCATCAAATGCCTGAAGTTTCACTATATGAAAAAGAAACTTCAGCATTATTAGCCTCTGAATTAAGAAAAATTGGATTTAGTGTCACTGAAAATATTGGAAATACCTATGGAATCGTTGGTATTTTAAAAAATGGAGAAGGCCCTACCCTCTTATATAGAACCGACATGGATGCTTTACCTATGGCTGAAAAAACAGGCCTTACTTATGCCAGTTCAAAAATTCACGAGGTAAATGGCAGTAAATCTGGGGTGATGCACTCTTGTGGACATGATATGCACATGACTACCTGGTTAGGCACTGCAAGAACGCTGGTAAAGTTAAAAGATCAATGGAAAGGTACCCTCATGTTAATTGGACAACCTGCAGAAGAAATTGGGGTAGGAGCGAAAGCAATGCTGGAAGCAGGTCTTTATGAAAAATTTGGGGTACCTGATTATGCTATTGGTTTACATTGCAGCCCCACCATTCCAGCAGGAAAAGTAGGTTTTGGAAAAGGTTATACCATGGCCACTTCTGAATCTGTAACCATCACAGTCTATGGCATTGGTGCCCATGGTGCCTCTCCTCATATGTCTGTAGATCCCATTGTATTATCGAGTTTGTTAATCATGGATTTACAAACTATAACAAGCAGAAGTTTAAAACCTATTGAATCGGCAGTAGTTACAGTTGGTTCTATCCATGCAGGTACCGCCAGTAATATTATCCCTGACGAAGTGAAGTTAGGCCTGACCCTTCGATCTTTTAAAGAAGATGTCAGACAAATGATTCATAAAAGAATTATTGAAATCTGTAATGGTACAGCCATGGCTGCTGGTCTTCCACCAGAAAGGTATCCTAAAGTTGAATTTTCTTCCGTTTACATAGCAGCAAATTATAACAATGAACTTTTAGTTGATAAACTTATCGTAAGTGCAAAAAACGCTATTGGACCTGGACAAGTTGTTGATGCTGAAGTTCAGATGGTAGCTGAAGATTTTTCTGCCTATGGAAGAACAACTCATAAGGTTCCATCCGTTTTATTCTGGCTTGGAACTGTCCCAGACGAACGTATTAAAAAAAATGATTTACCTGGACTGCACTCCCCTTTTTATTATCCAGAACCTGAAATATCTTTGGAAACTGGTATATTAGTCACTTCGAAGTCATTACTTGATTTATTTAACGGGAAATGAGATTGATTGCCAAGAATCACCTCCTTTAAACTTTAAAAAAACAGAAGAAGCATTCAGGGTTTTTATTTGAATAATATTTTGTTGAGAGGCAAATAATTCTGTAAAGAATGTTGCTTTCAGATCCATCGTTTTTATTCGTTCTTGTTGTGATATATAAAAAGATAATTCCATGCTGTCCCCTATCTCCTTACAACCTGACCATTTTAACCCGACAAACTTTTGGTTCATCTTTATACCTAAATTTTTAGAAAAATATGCCAGTATACTTTTTTCTTTGTTACATAATTCCTCCGTTTGATAATGACCTTCTTCAAACAAACGCAATACATTTTCTAAATCATCTGGGAATATTTTTACCTTTAAACTTATTTGTTTCTGATCTATAGACATACTAATTTCTGTTACAGATAAATATATGCCATGCCAGTTGGTTATATTATAATATAACAAAAGCAATAAACACCAGCATTGACTTGTGAAAAGCATTTAGAAATAATTAATTTATGGACAAGTTACCTATTTCGTTAAAAAATTCAATATTATTTAAGCAACAGGCTTTTATTAATGGAAAATGGAAAGAGAGTCATCATGAACAATTCTTCCCTGTTTTTAATCCATTCAATAAAAATAAAATAGCTGATGTTACTGACTTAGGCCTGCCAGATTTGGAAGAAGCAGTTCAAGCTGCTAATAAAGCCTTTCTGCCATGGTCAAAATTAACCTCTTTTGAGCGAGCTAAAATACTACATACCTGGCATCAGCTAATCTTAGAAAATGAGGATGATTTAGCTCGAATTCTTACTCTTGAACAAGGTAAACCATTTCAAGAAGCAATAGGTGAAATAAGATACGGTGCAACCTTTATTTCCTGGTTTGCCAGTGAAGCTGTGCGAATTTATGGAGATTTAATTCCCTCACCTGATGCTACTAAAAGAATTGCTGTTCTAAAACAACCTATTGGAGTTGTCGTGGCTATAACCCCATGGAACTTCCCTAATGCAATGATTACCAGAAAAATAGCGCCTGCATTAGCCGCAGGATGTACTGTTTTGGTAAAGCCCGCAGAAGATACGCCACTTTCAGCTCTTGCTTTAGCCGTTTTAGCTCAAAAAGCCGGAATGCCTGACGGAGTATTAAATATAGTACCCACCAGCCAACCAGTAGTTGCGGGTGATTTTTTTTGCACCCACAAGAATATTCAAAAAATATCATTTACCGGTTCGACTAAAACGGGTAAATACTTGATGGAAAAAGGCGCATCTACACTGAAAAAGTTATCTCTCGAACTGGGTGGAAATGCCCCTTTTATTGTTTTTGACGATGCCAATCTAGACGATGCCATTCAAGGTGCCATTCTGTCGAAGTACAGAAATGCCGGTCAGACATGTGTATGTACCAACAGATTTATCGTTCAGGAAAACATTTTGCCCCGATTCCTTGAAAATCTGGCGCGAGCGCTTGATAAAATGTCCATAGGCAACGGATTTGATGAAGGGGTTCAGATAGGTCCTTTGATAAATGATAATGCTATACAAAAAGTGAATCGTCTTGTGGCGGATGCAGTGGAGAAAGGCGCTAAGCTGTACTATGCCAGGGAAAAATCAAGTAACCCGATGATCCTTCCACCCCTCATTTTAACAGGGGTTAATCCTTCCATGCAATTATCAAAGGAAGAAATTTTTGGTCCCGTTTCTGCGGTAACCTCGTTTTCTGCGGAAGAAGAAGCCATACATCTGGCAAACGATACGGAATTTGGCCTTGCTGCCTATCTGTACACCAGGGATTATTCGAGGATTCATCGCATAACAGAAGCACTGGAATATGGCATGGTAGGTGTTAATACTGGAATCATCTCCTATGCATCCGCACCTTTTGGCGGAATCAAAGAGAGTGGATTTGGCAGGGAAGGTTCCAAATACGGCATTGAGGAATACCTGATCTTAAAATATATTTGCACAGATATCAAAGGATCCTAAATATGGATGCAAACACCCTCAGCAAAGTTATACCGGCCGCTGTGCTTCTTTTTTTGGGAATAATAGAAGCTTTAGGAGGCATATATTTCAATGGAAAACGAACTAAAAATGATTTTTCTATAGAAATCGTTAGCTTAGCTATTCTTCCAACACTCATTCAACCTGGCATATTCCTTTTTACTTTTCAGTTGATGTCATATTTTTTTTCAGCTTATGAAAATTATTTTATTACACAATCCATTTTTTTTCATTTAATTGCTTTTTTGATTTTTGACGATCTGACTCAATATTGGTGGCATCGATTTTCCCACTCGAATAAAACAATGTGGAAATTGCACCGACCACATCATGTCGTAGAAGAGATGGGTGTTTTGGTTACCTATAGAAATGCCATACTTTATTACGCTTTTATGCCAGGTATTTGGCTTTCTGCGTTACTGGTTTATTTAGGTATGGGTTATGTTTATATATTTTATTTAACCATTAAGTTGATCGTTATTTTATTAGCTCACAGCGAAACCAAGTGGGATCGGTTTTTATATAAATATAAGATTTTACATCCATTTGCCTGGGTCATTGAGCGCACTATCTCAACCCCAAGCACTCATTTTGCCCATCATGGATTAACAGCAGAAGACGGTATTTCCAATCCAAATGGCAATTATGGTAACCTGTTATTCTTTTGGGACGTTTTATTTGGAACGGCAAAAATCACGCGTAAATATCCTGAAAAATTTGGCGCCTGGAATCAGCTAAAAGAAGCCTGGTATATCCAGTTATTTTTTCCAATGATTAAGTCTAAAGACCCAAGAAGTGAATTACATGCTTTGAAAACCAGGGGTGATTATGATCCTAATGTGGATTTTAAAAATTTCAATAAATAATTTTACCTCACCTGACAAAAGAAGCCTGCCAAACCCCTTTATTACCCTCCAGCCGTATAAAATAATATCCTTGTGACAGAAATGAAATAGATAATTCCTCACCCAAACGATAATTGTTATGCATAAAAAGGGTACGACCCAATGCGTCCATTATCGAAAGTTTGCCCTCAAACATTTCTGTAAATAACTGAGGTTCAACATGGATAATATCTGTTGCAGGATTAGGGTAAATCTTTAATCTGGATGCACTGGATGGTTCATTTATATTTTTTGAAACGATGGTTTTTTTCCAGGGAGTCGTAAATAACTGCATTCCGCCTCGCGCATTTCCTACTAAAAGTTCATAAAAACCATCGTTATTAATATCAGCCATTGCAGGTTTCGTTTGAAAACCAATATTTAACGAGGCAAGACCACTTGATAAAATAGGGAAAGCATTATTTTTTTTTGACGCATCATAAAGTAAAAGTCCCTTTTCCTCAGAACCTGTAATTAATTTCAAGCCATCAGGCGTTTGAAAAAAATGTGGTGCCGAGGAACCAGTTAAATAACCTGGTTTATTTGTATTGACCGCCCCAAGCCTGGTTATATTTGGCTCAAAATCTGAGGATTCATCAAAAAAAGGATTTTCTTTTGTCCCTTTATTTTGGAAATAATTTAGGTTTCCCCCTCTTTCTCCAACAATTAAATCCATTAAACCGTCTTCATTAAAATCAATAATAACTGGGGTGGCAAAAAGACCTACATCAATATCCATAAAAGGGTAAACGAGAGACTGAACCGAAAAAGGTTTACCCGATCCTCCCTTATTTTCACCATAAAATAATTTCCCCATCTCATCTCCAATCAGTATATCTAAATCACCGTCATTGTCTAAATCGCCAAAAGTGGGTGAAAAATCTCTCGAAACGGAGTTAAATCTGTTTAGATCTAAAAAATTACTATCTCTTAAAATAAAAACAGGATCATTTGGGGTTCCTTTATTTTCAAAATAAAATAAACCTGAAGGAACTTTTCCCGTTTCAATAAAGTTCCCGCTATTTCCGACCACGATATCCAAAAGACCGTCACCATTGATATCGACCCAGGTAGGACTTGCACCCTTTCCTAAATCCAGTTCTTTTTCAAACAAAGTAAAATTTGTAGCTTTTTTGAAATCAGCCTTTTTTTCAGTTCCATGATTAATATAGGCAAGCGTAGCATTTTCGTCTAAAGAATTAAAAACAGCATTTGGAGCAAAAACAAGATCTTTTAAACCATCATGATTTAAATCAATAGCAAAGGAAGCAGGAAATACAGGTATATCTACAGGGAAATCATTTGAAGGAAAAAAATTGTCTTGTTTATTCATCCATGCTGTTTTACAATTCCCATTATTCGTCAAAAGGGTAATATTAGGATAGGAAATATCCCCCAGGAATAATTCTTTGTCCCCGTCGTCGTCTAAATCGATGGTTAGCAAGGTGCTTCCAGCGTGCCTTAAATTTCCGGCAAGTTCAGAAGGAGTTATTTTGAAACATACCCCTTGCGAGGGAGAAAGATCAATTTTGGATGAAAACCCTGACTCATAGAATCCTCCCCAGCATTGATTATCCAATCGAAACAGCAGTGAATCTGCTTTAAAATTTTTCTCTACTGATTCATTGCGATAGTATTCTGCATAGCCACCGTTAATATTAAAGGTTACAATATCGAGATCACCATCGCAATCTACATCATCTAGGGCTGGAATATCAACGCGTGTCACATAGAGATTTGTTTGTCCTCCAACATAGAGAGGAAAAAACAAAATATTATAGGGGGCCTTAAAATTTAATCTATTAAATGATAATTTGTTGTCCTGAGTATAAAACCCTTTCCAAACCTGAATACCATCCACCCCGGGAATATCGGAATAAGCAAAGAAATCAGACACACCGTCCTTGTCATAATCTCTCAAAAGTACCCAACTCTCAGCCTTTGGGAAATGGGAAATATACTCAGGTGAAAATACATATTCAATCGCAGGAAGCCCCTCATTTTTCTTTTTTCCTAAATAACTTCCGTGAATATTACCCAATCTATCAAAAACATAAATATCCGTTATTCCGTCCTTATTAAAATCTGTTTCTGAAAATTGAGGGCATTTCCACCCACCTGTAAAGGGTTCCTGAAGTAATTTATTTCCAATCGAAACGGGAAGTTTTAGTTCTTTAAATTCCTGTCCATTCAAGGAAATGGCAAAAAAATAAAGCAGCAGCAAGCTAAATTTATAATCAGGTACATTAAATAATTCTTTTTTCATTTCAACTTTCTGTCTAAAGAAATTCCTATTTTCAACTTAAAAACGAGCAATAAAGTCAATTTAGAAATCAAAATTGATAAACCTAAATTAACTAATGATTTTCCGGGAAAAATGGACAAAAAAGCAAAAGTATAGGATTTATATACCAAAATATTATTCATTTAATGGAAAGGAATTATTTATCGGCAAATGAAAGGTCGCAATATTTAGGCTAAAAAGCAATATTTTTATTTAGTGAACTAATAAAAAAACCTATTGTTATTCGTAAAATCACATCAAATGTCGATAAACAGAGATATGGGAGAAAACAATCATACTGAGTCCTTTGTATTTCATCCTAAAAACATCCTTTTATTTCTAACGCTGGCAGGTCTGACCATGTTATTTTTGTCCCTATCTTTTGCCTATGTTTATACAAGATCACTTTCGAAATTGCCACCATTACAATTACCCTGGCTATTTTATATAAATACCTTTGTACTTTTGGGGTCCAGTTACAGTTTATGGCAAAGTAAAAAGGCTTATCTGGAAGACAGGACAGATAAATACCAACTGACCCTATATATCACAGTATTACTTTCTTTAATCTTTCTTGTATTGCAGGTCATAGCTTGGTATACTCTCTTTAGTCAAAACATCCTGATACAAAGTGATAATTCAGCCGGATATCTGTACGTTATCTCTGGACTACATTTTATTCACGTTTTGGCTGGACTTCCTTTTCTTTTTTATTTTATCATACAAGCCAGGAAATATATGATAGAACCCGTTAGTGTACTGGTTTATTTT
>Ga0214921_10011369_pt1 | contig 10827 bp, 5 predicted proteins | sample LL1505_MetaG_FD_177992 | JGI IMG/M metagenome (GOLD analysis project Ga0214921, IMG submission 177992) | Freshwater microbial communities from Lake Lanier, Atlanta, Georgia, United States - LL-1505 | ecosystem: Environmental > Aquatic > Freshwater > Lake | place: USA: Georgia | collected 2015-05-28
AAGAGTGACCAAAATATCCAATAAAAGAAATGCCCTCATTCATTAATTGTTCAATTCTGTTGCCCATTAACTGCTGCACAGCGCTTGTTGATGTTTTGGTGAATGTTTCAACATACGCACCCATTGAAGTATCTTCCGCTATTACTTTATATGAATTCATAAAATCCATAAATTGATTGTTTTCGCTACTGTCTTTTCCACCAACTACGTGTAAGACATTTTTCATCCATCCCTTTTCATCAACTGTTGTACCTGCACTTTGTTGCGCTGACTCATACTCTTTTATTTTTGTTAAGTAATAATTCACTTCATTTGCACTAACTGCACCAATGCGTCCAATTGGTATTATGGGGGTGATTGAACCGGGCATTGAAGCAAGTAAGTTATCAGAAGCAGGCCAACCAAAAGTGGTTACTAAATTTAATTTCTCAGCAAATGGACTACCTTGATTATATATTTGATCTCTATAGTCAAGCCCACGTCCAATTATAAAAACATAAGATGGTGTTGTTGCAAAACTATTTTTTACATACCGAATAAAATCTCTAATTGCTCCAGGATGATATTTTATACCAAATCCAAATTGATCATACAGCTCATTTATATCATAAACTTTTGCATTGTAACCACCCCCTTGCAAAGTGCTTCTGTATTGACGATATTGATCTACATAATTATTGCCATTACCATCATCATATAATGCAGGATTACTGATTATTATATAATCTGACTGATTAGAAATCTGTGTTAGGTTGATGAATGCTTTTTGTGTTAATGTATTTATGTAGGTAATATTAGATTGGCTTAATAATCTTATTTTTCTTGTTAGGGAAGAAACAGGGAGAACAAATTTAACTTTTCCAGGTGTTGATAAAGTATCTCCTATATATCTACTACCAGTTGTTTCATCAAATAAAACAGGCTGAAACAAACCATAATTAAAACTATCGATTACTAAATAATTTCCATTTGCTGATGGTGCCAAAGTAAAGTTAACATCAGCAGCATTGCTGAAATTAAATGTTGCAGGATAAATTATGCCAATATAAGCTACTACAATCCTATCAAAAGAGTTACCGGAACGATTAGAAATAGTAATAGGTAATATTGAATTGCTTTGCAGTAATGATAAAGGTAAGTTCTGACGTACAATTTTTCTATAATCAAAATAGGGCATATTGATTGATGTACCATATGGACTAGCCGTAATATCATTTTGAAATAATTTAATTCCAATATTTCTATCATTTGAAGCACATCCAGCCATATTAACTTTAACAGACAAACTATTTGCAGGTCCAGATTTATACACATGAAGATTAGTTAACTCTTTTATTAAATCGCAACAAGGAGAAATTTGATCACTAGTCCACCCTTCCGCTTTATCATAGGAAGAAGAATAAACATATTCTCCAACTAATTTTGCATCTCCTCTATTTAACTGCGACCTATAATAATAATCTATACTCCTCATAAAATATAGATCAGGAGTTGCATTACTTGGAGAACTGTTAATAACGTTTGTATATCTTGAATTGCTATTTGATTGATTGATTGTTAAAAAATAAGCTGCGGTATCCGTTTCTAAACTAAACTTATCTGCCAATTGATAATCAGTATTTCTAAATAGTTGGTTATCTGGTTTCCCATCATTCATTTCACCATAAAATTCGATGTAATCATTTGGACCAAAAACGCCAGTACTTATTGACGTATATAATCGAACTTCCTGACCATTACGCCATAATTGAAAATACCTTACATTGACAGTAGAAATTCCAATTGCAGCCAAAGTGGAATAAGGTATCCGGCACAATCCATCCTTACTTACTTTGAATTTATAATACGTTTTGCTATAATTAATCCAACTATTATTAAGTTGAGCATTTACATTAAAAACAAAGAACAAAAAAAATGGAATTATTAATTTTTTGATCATACTTATTTATTGTGTGTTAATTATTTTTCTTTTTTACTAAATTTAATCTCATAGAAAAAACATTAGTATACAAAGGATTTTCTTGATTAGCTAAATTGGTGAAAGCATAATCTATAGTAACATTTTTTAACTTAAACCCTGCACCAATACTAGGCTGATAAATCCATATTTTTTTTTGATTTGTTGTATCTGTGTCAGATAAAATCTGTTGAAAATTAGTAATCCCTGTTCTAATAAAAAAAACCTTTTTAATACCAAATTCAACCCCAAGATGAGGATCTACGCTAAATAATTTACTTCTTATAATAGTGTTTCTTTTTCCATCAAAAGTTAGATCGATATTTGCTTCTGTTAATAAATCGACCGATTTGTTTAATTTAAAAAAATATGATCCACCCAATACTAATCTTGGAGCTGTTAATTCAACAGACCTTACAGGAATGTCATTTCTGGTTAGGTATAGTACTTCTTTTTCTCTTTCAGAAAAATTGAAAGACCACGCATTGAAAGTTGTAGTAATGTCTTTTGCAACAACAGAGGCATTCCACTTTTTTCCTTTCATTGAAATGGCTGCATCTATTCCAAAACCCCAAGAAGTGGCAAATGAGCCCACTTTCCTGTAAATTATTTTAGCATTTGATCCAAAACTTATACTATTATCATTTATTTTTTTTAATTGTTGAGCATACGAAAATAAAAAAGCATAATCTGCAGAGGAAAAAGTTTGTATATTGTCGTAATTCAAACTTCCATCTGGCTCAACTAAAAAAAGCGTGTTAGGGATATCGTCTACCGCAAATCTCAATAAAGAAAATCCAAGTACTCTTTTTTTATCTTGAACAGGAATTGCTAATGAGGCATAATCATACTTAGCTATCCCAGCAAAATAATCAGCATGCATAATGCTTATTGTAGGATCCACTTTTACATTTATTAAATTGGCAGGATTCCAATAGCCGGAAGTGGCATCTTCGACAGAAGCTATTTGCGCATTTCCCATCGACATTGCCCTAGCGCCCGCCCCAATGTATAAAAATTCATTTGAGTATTTTCTAAATTGAGAAAATGATGAATAGGAAATAGAGCAAACAAATATAAATAATAAAAGAAATCTACGAATCATACTATTTGTATTGTTGAATAAATTTGATTGCCATTGTGCAAACTAAAAGTACATCTACAAAATTACAACTAAAATGAGTGTAGCAAATGTTTAATTATAGATTTAAAGGCAGGAATTCCCCCTTAAAATGGGCAGTTTTCCTTATTTTTCTTTTTTTTACGTATACAGGCTATTGTTAAAAAAATTGCTCATTTTTGCATTGAATAATATTAAGAAACTGATTTTGTATGAATAACCTAATTAAAGAACTGAAATGGAGAGGTATGATACAGGATATAATGCCTGGAACAGAAGAACAACTTCAAAAAGAAATGACTACCGCTTATGTTGGATTTGATCCCACTGCTGATAGCCTGCATATTGGAAGTTTAGTTCCTATTCTTTTATTGGTTCATTTACAAAAAGCAGGACATAAGCCAATCGCCTTAATTGGCGGGGCAACAGGAATGGTAGGTGATCCCAGTGGAAAAAGTGAAGAGCGTAATATGTTGAGCGAAGAAGAATTGAATAAAAATGTAGCCGGCGTAAAGGCTCAACTTGAAAAGTTTTTAATCTTTGACAAATCCTTGCCTAATGCCGCTGAATTAACCAATAATTATGATTGGTTTAAATCAATTAGTTTTTTAGATTTTATAAGAGAAGCAGGCAAACATATAACAGTAAACTATATGATGGCTAAAGACAGTGTTAAAAAAAGACTGGAAAGTGAAAACGGAATGTCATTTACTGAATTTACCTATCAATTAGTTCAAGGATACGACTTCTATTGGTTGTATAAAAACAAACAGTGCAAATTACAAATGGGAGGAAGTGACCAATGGGGAAATATTGTAACGGGTACCGAATTAATCAGAAGGAAAATGGGTGGAGAGGCTTTTGCTTTTACTTGTCCGCTTATTAAAAAAGCTGATGGTGGAAAATTTGGCAAAACTGAAAAAGGAAATATTTGGTTAGACGCTACAAAAACAACGCCTTTTCAATTTTATCAATTTTGGCTCAATGCTTCCGATTCCGACGCTAGCAACTGGATTAAAATATTTACTTTTTTATCGGAAGATTATATTAATGAATTAATAAAAAATCATGAAATCAATCCCGCTGAAAGGATTTTACAAAAAAAGCTGGCGGAAGAGTTGACTATTTTTATACATGGAGAAGAAGATTATAATAAAGCAATAGAGACCACACAAAAATTATTTTCAAACACCAAATCTCCCATTGATTCTTTATCTGTAGAAGATATCAATTCGATTGAAGGTATTGTTAAGTCAAATTACGAAAAGAATAAACTTGCAAACGGAATTGATATCTTAATCTTTCTTACAGAAAATAATATTTTTGAAAGCAAGGGCGCAGCTAGGAAAATGTTGCAAAATGGTGGCGTAAGTATTAACAGAGAAAAAATAACTGATTTGGAATTAACGGTGTCTAACACTCATTTATTATACGAGAAATTTATTTTAATTCAGGTTGGAAAAAAGAATTATTTCTTAATTACTGTTATTTAGATATCCTATAATTTAAATTTCAAACAAAGATTTATTGCCCTTCCGTCTATTGGCGCCCACAATGTATTAAAAACAGGATTGGTCATTGTTCCTGTATACAAAGACTCCTTTTTACTTTGTCGATAATCTAAAATATTTTCACAATTTATAACTACACTTAAATGCTTGCTGACATGAAGCTCCGCCATTGCAGCCATAAATAAATACCCTGGCGTTTTTGTATAATCTTCCCTGTATTGAAAACCATTATAGGATGCTTCCATACAAAACCTGGCTTTGCCTTCAATCTCTTTGGTGAGCATGTATGCCATTCTAAAAGTAGGGGTAAATGGAATAAATTGATTGATGGCTAAATATTTCCTTTCTGCTATTGTGTAAGTATATCCTGCATACAATTCCCATTCCTCTAATTTCAATTTCAAATAAGTGTCAAAACCTTTTGTGACAATGGGCTTTAATTCATTTGAAAAACGCACCAAATTATCCATGCCTTCTGTTGCTATAATAGGATGCATAATTTGAGTTAGGAAAAATGCCTGATTAACGAAAAGCGAATTTCCCTCCCCCCATTTTAGTTTGTAATTAACTTCGGCATTATAGCCGACAGAATTTTCTGCCACTATATTTTCATTAATGGGTACAATATTTTCAATATCATAATCCTGCATTTGTGGAGAAAGCGCATCAGGAATTTTATACCCAACGCCAACTCCACCCCTACAACCAAAATGATTATTAATTTTGTGAAAGATAGCAATCCTGGGTAATAAAAAGTTATGGTATTTATTGTTGTAATCATTTCTTAATCCTGCTTCTATCGTTGTATTTTCTTTAAGTGTATACGTATATTGAGTAAATGCGCCTACAGTATTGTTATTTGTGTTTTGGATATTCACAAAATCACTAGGTAATTTTTTAAACTGGTTTCCTGTTACATTAAATCCAGTTATCCAAGAATAATGCTTTTGGTTTACCAACCAAGTGACTTCTGAATAATAATCTGACTGATTGGCATTGAAAAAATGACTTGCTGTTTTGATGGCTCTTTCAAAGGAACTCCATGAAGATTTGATTACAAATTTATTACGATCATCAACATTTTTTTCGAGCAGAAATTCTGCACTATTTCTGAGAAGATCATTTTTTTGAAAATATTGATGCAACGAATCCTTATGGTTATTAATCACCTGCATATCTCCTCCTAATCTATTGCCTAGCGTTGAAGTGTACCCTATAATTATATTGGTGGAATGATTTGGATAAAAGAAAAGTCTCGGATGCAGCATGATGTTTGAATTTTTTGAAACATCTGAAAAGCCGTCTTTGTTAACATCTACAGCCAATTGCTTAGTGCCGCCTGCATAAAAAGTATATCCAATTTTTTTATGCTTTTTAGAGAAAAAACTATTAAAATTCGTTTCTTTCAAAGTGGTTTGGTTGAGTGTAATAATTCCCTCTCTCTCAACACTTGGTTTTTTAGAAATTAAATTAATTAATCCTCCAATAGCGCCTCCACCATAAAGTGTAGATGCCGAACCTTTTATTAATTCAATTTGTTTTAAATCCAAAGGCGGAATACTCATGACTCCAAATCCTCCACTAAATCCTTCATACAACGGCAGCCCATCTCTCAATATTTGAGTGTATTTTCCGTCTAATCCCTGAATTCTGACATTTGCATTTCCTGAGACGGCACTTGATTGCTGAATTTGAACTCCACTGGCATCACCAATTATTCCTAATACCGTGGAAGGCTTAACTGTACTCTCTTCCTGCATTTCTTCATATTCCAGCACTTCTACTTTTATGGGTGCGCTTTCAATTGGCTGATTTGTTCTTGTTGAAGAAATAATAGTAACTTCTTCTAATGATTGTTCTTCCGGAATTAATAAAATCTCTTTAATATTTGAATCGGAAAAATTTATCTTCGATTTAACATTTTGATATCCAACAGCAGAGATTGTTATGGTTTGGTTTTCAACAACAGCATCGAGATTAAAAATTCCATTTTTATTACTGATTGCTACTGATTTATTATTAATAGAAATTGTTGCTCCAGGAATTGGAAGTTTCGTATAACTATCAACAATTTTTATACCCGATATTACTTGAGCATTAGTATTGATGGAAAAAAAATGAAGCAGCAAAAAAAATAAAACTATTTTAGGCATACAATTCAGTTGAAGTAAGGTTTAAAATTAATAGACATAATATTATTCTATTCAATATAAACAGTTTTTTTTACCACAGCGCCTTCTTTAACTTCTGGTAGAAATAATCTTTCATTAACTATATATCCATTTCCACTTTCACAGAAATGAACTTTTAGATTTTCAATACTGATTGGATTACCATCAGGAATATCGGCAATGTTACTATAACAAATATCATGACCATCAACAATCATCACCAAACCACTTCCTATAGCCTCCATCTTATTTCCGTCGGATATTAAAACACCTGTATCTTCTCCTAATCCTATACCAATAGAAGAAGGATTGGTTGCTATAGCCTGTGCTAATCTTCCAAATCTGCCTCTTTTTTCAAAATGCGAATCAAAAATTACATCTTGCATAAATCCGAGGCCTGTTGTTATTTTAACTTCTCCTTTTAAATGGGCTTTAGCCGCATTTCCTTCGTAAATCATTGTATTACTCATAGCCATCGCACCAGCAGATGTACCAGCAACTAAAAAATTATCGTCTTCTTTGTATCTTTTCATAATGGAAGTCAAAAAATCAGTTCCCCCAAATGTACTTGTTAGCCTCATTTGATTACCTCCTGTAAACATAACAGCATCACAATTTTTTATCCTTTCTATAAAGTCTGGCGACATAACATCTGTTCTGTTTCGGATATGCATCAATCCAATATTATTACACCCGATTTTACCAAACGCGTTTAAGTAGTTTTCTCCTACCTCAATTGGAATCATACTTGCTGTGGTAATTACTTCAATGCGAGAATTTACTCCACCGGTTTCTTGAACAAGCCTTCTTAAAATTCCAAGTTCAAAAAAATTAAGATTATTGCGATTTATTTCACCGGTTTCAAGATTGGTCCCTTTATCTTCAGCACCGCCAATAGCTAATAGTTTTCCTTTAGGAGATTGCATCTAATCAATTTTATGATGACTGCAAAAATACGGCAATTCAAATTTCATTTTAATCGAAAACTTATACAGCAATGTTAATTAATTGAATATATCTTCGGGGTTATCATGCTTGAGCAATATTTTGTTTTGCGAACTGCAATGATTAAAGTAAATTTCCATATCAAAAGTCAAAATAGCTGCATTTATGAAGATTAAAGAAATCAAAGTATTGAGAGGTCCAAATTATTGGAGTGTTCGTAGAACAAAATTAATTCAGATGAAGCTTGATTTAGAAGAGATGGAGCAGCTGCCTACAAATAAAATTGAAGGTTTCAAGGAAAGATTAGAGCTTATGTTTCCAACAATGATTGAGCATCGTTGCAGCATTGGAACTCGTGGCGGTTTTTTTGAAAGAGTAGCGGAAGGAACCTGGATGGGCCATGTTATTGAACATATTGCCTTAGAATTACAAACTTTAGCCGGAATGGAAACGGGCTTTGGAAGAACAAGGGGTTCAGGAAAAGAAGGCGAATACCATGTTGTATTTAGTTATTTGGAAGAAGAAGCTGGTGTATATGCCGCAAAGGCCTCTGTGGCAATTGCACATTCTTTGATTAACAATAGCGATTACACAATTGGGGAAGACATCATGAAACTTAGAGAAATCAGAGAAGAAACGAGACTTGGACCTAGCACTGGCTGCATTGTAGATGAAGCCGCCAAAAGAGGAATCCCCTTTATTAGATTAAACAAACATTCACTCGTTCAATTAGGGTATGGTGTACATCAAAAGAGAATTAGGGCAACAATTGCAAGCACCACTGGAAATATTGCCGTATCAATTGCCTGTGATAAAGAAGAAACAAAAAATTTATTGGGTGCGGCTGAAATACCTGTTCCAAAAGGAGATGTAGTAAGAACCGAAGAAGGATTACAAGAAAGTATTAAAAAAATAGGATACCCTATTGTAATCAAACCAATTGATGGAAATCATGGAAAGGGAAATACAACCAATATCACTACATGGGAACAGGCGGTAATTGCATTTAATGCTGCAAAAAATTATGGTAAAAGTATTATTGTTGAAAAACACATTACCGGATTCGACTTTAGGATACTTGTAATTAACTATAAATTTATATGCGCAGCATTGCGTACACCCGCCTGCGTTATAGGCGACGGAATCAATACCATTCAGTATTTAATTGATGAAGTAAATAAAGATCCAAGGCGAGGGTATGGACATGAAAAAGTACTCACTCAAATTACCATTGATCAGTTTACTCAAAAAATGCTGGATGATATAGGATATACTTTAGAAACTATTCCTAAAAAGAAAGAGCAAGTTTTTTTAAAGCCAACGGCCAACCTATCTACTGGAGGAACAAGTACAGACGTTACAGATGAAGTACATCCTGCTAATATTATCATGTGTGAGCGGATTGCAAAAATAATAGGGCTCGATATCTGCGGTATTGATATCATGGCAACAGATCTTCGTACATCCGTTACAGAAAACGGAGGATGTATATTGGAAGTTAATGCAGCCCCTGGATTTAGAATGCATATTGATCCTTCGGAGGGATTGCCAAGAAATGTGGCAGAGCCTGTAGTTGATATGCTTTTTCCAAAGGGAAGTACTGGTAATATTCCAATAATTGCAGTAACCGGAACAAATGGGAAAACGACTACAACAAGGCTTACGGCTCATATTGTAAAAACAGCTGGCTACAAAGTTGGGTACACCACCAGCGATGGCGTGTATATCCAAAATCAATTGATGATGAAGGGCGATTGCACAGGACCTGTTTCTTCCCAATTTGTATTAAAAGACCCTACGGTTGATTTTGCGGTTCTTGAATGTGCAAGAGGTGGAATTTTAAAAAATGGGTTAGCCTTTCAAAATTGCGACGTTGCCATCGTTACCAATATTAGTGCCGACCATATTGGACTTGGCGGTATTGACTCTATGGAACAAATGTCGAAAGTAAAAGCAGTAGTTCCTGAAACAGTGTACCCACATGGCTATGCCATATTAAATGCCGAAGACGATTTAGTATATGCCATGAGGAAAGGATTGAAATGCAATATTGCACTTTTTAGTATGAATGAAAGTAATTCCAGAATTAAAGAACATTGTAAAAAAGGTGGCTATGCGGCTGTTTTTGAAAATGGATTTATCACCATCATGAAAGGCACCTGGAAAATTCGTGTAATTAAAGTAGCTGAAGTCCCCATCACATACGGCGGAAAAGCTTTACACAATGTCATGAATTGTTTACCTGCTGTTTTAAGCGCTTATTTATGGAGAAAAATTGGAATAGAAGATATTAAATTAGCCTTACAAACTTTTATGCCTTCTGTAACGCAAACGCCTGGAAGATTAAATTTGTTTCAATTTAAAAAGTTTAAATTTTTAGTAGATTTTGCACATAACCCTGCGGGTTTAGAATTCCTTTGTGATTTTGTGAGTAAAATGGAAGGAAGTCCAAAGGTTGGAATCATCAGTGGTACGGGTGACCGAAGAGATGAAGATATCAGAGAACTTGGAAGGATATCAGGCAAGCATTTTGAAGAAATTATTATTAGGCAAGACAAGCATTTGAGAGGTAGAACTGCTGAAGAAATGGTGGCATTACTAGTAGAGGGAATTAATGAAACAAAAACCAAGGATATTCCTGTAACGATCATTTACAATGAAAAAGAAGCAATAACCTTTGCTTATGAGACTGCTAAACCTGGGTCTTTAGTAACGATTATGTGTGATGTTGTTTCAGAAGCCTTGGATTTGATAAAAAACATGAAAGAACAGGAAGATGCTGAGGTTAGCTAACTTATTGTTGATCACCATATATTACCAACTTGTATACAAAAAATCAATTTAGTATAAAAATCTTTTGGAAAAGCTTTGTAAACCCTTATTTTTGCAGTCCAAAATTTTCATTTTGGAAAATGATTGGGTTATGGTGTAAAGGTAGCACAACAGATTTTGATTCTGTTTGTCTAGGTTCGAATCCTAGTAACCCAACAAACTAAAAACCCCGGCAATTTGCCGAGGTTTTTAAATTAATGCTCATTAAGAAATTTATTGCAAAGCTATAGCCTGATTATATTTATTAAAACATTATTGTGTTGGTAATCCTACATTAGAATAATCCCAAGC
>Ga0214921_10011370_pt1 | contig 10826 bp, 7 predicted proteins | sample LL1505_MetaG_FD_177992 | JGI IMG/M metagenome (GOLD analysis project Ga0214921, IMG submission 177992) | Freshwater microbial communities from Lake Lanier, Atlanta, Georgia, United States - LL-1505 | ecosystem: Environmental > Aquatic > Freshwater > Lake | place: USA: Georgia | collected 2015-05-28
CCGCCTTACTTACCGCTCGCGGCTTAGTTGATTTAGTAATCCCTCGGGGAAGTGCACAATTAATTCGATCCGTGATTGATGAGGCAACGGTGCCAACAATTGAGACTGGTGCAGGTGTTTGCCATGTCTATGTTGATAAATCTGCTAACCTCGAAAAAGCGGTTGCGATTCTAATTAACTCAAAGTGTGATCGCCCAAGTGTTTGCAATGCGGCAGAAACTTTACTTGTTCACCAAGATATCGCTGAAAAATTCCTCCCACTCGCTTTAAGTGCGCTGACTACAGCAGGTGTGATTATTAATGCAGATAGTAAGAGCAAAGCTATTGCAGATAAGTTAAATATCAAGGTTAATTCAGCAACTGAGCAATCTTGGTCTACTGAGTATGGAAGTCTTGAAATAAATGTGGCGCAGGTAAGTGATGTAATGGGCGCGATTGATCACATCACAAAGTATGGTACAAACCATACGGAAGCTATTGTGGCTGAAGATAAAGATGCTATTTCAATCTTTACTTCCTTAAATGATTGCGCAGCGATAATGGTTAATGCTTCAACAAGATTTACCGATGGTGGTCAAATGGGATTTGGAGCGGAGATAGGAATTTCAAATCAAAAATTACACGCCCGTGGCCCAATGGGACTAGAACAGATGACTACAACAACTTGGATTGTTAGCGGAAACGGGCAAATTCGCCAGTGAATTAACACCAGTTATACTCACCAATTATGGCCGCAATCTCCCGCGATGAAGTCGCAAATTTAGCTCGCTTAGCTCGTATCACAATGAGTGATGCTGAGTTAGATCATCTTGCTGGTGAGATGGATGTAATTCTTGGCGCAGTTGCAAGAGTGCAAGAGGTAGCAGGATCTGATGTATTACCAACATCTCATCCACTTGCGGTAAATAATGTAACTCGTGAGGATTTAGTTTTACCAAGCCTTACGCCGTCTGAAGCACTCTCTGGTGCACCCGCATCGGATGAGGGAAGATTTAAAGTTCCTCAAATTTTAGGTGAAGAGTAATGAGCATTAGAGATAACGCCTCAGTTATGGCGGCTGCTCTTAACAATAAAGAGATCAGCGCAGTTGAGTTAGCAAATCAACATTATGAGCAAATTGCCGCTGTTGATAAAGATGTTCATGCATTTTTATATTTAGATAAAGAGGGTGCGCTAGCTCAAGCCAAAGTGGTTGATAAGAAGCGTGCAGCTGGTGAGAAATTATCACCTCTTGCTGGTGTGCCACTGGCACTTAAAGATGTAATGACTCAAAAAGGTGTGCCAACCACATGTGGATCTAAGATTCTAGAAGGCTGGAAGCCACCATATGACTCAACAGTTGTAAGTAAGTTAAAAAATGCTGGTGTAATTATTCTTGGTAAAACAAATATGGATGAGTTTGCTATGGGTTCATCAACTGAAAACTCAGCATATGGACCAACACATAATCCTTGGGATCTATCCAGAATTCCTGGTGGCTCCGGCGGTGGATCATCTGCCTCCCTTGCTGCCTTTGAAGCACCACTTGCAATTGGAACTGATACTGGTGGCTCAATTCGCCAACCTGCTGCAGTTACTGGAACCGTTGGAGTTAAACCAACTTACGGCGGAGTTTCACGTTACGGCTTAGTTGCATTCTCATCCTCACTTGATCAAGCAGGTCCATGTGCCCGTACTGTTTTAGATACTGCACTTTTACATCAAGTAATTGCTGGCTTTGATCCAAAGGATTCCACCAGCATTAATCAAGCAGTTCCAGATGTGGTGGCAGCGGCTAATAAATTAGATATAAAAGGAATGAAGATTGGTGTTGTTAAACAATTAGCAGGGAATGGATACCAAAAAGGTGTTGAGAATAAGTTTAATGAGGCGGTAGCAGAGTTAGTTAAGTTGGGGGCTGAAATTGTTGAAGTATCCTGCCCAAACTTTGAGTACGCGCTAGCTGCTTACTATCTAATTGCACCAAGTGAGTGCTCATCAAATTTAGCAAAATTTGATTCAATGCGATTTGGATTACGCGTTGGCGATGATGGCACAAAGGGTGCTGAAGAGGTTATGAATCTAACCCGACAAGCTGGTTTTGGCCGCGAGGTTAAGCGCAGAATTATTCTTGGCACCTACGCATTATCTTCTGGTTATTACGATGCTTATTACGGGTCGGCACAAAAGGTTAGAACATTAATTAAGCAGGATTTTGATGCTGCCTTTACCAAGTGCGATGTTTTAGTTTCACCAACTGCGCCAACTACTGCATTTAAAATCGGTGAAAAGAGCAATGATCCACTTGCAATGTATTTAAATGATATTGCCACAATCCCAGTAAATATGGCTGGCATTGGCGGAATGAGTCTGCCTTGTGGTTTAGCTGATGAAGATAATCTGCCAGTTGGTTTCCAAATCATGTCACCAGCAATGAAAGATGACCGGATGTATTTGGTTGGTGGCGCTCTTGAAGCAGCACTGCTTTCTAAGTGGGGTAAGCCAATATTAGATTTTGCACCAAAGCTTGTAGGTTCAAAATGAGTTTGAATTATGATCAAGCGATCGAAAAATATGAGCCAACATTAGGACTTGAGGTTCATGTTGAGTTAAATACAAAATCAAAGATGTTTTGTGGTTGCGCAACTGAGTTCGGAGCGAAACCAAATACTCAAACCTGCCCAGTATGTCTAGGTCTTCCAGGCGCGCTGCCAGTTGTTAATAAGAAAGCGATTGAAAGCTCAATCCTGATTGGGTTAGCACTTAACTGTTCAATTGCGCCATTTTCAAGATTTGCTCGAAAAAATTACTTTTATCCAGATATGCCAAAAAATTTTCAAACCTCACAATATGACGAGCCAATCTGTGTTAATGGCTTTTTAGATGTTGAGGTTGTAACTGATGAGGGTATGAAAACATTTAGAATTGAAATTGAACGAGTCCATATGGAGGAGGACACTGGTAAATCACTACATGTTGGTGGATCAACCGGTCGAATTCATGGCGCTGAGTACTCACTTTTAGATTACAACCGAGCAGGCATTCCATTGGTGGAGATTGTTACCAAAATTGTTCCAGGTACTGGCAAATACGCACCCTTAGTTGCCCGTGGTTATGTTGCAGCATTGCGGGATATTTTGCGCGGTTTAAAAGTTTCAGATGTAAAAATGGAGCAAGGCTCACTTAGATGTGATGTGAATTTATCCCTTTCAAAAACAGGTAGTGGAGAACTAGGAACTAGAAGTGAGACAAAAAATGTTAACTCACTTCGCTCGGTAGAACGCGCAGTAACTGGTGAGGTAATTCGCCAGGCAAATAGATTAGAAAATAGCGAGCGAATTGTGCAGGAGACTCGTCACTTCTTAGAGGAAAGTGGTGAGACTCGTCCTGGTAGATCAAAGGAACAAGCGGAGGATTATCGATACTTCCCAGAGCCAGATTTAGTTCCAGTTGTGCCTGATGCAAAATGGATTGAAAAGTTACGAAAGAGTTTGCCAGAAAAGCCAACAGATCGCAGAGTGAGATTACAAACTGCTTGGGGTGTTCCAGATAAAGAGATGGCGGCAATGGTTAACGCCGAATTACTTGATACCGTAGAAGAGACAGTTTTGTTAGGCGCAGATCCAACAAAGGCTCGCAGTTGGTGGTTGGGTGAGATTTCTCGAGTTGCAAACGACAAGGGTGTTTTACCTACCGAATTGATCTCAATTAAAGATGTTGCGCAAGTTATCGCATTAATTACAAGTGGTGAGTTAACCGATAAGTTAGCTCGCCAAGTTGTTGAAGGCGTTATCGCCGGTGAAGGAAATCCAAGTGATGTAATTAACAAACGTGGACTTAAGGTTGTCTCAGATGATTCCCAGTTGATGAAAGCCATTGAGGATTCAATTGCTGCGCAACCAGAGACCGCTGAGCGTGTTCGTGGTGGAAATATTCCAGCAGCTGGTGCGTTAATTGGTGCGGTAATGAAAGCAACTGGTGGACAGGCGGATGCAGTAAAGGTGCGGGAACTATTATTAAAACATTTAGGGCAATAAACTAACCATATGAGCGAAAAAAATCCGCCAAATAAAATGAAGCCAAGATCTGGCTTGGTCACCGATGGCATAGAGCGCGCGCCTGCACGCGGAATGCTTCGCGCAGTTGGTATGAAGGATGAAGATTTCGCTAAACCACAAATTGGAATTGCATCTTCTTGGAATGAAGTAACTCCTTGTAATTTATCTCTTGATCGTTTAGCTAAAGCATCTAAAAAGGGTGTAAAAGATGCTGGTGGCTTTCCAATGCAATTTGGCACCATCTCCATCTCTGATGGAATTTCCATGGGACATGAAGGAATGCATTTTTCATTAGTATCTCGTGAAGTAATTGCCGATTCTGTTGAAACTGTTATGCAAGCAGAGCGATTAGATGGAATGGTTACCTTTGCAGGTTGTGATAAATCTCTGCCGGGCATGATGATGGCAGCAGCTCGGATAGATGTTGCAAGTGTTTTTGTCTACGCCGGCTCTACCATGCCTGGCAAAGTAGATGGCAGAGATGTCACAATCATTGATGCCTTTGAAGCAGTTGGTGCCTGTGCTCGAGGATTAATTTCAGAGGAAGAGTTAGATAAAATTGAAAGAGCGATCTGCCCAGGTGAAGGCGCATGTGGTGGCATGTACACCGCAAACACCATGGCTGCAATTGGTGAGGCAATTGGTTTATCACTTCCAGGCTCCGCATCTCCTCCTTCAATAGATCGCCGCCGCGATGATTATGCAGTTAAATCAGGGGCAGCTGTAGTTGAGCTAATTAGACAAGGAATTACTACCCGTCAGATTTTGACTAAGAAAGCATTTGAAAATGCGATCACAGTCTTAATGGCGCTAGGTGGTTCAACAAATGCAGTACTTCACCTACTTGCCATTGCATATGAGGCAGAGGTTGATTTAACTCTTGAAGATTTCCATCGAGTTGGATCAAAGGTGCCATTACTTGGGGATTTAAAACCATTTGGTAAGTATGTAATGACAGATATGGACAAGGTGGGCGGAGTTCCAGTAATTCTTCGTGCACTCCTTGATGCCGGCTTACTACATGGTGATTGCTTAACAGTTACCGGTAAGACCATGGCAGAAAACTTGAAAGATATAACACCGCCAGATCCAGATGGTGAAATTCTTAAAGCGGTAAGTAATCCACTTTCCCTAGGTGGTGGCATAACAATTCTTGGCGGCTCACTTGCTCCTGATGGCGCAGTGAGTAAGACAGCTGGAGTTGGTGTTGATTTCTTTGAAGGACCAGCAAAGGTTTTTGAACGTGAACAATCTGCCATGGATGCATTAGAGAGTGGCTCAATTGTTGCCGGTGATGTTGTAGTAATTAGATATGAAGGACCAAAGGGTGGTCCTGGCATGCGTGAGATGTTAATGATTACTGGTGCAATAAAAGGTGCCGGTCTTGGTAAATCAGTATTGCTACTAACTGATGGCAGATTCTCTGGTGGCTCAACCGGTCTTTGCGTTGGTCATGTTGCTCCTGAGGCAGTAGACGGTGGCCCAATTGCATTTGTTAAAAATGGTGATCTAGTAAGGATTGATGTCAAGAAAAGAACTTTAGATTTATTAGTTGATGAAAAAGAGATGGCTGATCGTAAGAAAAATTTCAAACCACTTTCACATAAATATACCCGCGGGGTCTTGGGTAAGTTTTCAAAGTTAGTAGGCAGTGCATCTAAGGGTGCGGTCTGCGAATAATTGCAGTTTTGTTATAAGCACGCTCAAATATTGAGATCTCTATCTCACGGGTTGACTAGACCTAACTACACCTGAGAAACTACATCCATGAAGAACACTTCGCTAATCTCACAAATCGCGATCACATCTGTGGTCGTGGTGATTATCGAGCGTGCGCGCTAACTAGAAAAAGTTAGTTCGCACCCCTCAGATAAAACTGGGGGGTTTTGTTTTAGATAAGGACTAGTTAAGAAAGGAAGCGATGAGCAAGATGAATGGTGCGCAAAGTTTAGTTAACGCACTTGAGGCTGCCGGTGTTGATGTCATGTTTGGCATACCAGGTGGCGCAATTCTTCCTGCTTACGATCCGATTTTTGATTCAAAGATCCGCCATATTTTAGTAAGACATGAACAAGGAGCAGGTCATGCTGCAACTGGGTATGCCCAAGCAACTGGTCGAGTTGGTGTTTGTATTGCTACCTCTGGCCCTGGTGCAACAAATTTAGTAACACCACTAGCTGATGCTCAGATGGACTCTGTTCCAATAGTGGCAATTACTGGTCAGGTTCCATCTGCTGCAATTGGCACCGATGCTTTCCAAGAGGCAGATATTCGCGGCGTTACCATGCCAGTTACAAAACATAATTACTTAATTACCGATCCAGCAGATATTCCGCGGGCAATTGCTGAGGCATTTCATATTGCAAGCACAGGTCGGCCGGGTGCAGTTCTAGTTGATATTGCAAAGGATGCTCTGCAAAAAGAGACCACCTTTAACTATCCAAAAAATGTAACACTTGCTGGTTATAACCCAGTACTGGAGCCGAAGAGTGAGGCGATCGCAGATGCCGCAGCTTTAATTACTCAATCTAAAAAGCCAGTTCTTTATGTTGGTGGCGGAGTTATTAAGGCAAATGCAGCTAAAGAGTTGATGCAACTTGCTGAAATTACTGGTGCACCAGTTGTTACAACTTTAATGGCACGAGGTGCCTTCCCAGATTCACACCCACAACACCTTGGCATGCCTGGTATGCATGGCACAGTTGCAGCTGTTACCGCACTACAGAAGGCAGATCTACTAATCACTTTAGGTGCCAGGTTTGATGATCGAGTAACTGGAAAACTTTCTACCTTTGCTCCAAATGCCAAGATTATTCACGCCGATATTGATCCAGCTGAGATTGGCAAGAACCGTCATGCTGATGTGGCAATCATTGGTGATTTAAAAAATATCTTGCGTGCATTAAATCCTGCCACTAAAACCGCACTAGCTAAATCACAACCTGATCTAACTCCATGGCTTAATGAGGTTTATGGCTGGCGAAGTAAGTTTCCGTTAGGTTATGACAAACCATCTGATGGCTCTGTTTCTCCACAATATGTAATTGAAAGAATTGGCAAGATCTCAGGCCCAGACACAATTTTTGCAGCCGGTGTTGGTCAACACCAGATGTGGGCATCACAATTTATTGGTTATGAAAAACCAAGAACTTGGCTTAACTCAGGTGGTCTTGGAACTATGGGATATGCAGTTCCAGCTGCAATGGGTGCCAAAGTGGGCGCACCTGATACAACAGTGTGGGCAATTGATGGTGATGGCTGTTTCCAAATGACAAATCAAGAGTTAGTAACTTGTGCGTTAAATAATATTCCAATCAAGGTGGCAGTAATTAACAATGAATCTCTCGGCATGGTTCGCCAGTGGCAAACCCTTTTCTATAACCAACGTTATTCAAATACTGATTTGCACTCAAAGCGAATCCCAGATTTCAAATTATTAGCGGAAGCAATGGGTTGTGTTGGGTTGCGTTGCGAACGACCAGAGGATGTTGATAAAACAATTGAGGCTGCAATGGCAATTAATGATCGACCAGTTGTTGTTGATTTTAATGTTCATCGTGATGCAATGGTTTGGCCGATGGTGGCTGCTGGAACGTCAAATGATGAGATCACAGTTGCCAGATCAATGGCACCGGTCTGGGATTCACAGGAGTTGTAATGGCTATTCACACATTGGCAGTTTTAGTTGAGAACTCACCTGGCGTACTGGCACGGGTTGCATCCCTATTTTCTCGTCGTGGCTACAACATTGATTCATTAGCTGTTGGTCCTACTGAGAATCCAAAGGTTTCTCGAATGACTATTGTTTTAAATTTAGAGGGCCATGCTTTAGATCAGGTTAGCGCTCAATTATTTAAATTAGTAAATGTAATTGGAATCTCTGAGATGAAGGATTCAGATTCATCAAAGCGAGAGATTTTATTGGTGAAGGTGGCAAATACACCGTCTGCTAAAGAGGTTGTGAAAAAGCATGGCGCGGTAATTGCTGATGAGGGCGCAAAGACCATCTCAATTGAGGCGGTTGGCCAATCCTCTGCAATCGAAGTATTGCTTGCTGATCTAAAACCACATGGAATTCGGGAGTTAGTTCAATCAGGCTTGGTGGCATTAGAGCGGGGCGACAGCACACTTGCAGACCGTACGCTTAGCACCATGGGAACTGCTAACGAGTCAGATTCAAATAGTTCAACAGCTGATTACCAAAATTAACCAACCAACAAACATAAGGAGAAATACAGTGGCAACGATGTATCACGATGAAGATGCAGATCTAGCGATTATCCAATCTAAAAAGGTTGCCGTAATTGGTTATGGATCTCAAGGACATGCTCACGCTCTATCACTACGAGATAGCGGTGTTGATGTTGTAGTTGGTTTAGCTGAAGGTTCAAAATCTCGAGCTAAGGCAGAAGCAGAAGGTCTTAAGGTTGCATCAGTTGCCGATGCAGTTAAGGGCGCCGATGTTGTGATGTTGCTAGCTCCAGATCATGTACAACGTCATATTTATAATGATTCAATCGCGCCAAATATCAAAGCAGGAGCTGCTCTCTTTTTTGGTCATGGTTTTAATATTCGCTTTGGCTACATCAAACCACCTGCAAATGTTGATGTTTGCATGGTTGCACCAAAAGGTCCTGGACATTTAGTTCGTCGTGAGTTCTCAGCCGGACGCGGTGTACCAGTAATAGTTGCAGTTGAACAAGATGCAACTGGCAATGCTTGGCCAATCACACTTTCTTATGGAAAAGCGATAGGCGGTCTTCGCGCAGGTGGAATCTTGACTACCTTTACGGAGGAGTGTGAGACAGATTTATTCGGTGAGCAATCAGTTCTTTGTGGTGGTGCGTCCCAATTAGTTATGTATGGCTTTGAGACTTTAATTGAAGCTGGATATCAGCCTGAGGTTGCCTACTTTGAGTGCTTACATGAGTTAAAACTTATTGTTGATCTAATGTATGAAGGTGGCATTGCAAAACAACGCTGGTCAGTATCTGACACCGCCGAGTATGGTGATTACATCTCAGGTCCAAGAGTTATTGATCCAAGTGTTAAAGAGAATATGAAGGCTGTTCTTGCCGATATTCAATCAGGTTCATTTGCTAAGCGCTTTATTGATGATCAAGATAAAGGGGCTCCTGAATTTAAATCACTTCGCGCAAAGGGTGAAGCACATCCAATTGAGCAGGTTGGTAGAGATTTGCGAAAGATGATGTCTTGGGTTAAATCAGATAACAAGGATGATTACAAAGAGGGAAATGTAGCGCGTGGCTAAACCTGTTGTATTAATTGCTGAAGAGTTAAGTCCAGCCACATTAGAGGCGTTGGGACCTGACTTTGAGGTGCGCAATTGCAATGGTGCAGATCGCGCAGAGTTACTTGCTGCCCTTGCTAAGGGTGTAGATGCAGTATTAATTCGCTCTGCCACCAAGATGGATGCCGAAGCAATTGCAGCTGCAAAAGGTTTAAAGGTAATCGCAAGAGCTGGTGTTGGTTTAGATAATGTTGAAATTCCGGCTGCAACAGCTGCTGGAGTAATGGTGGTTAACGCGCCAACTTCAAATATTGTCTCTGCTGCAGAGTTAGCAATTGGATTACTCCTGGCATCTGCCAGATTTATCTCACCTGCCCATGCCGCTTTACGAAATGGAAAGTGGGCACGCTCTAAGTACACAGGAGCAGAATTATTTGAAAAAACTTTAGGAATTGTTGGCTTTGGCCGAATTGGCCAATTAGTTGCAGCTCGCATGCAATCTTTCGGCATGGATGTAGTTGCATATGATCCTTATTTGCAACCAGCAAGAGCTGCCCAACTTAATGTGAAGTTAGTGGAGTTAGATGAGTTACTTAAAGTAAGTGATTTCATAACTATCCACCTACCTAAAACAAAAGAGACCGCTAATTTAATCGGCACTGAAGCACTAAAGAAGGTTAAGCCAACGGTTCGAATTATTAACGCAGCACGCGGTGGCGTATTAGATGAGGCTGCTCTTTATGAAGCTCTTAAGGATGGCAGAGTTGCAGGTGCTGGCCTTGATGTTTTTGCGACCGAACCTTGCACTGATTCACCACTATTTACTTTAGATAATGTAGTTGCCACACCACATTTAGGTGCATCAACAGATGAAGCACAGGAGCGGGCTGGAATTGCAGTTGCAGTCTCTGTTCGCAAAGCACTCTCTGGTGAGTTAGTACCAGATGCAGTAAATGTTAAAGGTGGTGCGATCGATCAAGCAGTTCGCCCAGCATTGCCATTGGTTGAAAAGTTAGCCCAAGTTGCAACCTCACTTGCAAATGATGTTATTTCATCAATTGATGTTGAGGTAAGGGGTGAGATCTCAACTCTTGATGTTTCAGTACTTTCAACCAGTGCATTAAAGGGTGCGTTACTTGCAATGGGAGCAGAGGATGTTACCTATGTTAACGCGCCGGCATTAGCAGAAAGCAGATCCCTAACATCTGCGGTAACAACTGATGCTGAAAGCCCAGACCATCGTAATTTAGTTTCAGTAAGGGCAGCTTGTGCTGATGGCAGTCAGGTATTTGTTAGCGGAACATTAATGGGAATGAAGCAGACTCAAAAGATTGTGGCAATTGATAAGTTGGATTTGGATCTTAAGCCAACTAATAATCTTCTATTCCTGCGCTATACCGATCGTCCTGGCGTAGTCGGTGTGGTTGGAAATGCCCTTGGTAAGTTAAAGATAAATATTGCCGATATGCAGGTTGGCAGAACTCAAGAGGGTGGCCAAGCTTTAATGGCGTTAACTGTTGATTCAATAATTCCTAATG
>Ga0214921_10011371_pt1 | contig 10826 bp, 14 predicted proteins | sample LL1505_MetaG_FD_177992 | JGI IMG/M metagenome (GOLD analysis project Ga0214921, IMG submission 177992) | Freshwater microbial communities from Lake Lanier, Atlanta, Georgia, United States - LL-1505 | ecosystem: Environmental > Aquatic > Freshwater > Lake | place: USA: Georgia | collected...
CGAAGATGAAATAAAAGTTCAATTTATAGAAGGAGATTTTGAAGGCAGACAATTTACCTTATCTGAAGGGAAAGTATTTTATGGTAATTCTCCACATAAAGCGCCAATTCATATCTTGTTAAAAGGTTCGTGTGGACATTTTCATTAATTACAGATTTAGATAAAAAATTAAAAAAAAAAAATTAAAGATGAAATTTTTAAAATTTTTAAAAGAAATTAAAGAAGTATTTAAACCACCTACTACATCATGGTATGTGGGGAAACTACATTATGGTACTCCTTATTTCTATCCAAGAGGATTTTGTTCTACAATAATTAGTATTAGAAAACTTATTAAAAGAACAAAAGAAGAACAAGATAAATATTGCAAAGGAAAGACATGGTTAATAGGGAAAGATGTTACTATTTATAAAAATATTCCAAAGGTAAGAAATTCTAAAAATTGGATAATTTCTTTCTTCAATAGTAATTATTATATTGAAATTGGAAGTCCTATTAAATTTAAAATTTTAGAACTTGGATGGAAAGATAAATGGCATTCACCACGACATGAATGGAATCCTGCAATAATGTTTTTCTTTTTTAAATGGCAAATATGTTATTTTTGGACAGAATCCTCTGATTATTGGGAACAAGTTCTATGGTGGAAATACTATTGTAATAAAGACATTAAAAAGGCTGAAGAAACTTGGGAATGGGAAGATATGAAAACCAAACAATCTACATGGGATAAAAAATATTTAAAATAAGAATAATATATAATTAAAAACTTTTTAGTTATGTATGATGCTAGAAATTTCATGATATTTAATGTTTCTGAATTGGATAAAATAGATTTTACACAAGTTTTAGAAACCGCAGCCGATACAGTTCGTCTCTCAACCGATTCGCTTAAAACATTTGTTAAATGGGATGGGGAAACTATTCCCGATTGTGTTAGTAATTTAACTACAGCGGAAGGTCCATATACCTATGAGGAAATTTTAACAATTCTATCCACACCAGATTGGACGCCAATTTTAGAAAATTAATTTTTGCATTTTTTTAACATTTTTTTTGTTTTCTGAAAACTTTTGTATATCTTTGCGTTATAATTAACTCAATAAATAATTAAATAAGATGTTTAGTCAAAGAAAACAAAATTTGGTTGCTAAAAGCAACTCTACGTCTGGAAATGGTAAAAATGTTTTACCAAACGCATTTGTAAATGCAGGTATGAAAGAGGGTGCAAAAACACTTTCTGGCAATGGAGCGGTTAAATATTCGACTTCGGGAAACGCATTTGTCGATCAATTCACTTTTTTAGGTTCTTACAAAAAGCCAAGAACTTTTGCAGAAATTGAAAAAGATTGCGAAACTTTATGGGCTCTTGATAAGAGGAAAACAATTATGTTTAACTTTTATATACGTCTGATTACAAGACAGATATCTTTGCCAAATGGCACTTCAACAAGTGTTCCACAAAAGGGTGCCGAATTGAAACACGAAGGTATTATGCGTATGCTTTGGCTACATCAAAAAGATGAAAATTCTTTTTGGAATAATATTGGTTTATATGTTGCTGTTGGTTCATGGCAAGATGTTATTAAAATGCTTCAATATGATTTAATCTATCATGGATGGGAGAAAAGAGTTCTTAATTGGAATAACTTTGGTAAATTGATTTTATCAGGTTTAAACAATGAGCATACTTCTGAATTATTAAAGAAGTATTTACCACAAATTAAAGCGATTAGTGCTTGTACTACCGTTGAATCACAAGCTGATACATTAATTGGTAAATGGATTTGTTCTTTGTTATTTGGAGTAAAAGGTGAAAACACTGGTAAAACTTATAAGCAATATCGTAAGATGAAATCTTCGGGTACTGCTCACCAATGGCAACAACTTATTTCAAAAGGAAAGCATAACTTAATTGATTTCAATTCAATTCATGGTCGTGCACTTAATTTGATGGTTCGTAGTAAATATCTTGATAATCAAGGTTTAAGAACTAAGTATGAATCATGGATTACTAAGCCAGAAACAAAAGATGTGAAATTCACAGGCTATGTTCATGAGCTGTTTGAAGGTGTTGGTAAGCAATTGAGTGCAATTCCGGTTGCTCGTAAAGAAACTATCAACAAACAATTCGCAACTTTGGTTAAAAAAGGTGGTGAAGTAGATATTACTAAATTGATAGTAGTTCGTGATACTTCAGGTTCTATGGGTTCAATTTGCACTGGAACAAAACAGACATGTTTTGATGTAGCTAAAGCTCTTGCTTTATATTTTAGTGAGTATCTTACTGGTAAATTTGCCAATTCATTTATTGAATTTAACAGTTCTGCTAAAATGCATAATTGGAATGGTAATACACCAATTGAAAAATGGTGCAACGATTCTTGTAGTTATGTTGGCTCAACAGATTTCCAATCTGTTATAAAATTATTTTGTAAGATCAAAAATGAAGGAGTAAATGAGTTGGATTTTCCTGTTGGTATAGCTTGCATCTCTGATACAGAATTTAATCCAGGCCAATTAGGTAAAACTAATGTGGAAACTGCATTAAATACTTTAAGAGCTGCTGGTTTCTCTGAGGAATATGTATCTAACTTTAAGATCGTGTTGTGGAATTTGCAAAGCAATGCATACGGTAGAAATACAGGCAAAAAGTTTGAAACTTTTGGTGGAGATGTTCCTAATGTTTATTACTTCAGTGGATTTAGTGCGGCAACTATTGGTTTCTTAACAGGACATATTCAAACTGCGGCTGAGTTAGTTGATGAGGCTCTTTCACAGGAAATATTGCAAATGATAAAAGCTTAACCCTTTAATCATTAACCAAAAAACCGAAGATTATTAATCTTCGGTTTTTTCATTTATATAATTTTCAAATTCTATCATTTCAAAATTATCACTTTTTTCAAAATTTTTCTTACTACAAAGTGGCCTAAGATTGGTGTAATGATTTAATTTAATTATTAAATTTTTCCTTTCTTCATATGGTAAATTTTTATCAACACTATTAATAGGTATGATATGATCAATTTGCCAAGTTTCATTATAATTTCCTGTATACTGACCTTGATTATCCCAATTCATCCAAGATTCAAATTGATTTTCAAAATGTTTAACAAGTTCATCCCAAGAGCAACTTATAATTTGAGCAGTGCGGCAATCTTTTTTGACATAACCTTTTTGTAAAGAAAGCGAGACCAATCTTCTTAAATTTTGTGTGAAACGAAATATAGGATCATTTTTCATTTTATTTTTTCGATACTCTCTCCTTTTATCTTTTCTTTTAGCATCTGATTTCCTTTTATATTCTTTGATTTTTTCTAAATTATTTTTAATATAATTATTTGTTCTAATTTTTATTTTTTCTTTATTTTCTTTGTTATATTTTCTCCTATATTCATCTAAATAATCTTTATTTTTTCCTCGCCATTTTTTATTTAATTCCGAAAGTTCTTCTTTATTATTTTCTCTATAATATTTATTTTTTATTGAGGAACATTCGATACAATCATTCCGATAACCATCGATAGAATTATCTCTTTTGTAGAAGTTTTCCAATGGTTTTTCGATTTTACATAAAATGCAAATTTTTGTTCCTTTAGAAAGGTTTTCTGTTTTTATTTTGTCTCTCAAAGAAACATCTTTACAGGTTTTACAATCGCTTCTATAACCATCTTTAGAATCTGGTCTTTTATAAAATTCCGTTAATTCTTTATTTATTCCACATTTACAACATATTTTTGTGATTGTATTTATAGTTATATTCAAACATAAATTACATGTAGATCTATAACCATTTTGTGAATAGCTTATTTTTGAATATTCATTTATAGGTTTATTTTCATTACATTTAGAACATTTTTTGAATCCATTTTCGATTGGACTTTTACTAGCATTTTTACATTTTTTACACGGATTTGTAGCTTTATTGGTTCTTTTATCAATATAAAACTGGCTAAATTCTTTTTCTTCTTTGCATTTATTGCATATTTTTGTTTCCATTATCTTTATTATAATTTTCTATTAGGTATTCTATAAGTTGTCCATAGCTCATTTTTTTACCTATACTAATAATAGTTGAATCCATTAATTCTTTCAATTCTAATTTAATCATCAATGATTTATACTTATCTGTATGTTTTTTATTTATATTATCCATATTCTACATATTTATTTATTATAGTGTAAAAATTATGGTTTGTTTAAGGATAAAAACCATCTTTTTATTTTAACTAATTCTTAACAATTTTTATTTTTAATTCTCGATAAGTTGTTGTATTTTTGTGTTTTAAAATCTGAAGTTATGACTGAATTACAAAAGTATATTGCAAGAAACACCGATTTGGAAATTCTTCCTGATAATGGGCAATATACTAATAGATTTGAAATCAAATCTGAATCTTCAAACCGACTTTATGTAATTGCTCAAAGAAAATCCGACAATGAATGGACTTGCAGTTGCCCCTCATGGATAAGAGCAAGAAACGGACATTCAAATAGGACTTGTAAACATTTAACAAGTTTACAACCTCTTTTAGAAAAACATCAAACAAGAATAGGTTAATCATGGCAACAGAAGTAAAAAGTAAACAAGAAAACGGTGAAACTTTATATCAACTAAGGTCATCAATTTCAGATGAGTTATTACATGAAGAAGAATGGGTAACTGAAAAAGAGGCTAAAAAGGCTTTAATGTCAAGTGAATTTTGGAATTTTGCACAAAAAATAGTTGAAATAGATAAATGCTTTCCATCTAATTATAGAGTTAATTATGAACCACCAAAAAATAGGTTTAATTTTCCAGGCTATTGTTTAGAAAACTATTACAAAGATAGTGGTGAAAAATTAAATCAAGACTTTCAAGAAATACTTAAAGATCAGAATTTTCAAATACAAGATTTTGATTTAAATGATAGGTATTCTGAAATTGAAAGAGCTATCATAGAATGGAGCAATGACGGAACTAAAACCGCAGGAACTTTAACTCGTAACTTAATTAAATTAATCAATGTCAAATAAAATTAAAATCTTAATTGCCTTAGTAGCATTATTTAGTGTATCTTTTTTGTCAATCTGCGGATACATTACAACATCTTATTTAATAACAGGTGTTTCTATCGGATTATTAATAGTGTATATACATGATATTACACAAACAAAACATTCGATATTACAAAATTTTCCAGTAATTGGATGGTTAAGATTTATTTTTGAAAACGAGGGTCCAAAAATAAAACAATACTTTGTTGAAAACGATATAAACGGCACTCCAATTAATCGGGAAAAACGATCCGATATTTATCAAAAAGCAAAAGAAGATGTAAATACAGTTCCATTTGGTACACAACTAAATGTATATGAAAAAGGTTATGAGTTTTTTGAACCAAGTTTATATCCAACCGATCATAAACTAATGCAAGAACCACGATTTTTAATTGGTAGTAAATTTTGTAAGAAACCATATTCCGCATCAATAGTCAATATATCAGGTATGTCATTCGGTGCATTATCTGGTGTTGCTATTGAATCGCTTAATGGTGGCGCAAAATTAGGTAATTTTTATCACAATACAGGTGAAGGTGGTTTATCTAAATATCATGAAAAGAATGGTGGTGATATTGTTTTCCAGATAGGAACAGGTTATTTTGGATGTGGCAAAGAAGTTGATGGTGTTAGAGTATTTGATGAAGAATTATTTGCTGAAATAGTAAAATCACCACAAATAAAAATGGTTGAAATTAAGATTTCACAAGGTGCTAAACCTGGGCATGGTAGTGTTTTACCTGGTAAAAAACATACCAAAGAAATTGCTGAAATAAGACATACAAAAGAAGGAACCGATTTGGTAACTAATCCATTCCACACAGCATTTCATGATGCAGAAAATCTATTAATTTTCATTGAAAGAGTAAGAGAATTGTCTGGTTATAAACCAGTTGGAATTAAATTGTGTTTAGGTAGCATTAAGCAATTTGAAGAATTGGTTAAAACTATGTATATTCAGAAAAAATATCCTGATTTTATAACATTAGATGGTGGTGAAGGAGGAACAGGTGCTGCTCCGTTAGCATTTGCTAATCATATGGGTACACCTTTAATAGATGCTCTACAAGGTGTTGATAAGGTATTAAAAGATTGGGATTTGCGTGATGAAATAAAAATAATTGCTTCTGGTAAAGCATCAACTTCTTTTGATGTTTTAAAATTGATAGCGTTAGGTGCTGATGGTATAAATATGGCAAGAGCATTTTTAATGAGTTTAGGTTGTATTCAGGCACGTGAATGTAATTTAAATACTTGTCCTATTGGTATAGCAACGCAAGATAAAAACTTACAAAAAGGTATAAATCCTGCAGAAAAAAGAGTAAGAGTTTATAATTTTCATAAAAACTTAATAAAAGAGATTAAGGAATTGATGGGTTCAATTGGTATTTTAAGTTTAAAAGAATTAGATTATTCTAAATTGAAAGTTAGAAATGAAAATGGTGTATTAACAACATATAAAAACATTCATAATGGCTAAAAAGGGATTTCTTGACGGGTATAAAACATATGATACATCCAAAGGTTTTGGAAGTGTTGATGATTGGAAAGCTGCCTTTGAAAAGCGATTAAATTTTAAAGTTTTAACAGAACAGGATAAAACTTTAAATAAGTCTATTATTGATAGTTTATATAAAGTGAGTAATGATTTTTTTGAATTACGGAAAGTTTATAGACAATTGATGAAGCAATATCATCCAGACGTAGCGGGTGATACTGAGGAAAATAGGATTATAAGTCAATTGTTAAATGATACTTATTTTGATTTAAAAGCAAAGTTTTAAAACTTTGCTTTTATTTATTTTTATGTTTCATTTTAAGTGGTTCATAATCTAAATATTCATTATTGGAATATTTGAAAAAATCTTCAATCGAATTTAATTGGTTTTGTTTTGCTTGTTCATTATCTATGAAAGTTTTAACAAAAATATTTCCATTGCTAACATAACCTAAACCAAAGCCTTCTTTATAAGGCATCAAACATTGATTACCTTTGGTGATTGTACCGCCTACTGCTTTTGTTAAAAATTGAATCATTACAGTTTTTATAAAACTAATTATAGCTTTTTCTCTGAATTTTTCACTCGGTATTTTAGAACTGTTATCAATTATTCTTTGATAATATCTATCAAAAAAATGTTGTGTGTATATTGTGAACTCACCTTTTGAACCTTTAACTATGTATAAAGTGCCTTTTTTACTTTTCATTTTATACATGTCATAACCTATATTAGCTAAACCTTTAGATTCATAGCGAAGTATAAATCCTCCATAAGCATCATACTCTTTTTCATACCTAACAAAAGGTTTCATATCAAAAATGGCTCTTGCTCTTGGTTCTGTTATTTTTTTAAACTTATTGATTTCCATTATTCTGTCTACTCTTTCATCAATATAAAATCTAAAATCAATTTTCTTAATAGAATTGTAAAATTTTTTAACAGAATCAATTAATTCTTCAATTTCCTCCGGTGTTTGTTCTTGATATTTTTCAAAACCTAAATAATCTTTAGCCTCAAATAGGTTAAAACTTTTTATCCATTTCATAGTTTATATATTAAACTTAATGATTAAAAAAATCTGTTAAAGATTTTGTAAAGTCAAAACTTCTTTGTATCTTTGTTATACAATAACAATAAATAAGATTGGTAACAGCAAATTTATATGCTATAATTAAATATGGGATTAGTGTTAAAATTTTAACCTAGTCAAAACCAGCTCACGGGTAGCTGGACAAATAAAAGCCCAATAGTATTTCCTTCTATTCAAAAAAGGAAAAGTTTACAGATACTTTAAAAACTGAACCACCAATCTGTTTTTTTAAAATAAATTAATAAATGGCAAAACAAGAAGCAATTAAACAAGACGGTGAAATCATAGAAGTTTTACCAAATGCAATGTTTAGAGTTAGATTAGGCAATGATGTTGAGGTATTGGCTACTATTTCTGGTAAAATGAGAATGAATTTTATTCGTATTATGAATGGAGATAAAGTTGGTATTGAAATGTCGCCATACGATTTAACTCGTGGACGTATTTATGTTAGATATAAAAATAACGTATAGTAAATAAAAAATTTTAACAAAACTTTTGCAAAGTCAATTTTTTATCTTATCTTTGTAAAACAAAAGTTAAAAGTTAATTCAAATGTTAAGTTGCTTACTGACATTGGGGCGCACAAAATAGGTAAGCCAATGATTAACATCTCAAAAAATATGAGTTCGCTACTCAAAAGATATGGCAGGGGTTAGTCAAATAATTGGGAAAGTCCGATATGCCAACTTAAATTTGAATTGATTAAATCACTACTCATGGTGATCCTCAAAAGGGTTAGAATCTACAGGTTCTTGGAGTGTTTGATAGTTGGCAGCTATTAGTAAAGGAAACGCAAAAAAACAGAAGTCAATGGTGCCTATTTAAATGGTGGGATAGCGAAATGAGAAGTAGCGAAAAATCTTCTCAAATGGTCAAATGGTGAAATTGGTAGACACGGCATGCTTAGAACATGTTGCACCGTTTTTAAATAACTTTGATAATAAATAAAGTTTTTTAAAAAATAGATTTGGAAAACAATATGTTTGAGAATCGAAAAAGCGTATAGGTTCAAGTCCTATTTTGACCGCTTATATTTAAAAAGTATGTCGAGAAAAAAAGTCACAGCAAAAAACTTTGAAAAAGTGTTAGATAACATGAAAGAAATGTTTAATGATTTAGATCAAAACTATAAAAAAATTATGTGTAATGATTTGAATGATATGTTAGATATGCAATTTGAAAATGATTTTTTTGGAACTGAAGGACAACTCGATCCAAGAGGAGATGCAAGAGATTAATACTGCTGATTGATACTAAACAATAACAGAACTAGCGAACTCGGCTTATAACAGAGGATGTTATCTCACTTACTAAGAGGTGAGTAGTTTAGGTTAAAATAAACTGAATAGGAGGAATTGTTCTAAGAGTTCTGCTGAACCTCATTACATTTGAAGCTCCGAGATTTACAGGTAGGCATACTTGATAAAGCCCTATTCTTAAGGTTTATTCTACTTAGAAGGCAGCAGTATTTTTATTTAAGGAGACGCAAAAAATTAGATATATAAACTATAAAAGCACAGACAGCAAAAAATAAATAATTATTTTTTCCAAAACAAAAAACGAGCTGGGTTCGAATCCCTGGCGCCCGATCCGAGGTATTTGGTATGGAATATCGGAGTGCTTTGCATAAGATGCTATACCGCAAATTTTTTTAAGCATTTAATTTGGATTTAAAACAGCAAAAAAATGGCATCTGTAAAAGAACATTTACCGCAACTAAAAGCTTTTACAATCAGTGTGTCTTTGGTTCGATTCCAAACAGAGGAAACTCTTGTAGCTCAGTAGGTAGAGCAACCGACAATCAAGCCCAAAACAATGTTCTGGATAAGGAAAATATCCTGAAAAGTCAACCGAAAGGTTGGCTTTTAATTTTTTATTTATTTGAATTAAAAAAATATAAAAAAAAATCTAAAAAAGATTTTGTCAATTCAAAATTCCTTCTTATCTTTGTGTCTCATTCAGACAAAACTGAAATTAAAAACTTAAAAAAAAGCGTATGAAAAAACTTATCTTGCTTTGCAGCCTTTTAATGGCTACCACATTTGCCTTTGCGCAATCTCGTTTCATGATGTCGGTTGGAACAAATTCAACTAATGCCGGAACATCTATGAGTTATGATTTAGGATGTATTAATGGTAACACAATGTATACCGTTGGTATTGAAAATTTTTCTTCAAATGATACCAATTTAGTTGGTTTCCGTATTCAAGAAAATTTCCGTACTTTAAGCCCTAAAACAATGTTAGGTTGGTATACTGCCATCAAAACTACAACTCAATTTGATAACAATTGGATTTTTGAACCAGGTCTTGTTATGTCTTATAGACATAATGATCATTACCTAATTCAGGGTCTATTTGGTACTCATTTGCAAAATTCTTATTCATTTACTGATGCAATGGGTTTCAAAGTTGGATTGTCATTAAGTCGTATCCACTAATTATTTTAACCAAAAAAGCCCATCCATTTGGATGGGCTTTTTTTATTTAACATTAAAAATATGGAATTTCAAATTTTAATTAGTAATTTAACTAACCCAACATTATTATTTTTCCTTTTGGGAATTATAGCCACAATATTAAAAAGTGATTTAGAAATACCTATAAGTAGCAGTAAATTTATTTCTCTATATTTACTATTTAGTATAGGGTTTAAAGGAGGACAAGAATTAGCGCATGGTAATTTTACTAATGAAATTATTTTTTCATTATTATTTGGACTAGTTTTAGCCTCAATTATTCCACTTTATACTTTTTTTATATTAAAAAGAAAATTAAGTATAAGTGATGCCGGTGCAGTAGCAGCTTCATATGGTTCTGTTAGTGCTGTTACTTTTGTTGCAGCTATTTCGTTTTTAGAAGCACAAAAAATTACATCTGGTGGACATATGGTAGCAGTTATGGCTTTAATGGAATCACCAGCAATAATAGTTGGTGTTATTTTAATGATGCAGTTCGATAAGCAAAAAAGTAATATAAATTTAAAATCAATTATCAATCATTCTTTTACAAATGGGAGTGTTTTGCTTATTATTGGTAGTTTAATTATTGGACTAATTGCTGATACTAAACAAGCTGAAGGTATTAAACCATTTACAACAGATATATTCAAAGGATTTCTTGCTATTTTTTTATTAGAAATGGGAATGGTCACTGCAAAAAGATTTTCATCATTTAAAAAATATGGAT
>Ga0214921_10011373_pt1 | contig 10826 bp, 9 predicted proteins | sample LL1505_MetaG_FD_177992 | JGI IMG/M metagenome (GOLD analysis project Ga0214921, IMG submission 177992) | Freshwater microbial communities from Lake Lanier, Atlanta, Georgia, United States - LL-1505 | ecosystem: Environmental > Aquatic > Freshwater > Lake | place: USA: Georgia | collected 2015-05-28
CTTGATTCTACGGGGCGTACAATTTGCCTCGACGGGCCTTCCCACATGGGGAAGCGGCCAACCGGGTCAGGTGGGGAACCAAGCAGCCCTAACTGTGGAGCCAGTGCTGGGGTCAAGGCTCGTCACTTTTAATTGTCCGAGCTGTCAAAATCAAACACTTACGTTGTTTTGAATGCAAGTCAAGCGCTTTTGTATCACCTAGGTGTGTCACGTAACCTCAACGTGGAGCATTTATGGCTGGACTCACAGGACTATTTCGCCGGGGATCGACGTACTACATGCGTGTCGTTTTGCCCCTTGACCATCCCCTCCGAGCAGAACGTCCAACTGGGCGCATCGTCATCTCGCTAGGTTCAAGCAATTACCGTGAAGCGCTGTCCAAGGGATATGCCAAACGGGCTGAAATCCTTACGGGGGTCAGCTATGAAACCGTGCCGACTGCGTCATCACAGGCGCCCCGTATACACAACCTTATCAGCCCAGCCCTCACCCTACAGGAACTGCATCTGCGCTGGCAAGCGGCAAACCATACATCCGATGATTCATCCCGTTCCTGCCTGCGAGCTATCCATCTGTTTGAGGAGTTTTCTGGCAAGGTCAAGTTGGCCCAAATCAATCGTGACATGGGCGACAAATTTCGTTCATGGCTTCAGCAGCAACCCACCTCCTCTAAGACGGCACGCGACCGCTTGGTTTGGGTCAAAAGTCTGCTGAACTATGCAAGCCAAGACCTTGAGCTGATCCCTAAGAATCCTTGGCGTGGATTGGATATCAAAGCACATACGGAGTCCCCACGCCAGCCTTGGTCGAAGGAGTCTCTAACCAAGCTATTTAGTCACCCGATTTAGTCTGGAGGGCTAATTCCCAAGGACACCAAGGCTGGTGGATCTGCTGCGTACTGGATACCCCTTTTGGCTTTGTACTCTGGGGCAAGATGCTCTGAACTGTGCCAACTGCGAAAGGATGACATCAAAAAAGAGTCTGGTGTGTGGATGATGCAAATCCATGACGGTGACCCTACCCAGCGGATCAAAACCATAGCTGCAAGAAGAAGCATCCCCCTACACGATGAACTCTTGAGGCTTGGATTTGTCCAATACTGCGAGTCAATGGCACAGGGTAGCCTTTGGCCTAATCTGCCGAAACGAAGAGGCAAAGCTGACGGCTATTTTAGCCAGTTCTTTGGGGGGCTTCGTGCAGAGCTTGGCATACCACCATCGATGAGTTTTCACAGCTTTCGGCACAACGTAAGAACAAACCTTGTTTGCGCTGGGGTTGCAGAGTCAGTTATTGACAGACTTCTTGGACACATCGGCACTGGTAGCGTTGGGGCTAAGGTTTACACCCACCTGTCCAGCCAAAAGTTACAAGAATCTATAAATTGCTTGCCTGTTTCAACTGGTAGTGTCCAACAATATCAATCACTAGTGAACAATTTAGAAGCTGCGGTTTCACGACTTACGACATGAAGCTGTCACCCGTCTGTTTGAAAAGGGATTGAACACTTTTGAAGTTGGCTCAATCAGTGGGCATAAGACTCTAGCGATGCTTCAACGATACACACACATCAGAGCCAATGACCTTGCACTGAAATTAGACTGAATCCACTTGAACACATTAAAGGGTCAAATTACGCGCATCGGTTTTGTATAAATAAGACACTTAAAAAGTGTTCGTGTGCGTTCAATTTACCTCTTTTAGAAAACAAAATAAGTGTAAATAAAATTGATGCGCGTTTAAACGTTTATAGCTATAAAAAATAAAATAACCTTGCATTAATTAGTCTTTAAGATATCAATACTGTTGCAAATAAGGGCTGATCCGGCCCTATCGCCTTGAACGCAAGCTAAAGGGCGTTTTGAAGTTTTGGGATTGGAGCCAAAACAATGTTGGGCCTCCTAGGTATTGGGAGATAGGGCTAGAGTGAGAAACAGAAGTCCCAAGGTTCTCACAAGGTACAGATGTTTGCGTACACACTGAGGTGTGTCGCGTGACTGTGCCTTATTACGCGCTCACCTCTCCTACCTTTGGAGAAATTAATGGTAGCCATAAAAAGCAATACTGCCCCCATCAGTATTCCAGTCGATTTGCTAAAACAAAAAATAAATTTTCATATCCGCGCAATGCAGACAGCCTTGAAAAAGTATCGAGATAGTCTTGGCAAAGAGACCAAACAGCATCACTACATCAATGAGTTGCGTTTGATCAAATTTGCTATGACTGGTGACGCTAAGCAGACATACGATTTATCCAACCCGCCCCGAGAACATTTGACAATGTTGCGCAGGGTAATTTGCATGAACCGACGGCTTACTGGAATGCATGTTCCGTACGCACTGCGAAAGCAAGCTTGCAGAGACTTTGTTCTCAAAAAATTGACAGTAACACGTACATAAAAGCCGCTCAACCCAATGCAATGGGTGGCGGCTTTATGAGAAGGTTTGTGACATTAACCAAGGCTCATATTTTATGTCCAGTTCAGAGTATTGGCAATGCGGTATTCACTTTAAAAAAAGGAATTCCCATGACACCCATAACCTTGAAATCAAGGATCAACAAACCGGTTTTAACAACCAAACCCGCAACCACAATCATTGCGGGTAAAGCAAACAAGGACAGTAAAAAATGTGCTCCTGTTATTGACCGACTATCAACTCTCGTTAAGACCCGCAGCAAAGTATTTATCCAAATGAGACACGGTGCTGGTTACTGCGGGATACCAGTGCAGATTAAGGGCGACTGGCTAACGATGACAGATGTCTCTATTCACGGGACAAAGCATAAAGCGGCTGCACAGCAAATCTTGATTCAACTTAGAGACGGCAGTTTTATTGGACACCTTCATGCAGTTGATGAAGTGCCTGAGCAACTGGCTCCAGCAGGAGGCGCAGATGAATAATCAAACGCCGCGCTTCAAGCTATTGCGCCAATTTGATCTTGTCCATCTTCCCCCGATGAGCTGGCTTGTCAAAGGCGTTCTGCCAGCGACTGGCACTGCGGTTATCTTTGGGCCATCTGCGTCTGGCAAATCATTCCTTTGCCTTGATCTAGCAATTGCCATCTCACAGGGAGAACCTTGGTTTGGACAACGAGTCAAAGCCACACCAGTTGTGTACGCTTCACTTGAAGCTACAGCCGGTATCAAGCAACGGACAGATGCTTGGTCTACCCACTATGAAACAGATATTCCTATCAATTTAAGTTTCATTGTGGATCCGATCAACCTTACAACCCCCAGCGATGTTGTAGACCTTGCAAACAGTCTACCGAAGGGCTGCGTAGTATTTATCGACACATTAAACCGTGCCGCCTCCACCATTGATGAAAATGGTAGCAAAGACATGGGTCTTGTCATTGATGCCATTAATTCGATTCAGCGGTTCACTGGCGGTCTTGTCGTCCTAGTCCATCACACTGGTAAAAATACTGATTCAGGTATGCGCGGACACTCTAGCTTGATTGCTTCTTTAGATGCTGCGATTGAGGTTAGTCGAACTGCCGACGTTCGCAAGTGGAAAATCGCCAAATTAAAAGACGGTATTGATGGTTTGTCTAAGCAGTTCAAGCTCCATGTCGAAGATGTTGGTATTGATTCCGACGGTGACCCAATTACTTCCTGCGTTGTGAAACCAGACCCATCGGAAGAGTGCATCAGTTTTAAGCCAGTACCCCAAGGCGGGAATCAAAAGCTGGTCATGGACGCGTTGCAACCGCTGTTTGAGTCAGGCCAAACTGGTGTCTTAGGAGCGCCTGAAAGCGCTCAATGCATCAAGCTTGAAGTCGCAGTCATTACCGGAGCTTCAAAGTTAACTTGCCCCTCTGATAGAAAAACAACTCGGGCAAGAGAGGCTATCACAGGCTTGGTTAATCGCGGAGCAGTTGGGTTACATGAAGGCTGGCTATGGCGTAACTAACCGAAATCCTCCGTTTTGAGGTATTCCGGTAATTTTCATCATCGCTACCTAACGCCGAAATCCTCCTCCTCCCCCTTTAGGGGGAGGAGGAGTTCGGCGGTGCGGCGAGTTCTGCGATTTGTGAGAAGACGTAAATGTCGCCGTTCACCACCTTCACCTTCGTTAACGGTTAAATCGCTTTATTTCTGCGCTGTGCCTGCTGTAAATGGCATCTACGGAATCACTCCTGATTCATCAATCGCATGCGTTCGGTCAATGCCTTTTTCAACGTTGCCTTTGACGGGTTATCCAAGGTGTCCAACACCTTGGGCTCAAAAACCCCGCAGGACTTCCCAAGCAGTTCCAGTGCTTTTATTTGGTAACGTTCTTGTTTGGCCTGTTTGCTCATTGCGAACAGTTGCCTAAACACAAACCTGCGTGTCCGTGCTTTGTCTTCGAGAATCTTTTCATCGGCAGTGTCGGTTACACCTTGGATAAATGTTTGTATTTTTGGGGAATGCAACAGTCTGTTCGCTGTCACTGCGACATTTCTGTCAGTACTGCGGTCATTGGGATACGCTTCCCTGTAGGCTTGACGTTGTAACTTACCCTTTAGTACGCCTTGGACAAACATAATCTGTTGTGCGCTTAGCGCACATGCTTGCCGGGCCGTTGTTACCCTAGATCCAGTTACATGAACGCTCACATCACTCACCATTTAATACCTATATTTCATAATATGATATTACCCAAATTGTTCGTATCGGTCAATTGCTATGATTGAATTGATGCATGACCACTCAACTGGCTTTATCACCTTCACCAAAATTGTGCGGAACCGTACATCATTAAATTTGGTCTTAAATATGCTATCAATTCCTAATTACGATGTCTTGAGTCCGGTCATTCCTAAGTCAGAGTCTGTCGACTTTCTAGCTAATTTTGATCGATACAGCATCAAGTTTACTGGGGGCGTAACCAATTGCTTCTCTTTAGATGCTGCCTCATTTTTGAATCCGTCCTCAGAGGTGATGGATAGCAAAGTAAACAACTCTGCAATTACCAACAATGCTCAAGCTATGGGTCTTACATCGGTCTCGATCTCTGACGCTAAAGTGAATGAGGGCAATAATGGAGAAACAACTAATGCATTATTTAAGGTAACTCTGTCATCGGCAAGCATCACACCTGTATCTGTTCAAATATCAACAGCATCCGACACTGCTACTTCAGATATAGATTTCAAGTCAACAAGAGCGACCATAACATTTGATCCTGGCCAAATAACCGCAAACTTTACAGTACCTATCTTAGGCGATAGTATTTTTGAACCATCAGAGGTCTTTACTGTTCAGCTCTCTAACCCAAATGGAGCAGTATTGGACAATTCGACCGCTAAGGGAATAATCGTTGATGATGACTCACCCTACAGCGGATTGCCAACCGACTCTTTCTTACCATACGAATGGTACTTGTATGACACTACTGGAATAAATGTATTCCGAGCTTGGTCATCCTATACAGGTAGAGGTGTTCGTATAGCGGTATTTGATTGGGGAATCGATTCCACAAATGCTGACCTCAGTTCGAATGTGCTGACAAAGCTTGGACGAAAGGCGTCTGACCTGTCGAATGGCGGCTCGCCAATTTTAAGTAGCGACAACCACGGAACCGCTGTTGCAGGTGTAATTGCAGCAGCAGCAAATGATTATGAAAACATTGGGGTTGCGTTTAATTCAAATTTGATATCGATATACGATACTGGGAAAATTTCGGAGATTGCAAACGCACTCACTTATGCCCAGAATTTTGATATTCTCAACAACAGTTGGGGATTTACAGCTAAGCCAAGCGGCGATTGGGCTTTTACAGACAACTTTTCAAGCACTCAATTTACATCCGCAGCTACTGCCTTAAAAAATCTTGCCACTGCTGGTCGAGGGGGGCTGGGAACGATCGTTGTACAAAGCGCAGGAAATGCATTTTCACTCGGTGACGATACCAATCTCCACAATTTTCAAAATAGCCGTTACATAATCACTGTTGGCGCTACGAATTACTTTGGTTCTAGTACCAGCTACTCAACACCTGGCGCTTCAATTCTTGTATCTGCACCCGGTGGGGATGGATCAGGGTTTACTCGAATACTGACAACTGATCGTACTGGCTTGGATGGATTCCAAACATCTGACTATGCATTTATGAGCGGGACATCTTTTTCTTCACCGATCGTCGCTGGTGTAGTGGCACTGATGCTTGAGGCAAATCCACTTCTCGGCTATCGTGATGTTCAAGAAATTCTTGCATATTCGGCAAAAATTACAGATCGTGTGAATAATGTTTGGCAATATAACGGCGCCAATGATTGGAATGGCGGAGGGCTTCATTTTGATGCGTTTACGCATGACATCGGATATGGTTTAGTTGATGCATCTGCTGCTGTTCGGCTTGCTGAAACATGGAGCAAAGTCGCGAAAACATCTTCGAATGTATACGAGTTAAATTATTCTCACACCACAAAAATTGCCATACCTGACTACAGTGTTTTGAAAGGTGCAGGGTCTGCATCCGATTCCATACGAGTCACGAAAAATATGCGTATTGAGCGCATTGAAATTTCATTAGATATCACACACACATACATTGGTGACTTGTCCGTCACACTAACTTCACCGAACACAGGCGAAACCAGTTTCCTTATTAGTCGACCAGGCAGAGGCACACAAAGTCCTTTTGGTTTAAGCCAAGACAATATCAAATTTACAGTAAATACGGTCTTGAACTGGGGTGAAAATTCGCTAGGCGACTGGAAGTTATCGGTATTTGATTCAGCACAATATTCAACTGGCACTTTGAATTCATGGGCTATCAAATTCATTGGATCACCAATTTCCACTGATGATGTATACATTTATACCGATGAATTTGCTAACGCCTCAGCTGACCAGATTAGCAGAGCGGTCCTAGCCGATGCTAACGGCACAGATACTTTGAATGCTTCTGCATGCACATCCAACCTTATTGTTAATCTAGTTCCAGGCGGAATCTCAACTATCGCTGGACGCAGCCTAACCATCGCCGAAGGTACAGTTATTGAAAATGCTTATGGTGGTGACGGAAACGATTCAATTCAAGGCAACTCTTTTGCAAACAACCTAAGCGGTATGAGGGGTAATGACACATTGATTGGCGAAGCAGGCAACGACACCATTGATGGCGGCGCTGGCATTGATACAGCGGATTATTCAGGAGTTCATACTGGATATACGGTAGCGATTGCCTCTGGTGAAGTCGTACTAACAGATAAGACTGCAAATAGAGATGGCTCTGATAGTGTGATAAATGTGGAGCGTGCCAAGTTCACGGATGGCACTCTAGCACTGGACATCGCCCCGGACCAAAATGCGGGCAAAGTCTATCGCCTGTATCAAGCAGCTTTTGCTAGAACTCCAGATATACCGGGGGTCAAATATCACCTCAACGATATGGAGACTAAGGGTCTGCCACTATGGCAAATTGCTTCAAACTTCTTGGCTTCCCCAGAATTTTCTTCTAAATACGGCTCTAATCCAAGCGACACCCAATACATCAATGCGCTGTATAAAAATGTTCTGAATAGAATCCCAGCAGCATCAGAGGTCGCTTGGTATCAAAACCAATTTACTACCAAGGCGATGGATCACCAAGCAGCGCTAATTGGATTTTCAGAAAGCCCAGAGAATGTTGCGCTGGTAGGTTCTGCCATAGCCAATGGGATATGGTTAGGATAAGAGGGTAATAGCCCCTGTATACAGTCTCTGGGCAAAGTCTTCCTAGCTAATTAGCTTTTATATAAGAACCAAGTGGGCTGCAGGAAATAGTTTGTAAGCCTGCCGAATGGAGTTATCTTACAAAACGGGGGGTGGGGGTATGGTGGGGAATCACCAGATGATTTCGCAACAGAGTACGAATGGCTGAAACATCGTGCTGAAAATGGATCTACTGCCAAGCGCGTCTCTGATACCGCCAAAGTTTTGGATATGGAACACCGGCTTGTCGCAGTATGAAACCATTGATGACAGTTATCTAAAGGCTTGGGTATAAAACAAGCCCGCTTAAACAAGTTTCAAATGTGTACCAACTACACCCCTACAAAGAATATTGACTGGGTCAAGACGCACATCGGAGTTGACTTACCCGACAACTATCCTGATGAGGCTTACCCGGGCTTCCTCGGCCCAATCGTTATGAAAAGTCAGCAGAGCGGTCGGGTTGCTTGCGGGCTAGCTCGCTTTGGTTTGATTCCAGCGTGGGCCAAGAATGACAAGATTAGTCGCCATACCTACAACGCACGCAGTGAAACAGTCGCAGAAAAACCAAGCTTCAGAACGGCTTGGCGTAAACGCCAGTTCTGCCTAGTTCTAGCTAATAACTTCTACGAACCCAACTATGAAACGGGTAAGGCTGTGCGTTGGGGTATACGAACAAAAGAACCGAGTCCTTTTGGTATTGCAGGTATCTGGGACAAATGGGTTCGCCCGGAAACGGGTGAATTAGTGGTCAGTTTTTCAATGCTGACAGTCAACGCAGATGAACACCCCGTGATGAACCAATTTCATAAGGCCGCGTATGAGAAGCGCACCCCAGTCATCATTCCAAAAGAAAGTTTCGCCGATTGGTTAGGAGCAGACATATCAGCAGCTATTCAAATGCTGTCATGGATAAACATGCCTGCTTTACAAGCTGCTTATCAACCGAAGTCGGCTTAATTTGTTAGGTTTGAACAGCAGCACATTGGGCACAGATACAAACCTTACCCTTAGCCTCTTCAGGCAGCGCTTTAAGAAACTCTGAAGCAAACACTGCATCCACACACCAACAACGCTTCAAGGGCCTGCCTGTGGCCTTAGCGACCTCTATTGCACACATGTTTGTGGTTCCACAAAGAGGGCAGATGGCGGGGTCTACAGCGTCCATACTGGCATACTAACTTAGGGCAGCAGCCATTACGCGGCTGAACTTCTACAAGATATTGGCTATGCGAATCATGCAGATGTCATTCGTTGAGCAAAACAGAGCGTAAAGGATGTGGATGGAACCATTCTTCAAAACGGGGGTGGGGGTACGGTGGGGGTCAGGTATTCTGGAAATCATAAGCCCCCCCTATGCTTTGTTAACTAAACCACCAAGCACTGGCTAAGCGCAGCAATATCCGCATACTAGGTAACTGCTGCAATATGGAAGTCTGACAAGTAGCGAATTGGTGTTACCTACGATCAAACCTAAATAGACTTGATCAACACCTGCACCACCACCGTTATCAATGACTCCTAATAGGGTGACCAATGTGTCGATGATGATGAGGCTATTAACTCAAGTAACAAGATGATATTTATATTCTCAAGGCATTCTATTAACTGATCGGCAACAGTATTTATGTAGATTTCAGCTCCTTTTGAGTCTGTCCTGACGGTTCGCCATTTGTGATAGATTTATGAGGGTGCTCAAGTTGCTAAATTAATTGAAGACAGTATGGGGGGACTCGTACTCTTTTCAGTCTGAGGCACACTTTGCAGCGAAGGCGCTCTTGGGCGGAACCGACGCACGCACGCTTGCCTAGCAAATGGGTACTTGTGTGCAAATGTTGGAGCTGCACTACAACAAACTAACTGCCACTATGGCAACAGAAAGATTGGATCAAAAATGATTAACAAGTTTAAATTACTAACTGCAACAGCATTATTTTCATTGCTGTCTGCTTGTGGTGGAGGCGGTGGTGTATCAGGGCCAGTTGCCTCTTCAGAGTCTTTCTCTCTAGTTAAGTTGTGGGCGAATATGCTTACAACACCGTCAACAAATAAAGTCACTATCACCGGAACAACTAAAGATGGTGCAGTAACAGGATCGGGTACCTCTACCCTTAGCGGCTTGAGTGCTGGTACTTTTGAAAGTATGCCTGCACAAAAACAAACACAAACAATGGCTATATCTTTAGTGATTAATGGTCAAACGATTCCGGTAAACGACAAAATTGACACTTGGGTTGACTCAAACAACACTCCAAAAGGTGAAAGCGGAGGTGATTATTATGTTGTGGTTACAGCACTTGGTAACCTTCCAACTGCAGCCCGCATAAATGATACTGGTAACCTATTCACGGCAAATCTTTATGCTGACAGTACAAAAGCAGTTTTACGCGGAACTCGCACGGTTTCTTATCTTTTGGAAGCAGATACAGCAAGTACTGCGTTAGCTTCTTTAATTATTGAGGATAAAAATACTTCTAAAGTCACAACCAGTAAATCCACTCAACAATTACGAATAACCCCAACTGGCACATTTACTCGCATAAAAGAAACTTCTGTTGAAGGCACCACATCCATCTTAATTACATATTGATGTAATAAAAAAAAGCGACACGCAAACTAGCCTAACTAATTCCAGTGCACCCTCAAAAGTGCAACTGGAAACGGTTAACTATTTGTTGAAAGAATTAGATCAACATGCGTAACTTTGCTGTGCTAAATATTTAGTTTTAAGTGATTAGAAGGACTACTGAGCCTCAAGCAAACACCGATTGATTACTGGATTCTCTTTTTTTTTTAAGGCTCCAGACACTTCAAATCGTTTGAGTAAAACTGAGTGCATACATACCACATGGAACCATCCTGCAAAACAGGGGGGTGGGGTACGGCGGGGGTCAGACTGACTGGAAATTGAAGGGGGTACATGGGCGATTCGTCACAGTCAAAAGTTACCTGTGACAGTAAATTTGCTATAGTTTGGGTGTGGCACTTGGGTGTATCACCTAAGCGCAAATTTGACGTGCCAACCGGGTCAGGTGGGGAACCAAGCAGCCCTAACTGTGGAGCCAGTGCTGGGGTCAAGGCTCGTCACCTATCCCGCTGCGAGGCATATTTCACCCAAGCCACCACAGATGCACACGCTTTCCGC
>Ga0214921_10011374_pt1 | contig 10825 bp, 6 predicted proteins | sample LL1505_MetaG_FD_177992 | JGI IMG/M metagenome (GOLD analysis project Ga0214921, IMG submission 177992) | Freshwater microbial communities from Lake Lanier, Atlanta, Georgia, United States - LL-1505 | ecosystem: Environmental > Aquatic > Freshwater > Lake | place: USA: Georgia | collected 2015-05-28
GCTCTTTATCGATAATATCTTCCGGTTCAGTCAGGCGGGCTCTGAGGTATCGGCACTGTTGGGAAGGACGCCGAGCGCGGTTGGATATCAACCAACCTTGTCGGCCGAAATGGGAGATTTGCAGGAGCGGATTACTTCCACAAAGAAGGGTTCGATCACGTCATTTCAAGCTGTGTATGTGCCTGCGGACGATTTAACTGATCCGGCGCCTGCAAACACGTTTGCTCATTTGGATTCAACGATTGTGTTGGAGCGATCCATCGCGGAGTTGGGAATTTATCCCGCAGTAGATCCGCTGGCTTCGACCTCGAAAGCGTTGGCGCCCGAGATTGTGGGACAAGAGCACTACGAGGTGGCGCGTGGAGTTCAGCGGGTGTTGCAGAAGTACAAGGATCTGCAGGATATTATTGCGATCTTGGGAATGGACGAGTTGTCGCCTGAGGACAAGTTGACCGTTTTCCGTGCAAGAAAGATCCAGAGATTCTTGAGTCAACCGTTTCACGTTGCCGAGGTGTTTACGGGAACGAAGGGCGAGTACGTGCCCGTCGCGGAGACCATCAAGGGCTTTAAGGAAATTCTCGAAGGAAAGCATGATGATGTTCCGGAGGCCAACTTCTACATGAAGGGTGGCATCGGGGCGGTTGCGAAGGCCTAAGTATGGCGGGAAAACTTCGGCTGGTGGTGGTGACTCCGGAAGGCAAGACCTTCGACAGCGATGTTGAGCAGGTGGTCATGCCTGGGGTGGAGGGGCAACTAGGCATTTTGCCGGGTCACGTCCCTCTCTTGACGGCGATTCAACCTGGGGAGCTAGATTTGAAGGCCGGTTCGCGTGGGGATGAGCTGGCGGTGGGCGGGGGCTTCGCCGAGGTCACGGGAGATCGGGTGACGATCTTGACCGATATGGCGGTGAAGCCAGAGGATATTGATGAGCACGCGGTCGAGAAGGCTTTGCAGAGCGCTCAGCAGGCCCTGTTAGAAAAGAAAGCCGGTCCGGAGGCAGAGGCTTTGATGGCGATGATTCAGCGGTCGACGGCTCAATTGAACTTGAAGCGGAAGAGACGGGCCTAGATTTAGTTGGGGTGGTTTTCGCGTTTAATCTTTCTCGATCGGATCGCGGAGCGCCGAGCTTTTTAAGCTGGGGGGTTGTGTGTTTGGAGAATCAAGCTCCGGAACCGAGTCGTGCACTTACTGATGCATCTTACTTTTTGTCTTAAAAAAGTATCTTGAGAGCCTCAAGAAGCTAAACATAGGCAAAAACTGCAAAATATATCCTTTTAGGGATATAAATCGGTGTTCGGCAGGGTTTTATTGCTAAAAAAGCTTAAGAAGCGATGGATAAAAAGCAGACCATGTTCTAGATTAATCGTATGAAAATGGGGCCTTTTCAAAAGTTGCTCCGGTGGTCAGGGCCAGCGATTGCTTTTGTTGGCGAGACAAATGCAGAGGTTCCACTAAGAGGTTTGGGATGTTTGGATGTTATTTCTTTTGATTGATCGAGGAGAATCGGAACCAGAAATCTTTTAAGCCATGAATTCTTCGTTAAATGAAAGTCGGCGACACTGGAGTTTGCTGATTGCTTTTTCAATCGGACTTTTTTCCGTCAACGTTTCCCAGGGGGCGATGACCAATACCTACACTTGGATTGGGGGAACCAATACCAACGCAGCTAGCTCTAACAACTACACTGCTACTGCTGGAAATATTTCTGGATGGAATCTTGCTGGCAGCACTAATGCTTACATTTATCCAGGCACAAATGCACAGACTGGGACTCAAACTCTAAATTTTGGTGGGGCTCCAACTTTGTCCGCGATGTGGCTCTATGTAACGAATTGGCCCGGAGATGTTGTCATTACAAATGTTGGAGAAGTCAGAATAGATACTGCGCTGGGTGTGACGAACAATTCGGGAAATGCCAACAAACTTTGGATTATGGCCACAAATGCTTATGCCACTGGAGGTATGCTTGGGAATGCTACTTTTTCGGGGAACTTGCCAGTTTACTTCACGATTTTGGGTGGGCACAGCACAACCACGCGTACAATAACACAGAATTTGGCTAGCCTTGAAATTTCAAACCTGACTGTTAACAACACCTCAAGTAGCAATCTGAAGGCAGGAATTAACACTAGTTTGATTTTCTCTGGATCGGGCAACACAACCGTCGTTGGTTCAATTATCAATGGAACACCTTTTTCCACCGCTCCGGTTACTACAAACCCAGGCTCGCTCATGATTAGTTCCGGAACCCTAAATATCGCGACAACAAATCTGGCTAACACCAACTGGGTCTCTGGTTTGGTGGTTAGCAATAACGGAAATGTCTACATCCTGGGTCAATTGAGCTTGGGTAGTTCAGCATTTGACGTGAGGATAAACACTGTAAATGCAACCAATCGCACCACCTTCGGCTTGATCAATACGTCATCAATCACTTCTGTTGCTCTCACCAACAATTTCGTCATCGCCAACACGGCAGCTGCCACCAACGTCTTCAAGGCTCAGAGCGGTAAGACATTAACTTTATCCGGCAGAATTTCAGGAGCCACAAATGGGACGCTCGTTGCCGATGCTGGGACCTTGGTCTTGAGCGGTGCCAATACAAACTTACGCCTTCCTCTGGTGGTCACCAACAGCGGGACGCTGGTGGCTTCGAATAGTAAAGCCTTGGGATTGGGGAATGTGAATGTGGCCTCGGGGGCGACATTGCAGTTTAACGTGTTCTCAAATGCAACGGTGGGAGGACTTCGTGTCGCGGGAAACTTAGAACAAAAACTAATCACCATCACCAGTTTAGGTGAGGTGAATCTTACAGGTTCCACCTTGAAGGTGAACGGGACGCCCACGGCTGCAGCTTATACGTTAGTCTCAGGGACTACGTTGACCGGGATACCCACTCTGAGTCCGCCCATTGTGGGGTATCAGTTGATGAACGATGGAAATGGATGCCTTTTGCTGACTTTCTCTGCCCCCAGCTCGTTGTCGTACTCACCTCCCTCCATAAACGGAACGCCGGGAATGGCGATTGCCAGTTTGACACCTACGGCGACTGGGTCAGGAATCACCTACACCATCAATCCGGATTTGCCTGCGGGTCTATCCATTAATCCGACGACGGGTGTGATTGGTGGTACGCCTTTGGTGCCTGCCGAATCGGCCATCTATACGGTGACGGCGAGCAATGCGGGTGGTAGCACGACTACGACCTTGACGATCGCGATCGCCCTGGATCCTATTGGGGATCAGGACGGCGACGGGCTAACAAACGGAGAAGAACTTTCAGGTGGAACGAATCCCTATCAGAGAGATTCCGATGGGGACGGGGTGAACGATCCTGTTGAAATTGCGGACGGGACGAATCCGAATGATCCGAGCTTGTTCAATAACCTAAATCAGGGGCTTGCTGCATACTTTCCGCTTTCTAACACTTACCAAGATCTGACGGGAAACCTTTCACCAATCTTACCCAATGGGACCTCATTCTCGTCTAATCAGCGTGGAGAGGTGAACGGCGCCGTATCTTTTAATACTAGTCAAAATGCAAGAATTAGAGGGTTATCGAGTGTCCTGAGTGGTGATGTGATGACATTCTCAGGTTGGTTTTATTACAACTCTGGAATAACGCATCCAATGGAATATGGCTTCGGATTTAAGCAATATTTGTACTCTGAGACAGCGGCTGATGGATCTCATCCTGAGTTTAGAATTAACCTTGGAGGTGATCCGTACAATGCGTTGCAGATTAACTTAGGCGGTAATAGCATTATCCGACCTGGAATTACACCAGAGTTTGGTAAATGGTATCACTGGGCGATCACCGTCAAAGCAGGGGTAAACAAGGGTTGGTCTCTGTATTCAAACGGGCAATTTGTTGCCAGTGGCACCGCTGAAGCTCCAGACAGACTCGAATGGCCATCGGACTTTGGAATTGGTGGCAGTATAGAGGGTGGAAATTTCTACTGGGGTACCCCCTCCAACGGTCGTGTCAGTAACTTGCGATTTTACAACCGCGCATTATCACCTTACGAGGTCGAGCAACTTTATTCCAATGAGGCGCTGTTCTTTAATGAGACCTTCGGTAGCGGTTCGAACCAGTTCGGGATCGAATTTGTAAAAATTGGAAACCCAGGGAACGTAGCTGATATAGGTATTTATATTGGCGGTTGGCCGAACCCAGTTGACCAAACACCCATAGGTTCATTGGCTTACACTTACAGTCTAGGCAAGTACGAGATCAGCAGAGATATGATCAATAAGGCGAACTTGGCAGGAAGCTTGGGGATCACCTTGGCGGATATGACGGGCTACGGTGGAAACGGAGCAAACAAACCTGCCACAGGGATTAGCTGGTATGAGGCGGCCAAGTTTGTTAACTGGCTTAATACGTCTAAGGGGTTTGTGCCGGCTTATAAGTTTGATGGAAGTGGAAACTTCCAGGTCTGGTCAGCAAGTGATGCGGGTTATAACGATGCTAATCCTTATCGCAATAGCCTAGCAAAGTATTTCATTCCAAATATAGACGAATGGTACAAAGCAGCCTTTTGCAGTCCCGATGGGACATGGAGAGACTATTCGACTGAAGGTGGTGGAAGCCCGACCCCAGTGGGTAGTGGGACATCTGCAAACACGGCAGTATATGATCAAGTAGTTTCTCAAGGTCCTGCTGATATCACTAGAGCAGGTGGATTAAGTGCGTACGGAACGATGGGGCAGGGAGGAAATGTGTGGGAGTGGATGGAGACGGCTTACGATCAAACCAATACCATGGCGGGGGAGAGTAGAGAGAAGCGGAGTACTTCTTGGGATACAGATTCTCAAGGCGCTAGTTTTTACTATCATGCTCATGGGCGCCTGGCCGAAGATCCTGGGTCTGAGACGGTCAATTTAGGCTTTCGCGTCGCCAGCAATGTCACATTTATAAGTCCATTGGATACAGCCCCTCCCGTTATAACCCTGATCGGGGCTAATCCGCTGGAGATATACAAGGGCTCAACCTTTGCCGATCCGGGGGCAATGGTGACAGACAACAAGGACGCAACCAGGGCGATTACGGGAAGTGGGACAGTGGATGCTTCTTCTGTGGGGATTTACTCCGTCATTTATACGACAACCGATGCGGCGGGAAATCCGGCGTTACCGGTAACGCGAACAGTGAACGTGGTGCTGGATCCGGCGGCGGATGAGGATGGGGATGGGTTGAGCAACGGAACGGAGATTTCAGGCGGGACGAATCCGTACCAGAAAGATTCCGATGGGGACGGGGTGAACGATCCGGTGGAGCTGGCCGACGGAACGAATCCAAACGATGCGACCTCTTACAACAATCTGAATAAAGGCCTAGTCGCTTACTACCCGTTTAATGGGAATGCGAATGACGCGAGTGGGAATGGTCAAAATGGTGACCCGCGTGATGTCTCTTATGTTGCTGATCGCATCAATAATTTTGCTCAAGCCGCCTCTTTTAACGGGGCGAGTTCAAGTGTGGTGGCACCATTTCGTGCGGTGACGGATCTGACCGACTTCAGCGTATCCACATGGTTTAATCCTGCGAGTGCTGGAAGGGCCGGGACGTTGGAGCTTGTGCACCTCTCCTCAGACACGGACCGGTCCGACTGCACCTTAAATCTCAGTTGGGGCTATCAGAATCAATCTCAGGTTCTTTCGGGCCATGTCTGGCACCAGCCTCGCTTCTCCTCAGGGAAAACGGTTTTGTCCGGAGATCTTGCCTTGAACAGATGGGTTCACGCCACGATGACCTATTCCGGTGGAGCGATGAAACTGTTTGTGGATGGGCACTTGGTCTCGCAGGACTCGGTTTCCGGAAAGTTGCTGAACTTTCCGCTCTCCCCTCGAATCCATTTGGGATTTGATTCTATAGGTGATTACTTTGCCGGGAAAATGGACGAAGTACGCATCTACAACCGTGCTCTTTCCGTAAACGAGGTCGGGCAACTTTATCAGAAAGAAGCCAGAACTCTCGACTCCGACGGCGATGGTTTGACCGATGTCGATGAGGCTACGCGTGGAACCAATCCGAACCTCAAGGATACCGACTCTGACGGCGTGAACGATCCTGTTGAAGTCGCCGATGGGACAAATCCAAACGATGCGACCTCTTACAACAATCTGAACAAAGGCCTAGTCGCTTACTACCCGTTTAATGGAAATGCGAATGATGAGAGTGGGAATGGGTATCATGCGACGAATATAGGCGGAACGTTTGTGGTGGGTTTACGTCAACAGAACTCTGGATCACTTCATTTTGACGGTGCTTCTGCCTACGCTCAGTCATCGATCAGCAATCTTCCCCTTCAAAACTCTCCTCGCACTTTGAGTCTATGGATCAAGTCCGAACTTAGGCCGGACCTGCTCGCGAACGAACACATTGTCGGTTATGGCTCTTTCCCACCCACCGAGGGTTTTGGGGTTGGAATCTACGCAGGTTCTGGAGGAAGACTGTTTGGTTACTGCTCCTTCAATGACATACCGGCAGACAAATATGCTGACAGCGGATGGGTTCATTTTGTCCACGTTTATGACGGTCTGGAGAGCCGGATTTATGCAGATGGCCTTTTGGTGGGGAGTCTAAGGCAGCAGTTGAGGACCCAAGGGAATGACGCCTTCACTCTTGGAGCTCGCCAGGCGACAGATAGCGCAAATCAAATCGTTAATTTCTATCGGGGAAGTCTGGACGATGTCCGCCTGTACAACCGTGCCTTAAGTAGTGCCGAAATCGCCTTAATGTATGAAAATCAAGCGTCCAGCCTCGACACCGACGGGGATGGACTGACCGATGCGTGGGAGAAGGGATATGGGAGATATCAAATCGTCCCAGGCAACTTTACTTGGGAGCAGGCCAAGGCGGATGCGGAGGCGAGGGGTGGGCATCTTGTGACGATTACGAGTCAGGATGAGTGGAATATGATCTGGTCTCTGTTGGGGCCCAGTTGGGGTAGTACAGTTTATTGGATGGGGGGTACGGATCAGGGGACCGATGGAAACTGGCGTTGGGTTACAGGAGAAAACTGGTCGTTCAACCGTTGGTATCCATCTCAACCGTCTGGTGGCGGGGAACACCAACTCCTCTCCTCTGGCAACCTTCCGGATGGACAGCCCGGTTGGAATGATGGATTTGGGATGTATCAGCCCGGAAACTTCGGGGGCTATCTACTTGAATTCGGGTACCCGACCGATCCGAACTTGGCAGACACCGACGGGGATGGGTTTAATGACAAGGTGGAAAGTTTGGGTGGCGGGGATCCGAATAACCCCGCATCTTTACCCCAGTTGATTGCGAACAACGATACCGTCGATCGGGATGGACGAAGTGGTTCCAGCACCGCGATTGCTCTTTCGCAGTTGTTGGGGAACGACCAGTACATCACTGCAACTCCTCCGACGGTCAGCCTGCCTTCCCAGACCACAGCTCAAGGTGGATCGGTGTTGCTAGAGAATGGTTGGGTCATATACACCGGTTTGTCTGGCCTAGCTTCTTCGGCCAACGACAGTTTTGGATACCGTATCACCGATAGTCTGGGCAACACGGCTGACGGCATGGTTTTCTTGAGCGCTGGAATCTATTCATCCGGAGTGAACATAGTCCGCGTTGTTGGTGCTACTCCCCCTGCCACAGGGGTCATTTCCTACTTCGCAGTGATTCCAAACAAGCGTTACACGGTTTATGCAACGAGCTCCCTTAGCCCAGTTAACTGGTCGAACCTAGGAACCTTCACGTCAGATTCAAAAGGGCAACTAGCAGTACCCGACCCCATCGTCGCTTCTTCACGTTTCTACAAAATGGAGGTTCTATTCCCATGAAAACAAAAAATCTATTATGGAGTGCCTTGATGGGGCTATTTTTGATCCCCACTTTTAGTATGGCTGCCTCTTTAACCATAACTCTTGGTGAAGGCGGTCTGAGTGCAATCATTCCGGATAATGTGGCAACTGGAATTTCCCGATCGGTCAGCATTTCCGGATACAGTAATCAGGCGCCCTATACTCTTTCCTTGAACTTTGCGATTGAGGGAACTGGGTTTGGCGCCATCAACGGGGATTACTACTCCCATCTACAACATACCTCTGTTGATGGGGTGATTACACAGATGGCCGTTCTGCTGAACCGGGTGGGGGTGCGGGCAGATTCCTCTTACGGCTATCTAGACAACGGCATGGTAGTGACCCTGCAGGATCAGGCGGCGGCAGACATCCACAACTACCGCCTTGAGTTGTACGGAAGTAACAGCACTCCTGTCCCGGGAGCGCTTACGGGCACATGGCAACCCGACGGGCGGAATATTGACCCCTATACCGTAACCGGTGATTCGATGCGCACGACCTCATTGGATACCCTAGGGTTGATGGATCCAAACGGCATTTGGACCATTTTCTTTGCGGATCTTCAAGCAGGAGGGACAGGCAAGTTATCGAGTTGGTTTTTGGATCTTCTGCCGATTCCAGAGCCTTCTACTGGATCCATTTTAGTTATGAGTGGGGTGATATGGCTGGCCAACCGCAGAAGGCGGAGGCCTTGATGGCGATGATTCAGCGGTCGACGGTGCAGTTGAATTTGAAGCGAAAGAGGCGAACCCAGATCTAAGGCTGGGAAACTAGGAGATTAGAGGGCGGAGCGGATTTTTTCTTCCTCGATTTCAGAGCGAAGTCGCCGACTCAGTTTCGGGCGAATAAATCCGTAAAGGAGGTAGCCACAAAAAAGAACGGCGAGGGAGTATTGGTAGGTTTGGACGATCAGGGCAAGTGCGGCAACGATGAGAAGGAGGCGCGGGATGGGACGCTGGGAGCGCCAATCCAAAGTTTTAAAGCTGGGATAGCTGACTTGGCTGAACATCATAAAGCTGAGAAAGAGAAGAAGAACCGCCAAGGCATACTTAAAATTCCCAATGACCCGATCTGACTCGTAGTACTTAAGAAGGAGCAGTGTAACAGAGGCGACTAGACCTGCGGCAGCAGGGATAGGGAAACCGGAGAAATCTTTCGATCTAGGTGTAGTCGAAGGTTGTACGGCGAGAGTGTTGAAACGAGCTAGTCGCATGGCCCCGCACACGAGGTAAACAAAGCCGATCATCCAGCCGAGACGGGCAGGGAGTTCGGCGAGTACAATTTTAAAAACAAGGAGGGCAGGTGCGATTCCAAAGGAGATGATGTCGGCTAGGGAGTCAAACTCACGACCGAAGGCGCTTTCGTGACCGCCAAGGCGGGCAACGCGGCCGTCGAGCATATCGAAGATAAAAGCACCCAAAATCCAGAGGAGGCTGGTTTCGTAGGGTTGGGTCCAGGCGATGTTGTCTTCGGCTTGAAGAAGGCTGCCTTGAATGATTTGCAGAACGGCCATGAATCCGCAGAAGAGGTTCCCCGCAGTCATGAGGCTGGGAAGAAGGTAGGCCACCCCTTTTCGGGAGGCATTCGGTGAGCGTGGTTTTACGCGGGCCATAGGGCAAGGATTGTTTGGCCACCGACGACGCGTTGGCCGACTTGGACTTGGGGGGTGCAGGAGGCGGGGAAGTAGAGGTCGGTTCTGGAGCCGAAGCGAATCATTCCGATTCTTTCTCCTGTGGTCACACTGTCGCCCTGTTTTTTCCAGCCAACGATTCTTCGGGCGATGAGGCCTGCAATCTGTCTTACAAGAAGAGGTCCGCGGGAAGTGCGGAGGAGCCAAGTTTGATTTTCGTTGCGGATATCGACTTCTAGGTGGCGAGCATCGAGGAATTCACCCGCGGAGTAGTGGATTTTTTCGATGGTGCCGGTATCGGGGCTGCGGTTGACGTGGACATCCAAGACGGAGAGGAAGATTCCGACACGGCGAAATTTTCCAAGCCCGAAGCAAGGGTCTTCCGCTTCGTCTACGCATATGACTTTCCCATCCGCTGGGCTGACTAGGGCAAGGGGATTAGCGGGTGGGGTGCGGTGGGGATCGCGAAAAAAGAGTAGTAGACCGATGAGTAGGAGGGCGCCCAGGACTATGGCAATCGTCCATCCCATCCACAGTGAGATCCCTAGGAAAGCGGCGGCGCCGATAAGGAACGGTCTTGCTTCGCGTAAAGCCATGCTAGATTTTTAGCGAGAAGTCCTCCTTATTGAAAGCTGTTACCGAAGATCCTTTTGTCGATGTCCTCGCGCCCGTGGGTGGCAGGGGGGTGACCTACTCCCGCTCGATCACGCTAGTTTTGACACATGATTGTCCTTGGCACTGCGGGTACTGTGGGTTTCGGAGTGATCGGGAGGGGCTTTTGGCAGAGGGGGAAATCGATAAATTGATTCAGGAGGCGCGGGATGGTGGGGCGAGAGAAGCACTCCTGATTTCGGGGGAGAGACCTGGGACGATGCCTCATATTCAAGAGGAGTTGAAAAAGCGCGGGTACCAAGATTTTTGGGATTTTGCGGGTCGAGTTGCAGAAAGGTGTTCGGAGGCAGGATTATTTCCACATGGAAACTTCGGCAGAATGAGTGAGGAGGAATTGAGGCGATTAAGGCCATCCTATGTGTCGATGGGAATGATGCTGGAGAGTGTGGTGGATGATCCGGCGTGTGCTCCCGAAAAGAAAGTGGCGGGAAGGAAGGCGGGAATTGAGGCGGCGGGTATGGCCAAGGTTCCATTTACCAGCGGAATTTTGGTAGGGTGGGGAGAGAGTCAAAAGTCTCGTCTTCAATCCTTAGAGGTGTTGGCGGAGATTCACTCTAGGTATGGGCAACTGCAGGAGATTTTGATTCAGCGATATGTACCGAATCCTGGCTCTCGATGGCCTGCTGGTTGCGCTCCTACATTGGACGAGTATCGGGAGATGATAAGGGCATGGAGAGAGTGGGC
>Ga0214921_10011375_pt1 | contig 10825 bp, 10 predicted proteins | sample LL1505_MetaG_FD_177992 | JGI IMG/M metagenome (GOLD analysis project Ga0214921, IMG submission 177992) | Freshwater microbial communities from Lake Lanier, Atlanta, Georgia, United States - LL-1505 | ecosystem: Environmental > Aquatic > Freshwater > Lake | place: USA: Georgia | collected...
TCCAACCGATTGAGGGGCAGGTGCAGTACAAGACGTCTGACATCACTCCTGTGTATTGGTTTCACTACACACCAGATATTTTGGTAGTTCCCGTCGCAAGCGCTATTAAAAATTTCGCAGAATTTGTTGAGTCTGCCAAAAAAGAGCCTGGCAAACTCTCGTTGGGTGGCTCAGGATTGAATTCAGCCAATCACGCCGCGCATGAGCGACTCAATGCCGCATTCAATGTCAAAACGATTTATGTGCCGTTTAAAGGCACTGGTGATATGACCACATCTGTTTTGGGTGGCCAAGTAGACGGTGCTATTACTTATGTGCCTTTTGCGATTGCCAACAAAACCCGTGTGCGTGCATTGGCAGTGGCTATGGACAAACGTCATCCTTTGATGCCAGATGTACCTACCTTCAAAGAACTTGGCGTGAATTGGGTAGACGGTGCTTATCGCGGTATCGGTATGCCCAAATCCACGCCACCAGAACTGCGCAAACGCATATCTGACCTTTGGGCAAATTTAAACAACGACGCGGAGATGAAAGAGCTTGCCGCTAAAAGTGGATTCGAGTTAACCAATATTGGGGTTGAGCAAATGGATGCATTCATGAAAGAACGCACCCAAATTTACACAGAAGGAGCTGCGCGTTTAGGGTTGGGTAAGAAGTAATGCAGACAGAGGTCGCACGAAAAAATTTCAATCTAGTAGATGTAAGGGCAGAACCCAAAGCTTTTTTGCGGCAATTGTTCGATGCAGCTGTGCGTCGCGCTATGCCCTTGCACAACACACAAGCCTTTTTGCCAACCCCGCCCAAGGGACACACCTTGGTTCTCGGAGCAGGTAAAGCTGGAGGTGCAATGGCGCATGCCGTAGAGGCTTTGTGGCCTGAAGACAAACCTTTGTCTGGATTGGTCATCACACGCTATGGACACTCGCCGGCTCGCCCGCAAGGTGTACCACAACGCATCGAAATTGTGGAGGCCTCTCACCCTGTGCCAGACAAATCGGGTCTGGATGCGTCGCAACGTATTTTGTCTTTGACGCAAGGGTTGACTGAAGATGATTTGGTGTTGTGTTTGATATCAGGCGGCGGATCTGCATTGCTCACGGCACCAGCCGACGGTTTGCGTTTAGAGGATAAACAACGCATTAACCAAGAGTTATTGAGCAGCGGCGCATCAATTGGCGAGATGAACTGTGTTCGTAAACATTTGTCGCGCATCAAGGGTGGTCGTTTAGCGGCAGCATGTCAACCTGCCCGAGTGGTGACACTCACCATCAGCGATGTGCCGGGTGATGACCCCTCTGTCATTGCAAGCGGACCTACTGTGCCGGATGCGTCTACTTGTTTAGATGCTTGGAATATTTTGCAACGCTATGGCATTGCATTACCTTCTGATGTAGAGGCAGACTTAAAGGCAGGTGTGTTGGAGACGCCAAAGCCTACAGTTGAATGGAAGCGCAACAGTGTCCACTTGATAGCAACGCCCTTGCAATCCTTAGAGGCTGCAGCTCAGATGGCACGTAATGCAGGCATTAATGCTTATGTGTTGTCCGATGAATTAGAGGGTGAGTCTCGCGAAGTTGGCAAAGTGCATGCTGCATTGGCAAGGGCGACTGCACGAGGAGTTGGACCATTTCAAAAACCCTGTGTGATTTTGAGTGGTGGTGAGACTACAGTGACGATGCGTCAGCAAGTAGTAGGAACGCCTAAAGGGAGAGGCGGACGCGCTGGTGAATTTTGTTTAGGTCTCGCAGTAGCTCTGCAGGCGCAGGAAAAAATATGGGCGCTAGCTGCAGACACTGACGGAATTGATGGCGTAGAAAACAATGCAGGCGCCTTGGTAACGCCAAACACCTTGCATCGTGCCAAAGAAAAAGGCATGCAAGCGACTAGCTATTTAGATCGTAATGATGCCTATAGTTTCTTTGAAGGCTTGGAAGACTTGCTGGTAACAGGCCCAACACACACCAATGTCAACGACTTCCGTGCGATTTTGGTTCTATAAACTTAATAGGCAAAGCCTACCTTTAAAATCTCCCCTATGAGTATCAAATCAGACAAATGGATTCGGCGTATGGCCGAGCAGTACGGCATGATCGAACCCTTCGAACCAGGTCAAATTCGCTACAACGCGGTTGGTGAAAAAATCGTTAGCTACGGAACTAGCAGCTATGGATATGACATCCGATGTGCGCCTGAGTTCAAGGTCTTTACCAACATCTACAGCACGGTGGTCGATCCTAAAAATTTTGACGAGCGCAGTTTTGTGGATATGCATTCCGATGTCTGCATCATTCCACCCAACAGTTTTGCGCTAGCGCGCACCGTCGAATACTTTCGCATTCCACGCAATGTGCTGACCGTATGTTTAGGTAAGAGCACCTATGCGCGATGCGGAATCATCGTGAACGTGACACCGTTCGAACCAGAATGGGAAGGCTATGTGACGCTTGAGTTCAGTAACACTACGCCTCTGCCCGCTAAGATTTATGCGGGTGAGGGATGCGCGCAGGTGCTCTTTTTTGAGAGCGATGAGGTGTGTGAGACCAGCTACAAAGACCGTGGTGGTAAGTACCAAGGTCAAGTGGGTGTAACACTCCCTAAAACCTAATCTATTCCCGCTACTGGCTTTTTTTAGAGCCCACAAGCCCAGAGTGCGACAATAGTGCTCTAAATGACTACTTCCTTCTCTAATTTGCAGCTAGCCCCAGCGCTAGCACGTGCCGTCTCTGAAATGGGCTACGAGTCCATGACGCCTATCCAAGCCCAAGCGATTCCCGTTGTATTGACTGGGCAAGACGTGATGGGCGCTGCACAAACGGGTACTGGTAAAACAGCTGCATTCTCTTTGCCGCTTTTGCAACGTTTACTCAAACACGAAAACAGCTCTACCTCACCTGCGCGCCATCCGGTGCGTGCTTTGGTTTTATTGCCTACGCGTGAATTAGCAGATCAGGTCGCGCAGCAAGTCAAGGCCTACGCCCAATACACCCAGTTGCGAAGTGCCGTGGTGTTTGGTGGCATGGACATGAAACCACAAACGGTTGAATTGAAAAAAGGTGTGGAAGTATTGGTAGCTACGCCGGGACGTTTGCTAGACCATATTGAAGCTAAAAATGTGGTGCTCAACCAAGTCGAATATGTGGTGCTAGATGAAGCTGACCGAATGCTCGACATTGGCTTTTTGCCAGACTTGCAACGCATTTTGAGCCACTTGCCTAAGCAGCGCACAACGCTTTTGTTCTCTGCGACGTTTTCGCCTGAGATCAAACGATTGGCTAACAGCTATTTGCAAAACCCTGTCACGATTGAAGTTGCGCGTCCGAATGAGACCGCTGCGACAATTGAGCAACATTTCTACAGCGTCAGTGTGGATGACAAATACCGTGCTTTGCGCCAATTGGTTAAGAGCAAAGGCATTACCCAAGCTTTTGTTTTTTGTAATAGCAAGTTGGGTAGTGCGCGCTTAGCCCGTTCGCTTGAGCGCGATGGGTTGCGTACTTCTGCTCTACATGGTGACAAAAGCCAAGATGAACGCCTTAAGGCGCTGGAAGCTTTCAAGCAAGGCCAAGTGGATTTATTAGTGTGCACCGACGTGGCAGCACGCGGTTTGGACATCAAAGACGTGCCTGCCGTGTTTAACTTTGATATTCCATTCAATGCCGAAGACTATGTGCACCGCATTGGACGTACTGGACGTGCTGGTGCACAAGGGCAGTCGATTAGCTTTGTGTCTGCGAGTGACCAACGTTTGGTGATGGACATTGAAAAGCTGCTTAAAACAAAAATTGAACTTGAGGCTGTTGAGTTTGAAGAAGATAGACCGCGTGGACGCATCAATACTGGGCGCCGCGCTTGGGGTGACGATGATCCCCGCGACGTCATAGACGAGCCTCGCGATGCACAAAACCGTCTGCGCAGCCACTACGCCAGCTCACCCCGTGTTCAACAAGACCCGTTTTTTGACCAGCCTTACGAAGAGCCCTCAGCTGATTCTGTTAAGCCAGCGGCTGCCCCAGACCCATTACGTAAATCACCCAATATCAAACCAAAGCGCAATGTGGCGGCGCTTTTTAAAACAACGGCTTAAATGGGTTGGTTGCAGGTCGAAGTTTTCTTGCACATTACCCTAAACGCTAACCCAAGATCCATTTATTTCAAGGGATCTTGAGACTGCGGACATTTAACTTGCACGCGCTCTGCGAGCCGTGCATCTTTAATCAGTACATCATCTAGCTTTAGCGCACTTAAGCAACCTCCCCATAAACATCCGTCATCCAAACATACCACGTCTGCACGCGGCAGTAATTGGAGTGTTGACCAATGGCCAAATGCAATCACGGTGTCCTGGGTCAAACGGTTGGGAAGATCAAACCAAGGCATTAATCCTTGAGGGGCATTTTCTGGGGCTTTTTTGTAAAAGAAATCCATCGCTCCTTGCGCATTGCAGTAGCGCATGCGGGTGAATGCATTGACGATGACGCGTAATCGGTCATGCCCTATCAAAGCGTCATGCCATTGATTCGGCATGCCGCCATACATATGGACGATGAAGTCGCCTAGTGCATCTCTGCGTAATATCGATTCCACTTCGCCAGCAAGGGCCAAGGTTTTTTCAGTTGTCCATTGCGGCAATACCCCAGCATGCACCATCAAAACATTGCCGACGTGCATCGCCATGTTTTGATGGCGTAACCAATACAAGAGCGCTTCACGGTCAGGCGCATTCAAAATATCTTGGATGGTGTCTGATGCGTTGAGTTTTCGTGCACCAAACGATACGGCCAATAAATGGAGATCGTGGTTACCAAGCACACACTGTGCGCTGGTACCAAAGCCCAAGAGTCTTCTCAATACGTCTGCATTCTGTGGCCCCCGATTCACCATGTCGCCCAACATATAAAGCGTATCGCGACTGGGAGAAAAGTCGATTTGTTGCAACAAACGTACCAAAGCTGCATCACAACCCTGTACGTCACCAATCAAGTAAAGTGCCATATTCTGATTGTCTCAAACCCAATGCGTTAGTCTGGTACCCATGGATATCTTTATTATTTTTCTTCTTACGCTGTTCAACGGCATGTTTGCGATGTCCGAAATGGCCCTTGCATCGTGCCGCAAGCCGCGCTTGGTGGCGCTTGAGGCAGAAGGAGACCCAGGCGCACGTGCCGCTTTGCGCTTGCTGGCACAGCCCACACAGTTTTTATCGACAGTACAAATTGGTATTACCTCGATTGGCGTACTCAACGGTATAGTGGGTGAGGCTGCATTCAGTTTGAATTTATCCCGTTGGTTGATGGCGCAAGGCGTAGCAGATCGATTTGCCGAAGGCCTTGCCACTGCGTGTGTAGTGTCCTTGATTACCTTGAGCACGATTTTGTTTGGCGAATTGGTGCCTAAACGGATTGGACAGTTGTATCCAGAATCTGTAGCACGTTTAACTGCGCCTTTAATGTTGGCGCTCGCTACTATGGCAAAGCCTGTGGTGTTCTTTTTATCCAGCAGTACGAGTGCGATATTGAAATGGCTCCATATTGACACTCGGGGTTTACGATCTGTGACCGAAGAAGAAATTAGTGCGAGCTTGGTAGAAGGTGTAGACGCAGGCGTGATTGAAGCGCACGAACACCAAATGGTGCAAAACGTTTTCAACTTAGACGAGCGACCGTTGACGTCCATCATGGTTCCACGCTCCGACATTGAGTGGTTAGACGCCAAGACTTCCGTGCCACAGGCTTTGGCAGAAGTAGGTGCCATTGGCGCGCATTCTTGGTACCCGGTTTGCCGTGACGGGTTAGACGATGTGGTGGGGGCAGTGAGCGTTTCTCAACTTTTGCGCGTACCCCCTAACTCACAAATCACCATTGAAACTTTGGCGCAACCAGTGGCGTTTGTCCCAGAAACCTTGAGTGGTTTAGATTTGCTTGAGCAGTTCAGAAGACCCGTTGAGCGCGCAACAGCGCATGGCCGTATGGTGTTGGTGGTGGATGAATACGGGGTAGTGCAGGGCTTGATGACGCCACGTGATTTATTAGAGGCTATTACGGGAGAGTTGCTTCAAGCCACTTCGTCCGAAGATGCTTGGGCTGTGCCAAGACCCGATGGCAGTTGGTTGGTTGATGGCCTGATGCCTGTGGGTGAATTCAAAGCACGTTTGCAAATACTGGAACTACCAGACGAAGACCGAGGTATTTACAACACCGTCGCTGGCTTGGTGATGGCCATTGCGGGCCATATGCCGACAGTAACAGAGTGCTTTGACTTTGGTGAATGGAAAATAGAGGTTGTTGACTTAGACGGACGACGGATTGATAAGGTGTTGGTTAGCCGCGTCGCTGAAAAGGCAGTTGGTACACCCAAATAGGACGAGAGTCTTTCCCATAAATAATGGCAGAAGGAACGATACCAATTGCCTCAAATTCCAAACTGACCAGCCAAGCGCCGCGTCGCATCTCGGCTTCAGCTTTTTCAATAGCACGTGGCATGCTCTCGGGGCGTTGGAACATATAGACCATGTCGTAACCGCGCCAGTCGACCATCCAGATATCGCCTTGGCGAATCGTGGCAAACGAACAACGGATGGCACTGATGATGCGCAATGGCCAGCTCATCTCAACACCATTTAAATCTGCACGAGGATAGGCATCACGCAGAGCGATCAAGCCGTCCCCTAAGCCACTACCAGCATCTAAGATTCGCGCACCACCCAGCAAGGTGATGTGTTCAGGCAATTGGCGCAATGCTTTGCGTGGTGTTGGAAAGAGCGGCGCATCTTTCCATGCTTTGCGCGGATAAATCACCACAATTAATACCAGCAATAGCAACCAACCTATAGGAGGCATAGTGAGTGCGCCAGAAGCGGCCCACATCGACAAGGGAAAACCCACCAAGATCAAAATACGGCGCATTTTGGTGGTAGCAAGTGAAGTCAATACCCCTCCCCAAAAAGTCGCAACAGTTAGTCCCACCCACTCAGGAGCGCCTATATGCTTCAATACCGCAAAAATGAGCCAAGAAGAACCCCAAGCAAGCAGAGCAGGAATGGGCCAAATTAAAAGTTTCATGGGGAAGAATCATAGAGTGAAACCTTTTGTCGGGAAATCTCAGCATCCCTTGAGAAAAACATGTCTATCACTGTGTTTGGGCGCTTTAAGAACCATTTCAACTGTTCAAACAGATGTTGCTATCACGAAGAAGCCACTGAGGGGCTCGCTCCTTTAGTGCGTGAGGACATTTGGCGCTGTCTGCATGCTTTGTGCGCAGAGGGTCAAAGTATTTTGGTGATCGATAAATATGTACAAAAACTCGTGCAGCTGGCAGACCAACACACCATCATTGAGCGCGGTAAGGTGGTGTGGCAGGGTGGCTCACAGAGGCACTAGAGGCTGATCGCGCTTTGTGGCAATGCTATATCGGGGTGTAAGGCATTAATGTCATAAGTGCTTTGGAAGCGGCCACAAACGTGCTGTATGAACTAATGCCAAGATTCTTATTTGGTTATCTTGCACTTCATAAATCAGGCGATAGTTTGCATGCGGGATAAGTTCTCGCGTTCCCGATATCCGACCAGGTCTGCCGAGTAGTGGGTGTTGTTCTAATCGGAATGCGACTTCAGCAAACAGTTCATCTATCATGATGGCCGCAATTGGATTGTCTAGACTTATGAATTCAATAATGTCTGCACGATCTTGTTCTGCTGCAGATGCCCAAATTACTTTCATGGATGTGGACTGTCAACCTTTGCCTCCAGTTGTGCACGACGCGCAGCAAAACGCAGCTCTACCTCTTCAGCGCTCGCGTAATTGCCTGCATCAATTTGGGCACGTGCTTGGGCAACCTTGCTGTTCAAAAATGCGTCGTAGTCTCTTGCTTGTTTTTGGCGTTGAACAAAATCGCGCATGAGTTCGCGCATGATTTGAGAGGCAGGCCGATGGCTGGCTTCTGCCTCGGCCATGAATGCATCGCGTAGTTGAGCTTCTAATTTCATAGTAAATACTGCTTCCTTCGACATGGTCAAACTCCATAAAAAATATATAAACAAAGTATATACGTTTTAAGTATAAATTTCATATGTTTATTTGTTTTTGGAGTTAAATTAACCTTTTATTGTTAATTTCCTAGCTGTCAATCATCTAGTACAGCCTGTCGTAATGGGTGCGCTTGGAATTCAAAAGTCAGCAAGTTGCACTCAAATTCGAGCAACGGGTTGAATTTTTTAATTCACAAAATAAAAATGCCAGACCGCATTGGTGCGTCTGGCATTTTTTAGTTTGTTAAAAAAATTAAGGAGTGACGTGATATTTGGTCACCCGCTCCACCTCATTCTTAGACCCCAAAATTACACTTACACGTTGATGCAGTTGCTTGGGCTCAAGATCCAAAATACGTTGATTGCCGTTGGTGGCAGCCCCGCCGGCTTGTTCAATTAACCAACTCATAGGGTTGGCTTCATACATCAAACGTAACTTCCCAGGTTTTTCAGGTTCGCGTTTATCCCACGGGTACATGAAAATTCCGCCACGGGTCAAGATGCGATGCACATCGGCCACCATCGAGGCTATCCAGCGCATATTGAAGTCTTTGCCGCGCGGGCCTTCTTTGCCTGCAAGACATTCATCCACATAGCGTTTAACTGGTGCATCCCAATGGCGCATATTGCTCATGTTGATGGCGAACTCTTTGGTGTCTTCTGGGACCTTTACATTTTCTTGGGTGAGAACAAAAGAGCCTTGCTCGCGGTCCAATGTGAACATTGCAACGCCATCTCCCACTGTTAAGACTAGCGTAGTTTGCGGGCCATACACGCAATAACCCGCAGCAACTTGTTGGGTACCCGGTTGTAAAAAGTCTTGTTCTGTTACAGCCGCGTTATTGCTCACTTTTTTCAGAACACTGAATATGGTGCCGATGCTGACGTTGACTTCTATGTTGCTAGAACCATCTAGTGGATCAAACATCAACAGGTATTCGCCTTGCGGATAACGATTTGGCACCACGTGGATACTGTCCATCTCTTCAGATGCCATAGCGGCCAAGTGGCCGCCCCATTCATTCGCTTCAATCAGCACATCGTTGGCGATGATGTCGAGTTTTTTCTGGACTTCACCTTGCACGTTTTCGATGCCGGCAGAACCCATGACATCGCCCAATTCGCTACCCAAGGCGCCTTTGTTCACCGCATGGCTGATGCTTTTACATGCGCGTGCCACGACTTCTAGTAACAAACGCAGTTCAGAAGGAATGCGGCCTTTGGCGCGTTGCTCTTCGACCAAATAGCGGGTGAGAGAAATACTCATCGTGTGTCCTTCGCGTCTTAATGGGAAAGTGCGCGCGAAACCACCTCACGCACATCGTTACTTAAATCGGGCTTGGCGGCGACCCGCTCAATCGCCACTTTGGCAGCAGAGCGATAAGGTTCTGCCAAATGGCTCCAACGGTCGAGCGCACGCGCTAAACGCGCAGCGACTTGTGGGTTGATGGCATCCATTTCTAAAACGCGGTCGCTCCAAAACACATAGCCGGCTGCATCGCTGCGATGAAAAGCGCCAGGATTGGCACTGCAATAACTAAAGATGAGACTGCGTGCACGATTCGGGTTTTTGATGGAGAAGTCTGGGTGTTGCAATAACTGACGCACGATAGGCAAGATATGGCCGCCACGGTCACTAGCGCCCGCTTGTAGAGCAAACCACTTATCGATGACCAATGGTTCAGCCGCAAACATTTTGTAGAAAATGGTCAAGGCTTCACTCGCCAAGGTATGGCCTGACTGCACCAATGCACTGAGTGCATTAAAACGATCGGTCATGTTGCCAGCTTTGGTGAAATGCAAAAGTGCTTTGTGCGCCCAGGTGTTGTCATTTGTTTGTACGCCATGCAAGCACAACATGGTCAAGGCTAAGCCGCTGAGGGCACGGCGGCCACTAGAGACAGGGTCAGGCTGGTAAATACCGTTGTCACGATGTGCATCAAACGCCCACACCCAATCGGCATGCAAGGCGCTTGCCAATTGCAAACGCATGGCTTCGCGCACAGCATGCACGCGTTGTGGGTCGACTACGCTGAGTTGCTCAGATAGATAAGTCTCAGAAGGCAAGGTGAGCACCAGTTCTTTGAACGCGGCGTCTAGGGTGGGGTGTTTGAGCACCAGAGATAAAGCGTTTAACAACTCTGGGCGTAAGACCTCAGTGGTTGTTTCGTCCGATGCAATGGCTTTAAGCGCAGCTTGCAAGCAAAGTTGTTGTGCGGCCTCCCATTGGTTGAAGGGGTCGGTGTCATGCGCAAGTTGTACTAAGCGTTGCGCAGTTGTAACGTCTAAATCCAACACAACAGGTGCGCTGAATTCGCGTAATAGGGATGGCACGGGCGTTTGACCGTCATGGATGTCTAGATCATCGAATGCAAAAGTTTGTGAGGCTTGCGTGAGAACTAGTAATTGCGTTGTCAAGATCTCGCGACCATCGGCAGTTAGCAAACCAAAGCTGATGGGAACAACAAAAGGCTCTTTTGAAGCTTGGCCTACGCTAGGTTCGCAGCTTTGGCTAAGTGTGAGCAAGTAGCGTTTGCTGGCCGCATCAAATACCCCAGAAGCTTTGACCCGTGGTGTGCCCGCTTGGGAATACCAGCGTTTGAATGGGTCAAGGTGTTGGGCAAGCGCAGAGCCTGGATTAGCGTCCGCAATGCACTGTGCGAAGTCATCGCAGGTGACGGCTTGGCCATCATGGCGTTCAAAGTAAAGCGCCATGCCTTTGGCAAAACCTTCTCTGCTGGTGAGCGTTTGCATCATGCGCACTACTTCAGCGCCTTTTTCATAAATGGTGACGGTGTA
>Ga0214921_10011376_pt1 | contig 10825 bp, 7 predicted proteins | sample LL1505_MetaG_FD_177992 | JGI IMG/M metagenome (GOLD analysis project Ga0214921, IMG submission 177992) | Freshwater microbial communities from Lake Lanier, Atlanta, Georgia, United States - LL-1505 | ecosystem: Environmental > Aquatic > Freshwater > Lake | place: USA: Georgia | collected 2015-05-28
ATTCGTCCTTAAAGTCATCGTCGTCATGTTCATCTAGAACATCTTACACATCAAATTCATCTAAAAATTCTTTTAACATAACAATAGACAATTTGGAAGAAAATAATAATGGTGAATGTGGAGAATGTGAGGAATCTGAGGAAACTCCAGATTTAATAAATATTGAAGAATATTGCGATAATGACAACGACAACAACAACGAGAACGACAGCACTACTGAATATACATCCTACAACAGTGATTCAGAGTATGTAGAAGCAAGAATACCTGAATTTCCTGTAGAATTAATATGCATGGAATCATGTGAAAATACATTTGATAATTTAATTGCAAATAATGAATTGTCACATGATGAATGGCTCTCCGCATTTATGCAAATAATAATGATTTTATTAACTTATCAAAAATCACTTTCATTTACACACAATGATTTACATACCAACAATGTAATGTATAATTATACCGATAAAAAATACATTTATTATTGTTATAAAAATCAATATTATAAAGTACCTACATTTGGTAGATTATTTAAAATTATCGACTTTGGACGAAGTATTTACAAATACAAAGGTAATTTATTTTGCAGTGACAGCTTTGAAAATGGTGGAGATGCTGCAACACAATATAATACCGAACCTTATTTTAACGATAAAAAAACACGTATTGATCCAAATTATAGTTTTGATATATGTAGATTAGCTTGTTCTATTTTCGATTATTTAGTGGAAGATATATCGAATGTAAAATATTTAGAAAACAATAATCCTATCGTAAAATTGGTTGTTGAATGGTGCTCAGATGATAAAGGAATAAATTTATTATATAAATCAACCGGTGAAGACCGTTATCCTGAATTTAAACTATATAAGATGATTGCTAGATGTTGTCATAAACATACACCAGAGAATCAATTATTACGACCAGAATTTTCAAAATTTGCAGTTCCGTTGAACACTATAACCAAATTAAAAGGAGGTATTGAAAATTTAATTAATATTGATAAAATCCCAATATTATCAAAGTAATTAGTAATTGTATTGTATAGTATAGTATAATTATACATTTAGTGAATATTGACTAATTAATTTATTTGCTGATTTTAAGTAAAAGCAAATATTTTTATTTATATAAATATATTAAACGAATTTATATAAATAATATTTCTATTTAAGAAATTAATTGATTGTTAAACACACAAAAATAGATTATAATGTCGTTTGTATTTATTATTACCCGAAATGTTCGATGCGAAAAAACTAACAAATATTGGAATCGTTGTATATCAACAATAAGACTTTATTATCCAAAGAATAAAATTGTTGTAATTGATGATAATAGTAATTATGAATTTGTAGTAAAATTGTGCGAAGATGATAATGTTCAATATATACAATCAGAATTTCCTGGAAGAGGTGAATTGTTACCTTATTATTATTATTATCATCATCCATGGCATTCAAAAGCTGTCATTATTCACGATAGTATATTTTTTCATTCATGTATTCCGTTTGGTAAAATTAATTTACCAGTATGTCCATTATGGCATTTTGTTGCGGATACTGAAAATGTAGATAATTCAATGCGTTTAATACATTGTCTAAAAAATAATACATTATTGAGAAAATTATTAAGGAAAGATGCTTCTATAAAAATTTTGGGCAAACAATCCGATTGGAATGGTTGCTTCGGTATTCAATCCATGATAACACATGATTGTGTTAAGAAATTACAGGATAGATTTAATTTTTTAAATTTAGTACATCATATACATAATAGAGCAGATCGTTGTTGTTTTGAACGCATTTTTGCATGTATGATATATTCATTATATCCACATTTAAAGAAATGTCCATCTTTATTTGGTAAAATTCAAAATTATTTGAATTTTGGATATTCTTATGAAGAATATATCAATGATGTCAATCATCGAAATATAAATAAACCTCTTATAAAGGTTTGGACTGGTAGGTAGAGAGAAACAATATAAATGTGATTGTCTTTATTTATATTTATTTAATATGAGTTCTTTTATGTTTTCTACATGATCTTTTTTTACCAGATTTAATATAGATTTTTTTTTTATATTTTCTTTTGGTTTTACTTGTTTTTTTAGCACCACCACCTTTTTCTTTAATTGGTAACATTTCATATTTATTGTTATCAGTACTAATTGTTTTGTAACTACTTTCTAGTATATCAAAAGCTTTCAAAGGAATTCCATCATCAGGAGTATAATCCTTTTTTTCTATCAAATAATTAATTAGATGATCTATACGTTCACCATTCTTTATTAATTCAAATTCATATCCGAAACGATCATTATCATCCAAAAATTTTAATTCGGTTTCATTCATAAAATATGTTACTTCTTGAATAGGCTGAAACCAATCCATTTGATGTATTGTTTTATTTGTATCATTATCATTTCTTCTATAAATTGCCCAACATAATATATTTAATATATTCATTGTTTTCATTATAAAATTTATTTTTGATTGTTTTTCTTGTTTTTCTTGTTTATCTTTTTTTCCATAACTAATACGTGTTTTTCTTGTAAAAAGAATTTTATCAAATTCTTTTATTAACTTATCTCGAATTTCATTAATATACATCTTTTCATCCACTGTTAAAAATTTATCATCAGACATATTTGTTAAACCACTAGACCTTCCAAAATCAATTAGTATAGTTTTAATATCATTATTTAAAAAATACACCAACGCATTCTCCATATACATATCAAAATTAATTACACCAATAATTACAAATAAATATATCAATTGATAATAAATATTTGAAAATGCTGAATTAATATCATCATTATCATCATCATCATCATCATTATTATCATCATTATTATCATGATCATTATCATCATCATTATTATATTTATAAGAATTAATAAAATCACCTAAAGTTACTGTTTGTGGTATTTCATCCATTAAAATAATTCCTAATCTAAAAAAATAGTCTTTTTTATTTTCATCAAAAAATTTATTACTAGAATAAAATAATAAACACTTAATTACACTATCAATTTCACTATCAATTACAAGAGCTGATTGAAATGGAGAATAATTTAAAAACCAATATGAGTTTTTATTTTTATTATCTAACAATGATAAAAATTCTTTTAATATATCAGATTTATAGATAACAGCATAGTCAATTCTAGGGCAAATAGCAGGTCTTCCTCCTCTTCGTGATTCATTATATATATAATTTTGAATTTCACTTTCATCTTTAAAATCTGCTTCTTTTGCAGTTATTTTTTCCATATATTTAAGTGACTCTACTAATTTTGTACATTTAATCAAACGTTGATTTTTTTCAAAATAAGACGGAACCAAAACAACAATTTTCATAATATAAGATTTTGGGATTTTTTCACGAGTTGTTACTTTAAATATAAAACCTGATAATGATGTTACAGATACCAATTCTAATTTATCTGTCATATTTAATATTTCGAATAATTTATCGTCATAATCCCTGGGACGTTTTTTACTCATATTATAACGTATATTTATATATTATATTATAATATAATATAAATATTCACATATCTAAAACCCTGGTTGATCTGTGAATACTGCTTGATTGCCTGTTGATCCTCCCATCACAGATCCACCATCCATATTTTTAATTACGGGAGATATTTGTTCTACCAAATAATATCCAATTATTACACTAAAATACACCAACAATGTGTCACGAATCAAAAATTTCAATGGTTTATTCTCTTTCTCAATAAATCGCATCTCTAAAAATTTAACAATTAAAAAAATAACGGATATAATTCCGGCAAATATAAAGATATTATCCATTAAATGTTATTTGATTATATGTTGTGTTATTTAATATATCAACTATTAATATATTAAATAAAATTATATTCTAAATTTTTATTTTACGCATTTACTTATTTACTCCAATACCTCAATATCTAAATCATTAATTAAATCAGGTAAATCCAATTCAATCGAAGGAGGATCAATATTATGAATATCTAAATTAGACAATTCTAGGGGTTCATCTAATATTTTAAGTTTGGATAAAGGAATATCATCGTTATCATTCGTATCATTGTCATATTTATCTTTATTTTCTTTTGGTTTTTCATAATTATCATCTAGAATAACATTTATTTTTTCCAATTCTTCACTAAATGTAAGTTTGTTGGTAGATGTAGGTGTAGATGTAGGTGTAGATGTAGATGTAGATGTAGTTGGATTTGGATTTGAATCAGCACCGGTAACAGAATCATTTTTAGAAATTGTTCCAGTGCTTGCACTTTCTTCAATTATCTCTCTTACATCTTTGTTTGTTTCGGTTTCTTTATCCATTATAATCTCTTCTTTAATTTCTTCTGTAACCTGTTCTTCAATTGATTCATCCATATATGCTCTTAATATGCTTTCAATAGGAATACTATCACGAACAGCATTTAAAATACTTTCTTGAATCAAAATCTCAAATTCACGATTGTATTTTTGTTTTTGTAATGGAGGAATATTCAACTCAAATAAATATATTGACTTATACAATTTCCTAGCAGTATGAACATAAACATTATGAATGAATTCATTCAATTTTGGAATAGTAATATCTATTTTTTTTTGCTTTTGACCAGCTCTCATAGCAGTTAATATTTTAAGCTGAATTATATGTACACATGTAATTAAATCTTCTAAATAATTGCATGAACTTTTTTCTATAATACGTTTTTTCTCTTGTTCAACAATCAAAGGATTCCATTGAGGAATTCGCCTAATTAGATTCTGAAAAGTCATTAAATATTTGTCCATTTCATTATTTTCTTTGCATAATTTCAACGATTCATCGAATATAGATTGAAAACCTTCAGCAATTAAAGGAGTTAAAATTGTTAATATACGTGCACCCCATTCATTTTTTGACTCATGTAAACTAGAAACATTAAAATCGTCCATTTTTAAATTTTGTTTTTCTCTTTGTTATTTTTATAAAACAACCTGTTTTTACATAAACGAAATATTTTCTAAATTATAATCTAAACTCAAAAACATAAAATGCAATATAAATAATATTATAATTTTTTCATTCCTAAATTCTTTTCGTATTTTATTAAACGTAATCAAAAATTCTATTCTTTTTTCATTATTTTCTATATTCTTACTAGTAAACATATTTCGTTCTATTAATGAAATTAAATCCAATCCGCTATACCCCTTTTCATACAATTTTGTTGAAAAATCCATATTTTTCTTAATTATACTTTCATTTTTGGATTTTGAATTAAAGGTATTATTATTAAATCCTAACCCATCCATATATGTTTTAATTTCTTTTTGTAATGAAACCAAATGATTTGTTTCTTCATTAATATTATATAAATTAATTATCGTATTATTTATTATTAATTCGGGTACATAAATTTCACAAAAACGAGATAATATTGGTTTTAATAGTTTATATTTATCTTCAATTACAATAAAAAATCGTGTTGAATGACTAAATAACTCTATACACCGTCTTAAAGCGGATTGTGCGTCCATAGTTAATTTGTCAGCATTTAATAATATGACACTTTTAAAAATGTCACCTCCATTGGAAATAATATGTGTTTTTGCAAAAAATTTCAATTCTTCTCTTATAAATTTAATACCCTTACCATGTGCACAATTGACATACATGACAAAAGTTTTGATTTTTTCTTTATCGTTATTGTATATTGTATTGATAAATTGATTTACAATTGTTTTTTTCCCTGTACCAAAACCGCCATGAAAAATTATGTTGGGTATTTTATGTATTTTATGAAAATAATTCAGTTTTTCAATAATTGATTCATGTCCATCAATTTTAATAATTTTATTTACACATGTGTTTTGCATATGATACTATATTAGTATAGTATCATTGATTTTATATTATAATTTATACGTATTATTTATGCGGAATTTGTCAAACTGTGTGTATACGGATTTTGACGAAATGCATCTAGCAAATCAGGACTTATTCTGTCGCAACCAATTTTACTTTCGTCATAAATTTGTGGTGTGTTAAATTTGCCAATTTGTTCTTTTCCAGAAGGCAATGGAACTATTGAACTAGGTGTAAACACACGATTATCATAACGATTTGCATCATCACGATAAGTATTAACATTCATTTGTTGATTAAAAATTTGTGTTCCACCTTGATTGGGTCTATTGTAAATAGTTTGTGATTTTATCTCATTATTTGTTTGTGCATAAGTTGAATCATATATCATCATACCTTCATTTGTTGATAAACCACCTACGAATCCCATTGTAGAATAAGATGTTGTATCTCTCTGTGTTAAATCATGAGGAACATATGTATTTACATAATGATTAGAATCTCTCTGATTATTAATATTCAAACGAGGTTCGTATAATGTTGTTTCTTTTATTGTAGTCGATGTTTTATCGTTTGCATTGATAACATAACTAGAAGGAACACTCGATCCGCCATCACCATAAACACGAATATTATTTACTAACTCGTCTTTTCTAGAAGGTCTTAGTACATCCATTAAGGGTGCTACAACAGCACCTATTGCACCACTAAAACCACTTCGAAATGAATCTACTGGTTTTACACTAGAACGATTGTTATTGTAATTTTTGTAACTGTTATATTCAGCATTTGTAACAGGACCTTGACCCATTGCTGATGCAACTGCCAAATCACACGTTTCACTAGGCTGTCTTTTCGATTTTTCAAAAGTAGGCGGAACATAGGTGGTTTTTCTAGAATCATTGCCTGGACCAACATAATCATTTTCGCAATCTTCTCTCTTAACATTACCCATTTCTTGCATAGGGCGCAATGTTTCACCTTTTTCTAAACCAGTAGTAGTTAACCATCTATCCTGAGTATTAATATAAAAAGTATCTGGTAGATTTTTTTCTACACGCCCAATCATACCTAAATTTTTAATATAAGAATCAGCAGGTCCCTCGTGATTAATTAATTCATATTCAATGCGCGGATTAGTATCTACACGTAATTCATCCACTGTTTTTGGTAACCAGGAATTTCTCGCTTCCATGCCGGAATTAAATCCGCCACTACCTTGAGAAGTATACCCTTGACCCAATCCAGGTGCAACATATTCTGAATCAAATGGCTTTACATTGTTAATCTTCATTCCTGGATTTACACGTGATTGATAAAAATCACTGTTATTAGGTGCACCAAAAGCCCAATTAATATTTTCTTCTGGTTTAAATAGAGGTGCTTGTTCGACCTTTTTAATCATTTGTGAACCAGTTCCTGCCATATTATCCAATACATTTTCTGCTAAATTTATATTACATGCATTTCCTTTTATTTTTCCACCGTAAAATGGAATCATATTATTGTGTTTAAATTCGTCAGATTTCAGATAATTACCTGATAATGAATATACGTCTTTAATTTGAGAGCCTACTTGTAAACCATTATTCACTCTATTCTCGTAAACACTTTGATTGAAATATTTATCAGATGCATCGTTCGGATTGTTATATTCATAAACATTATCAACCAATTCACTTTTATTGAGGGTAGGATAGTTTTGAGCTGGTATATTTGTATTAGGTAGATAATTTGATGTTACATTTTGATTTGTTTTCATACCACCCATATTAGTGAAATTTTCTGTCATTTGTTGTTGCATTTGTTGTTGTTGTTGTTGTTGCATTTGTTGATAAGAAGAATTATTCTTCAATATCGATTTTACATTATTTTTTTTAGATCCACAATTTTTTGATGGCTGATTTGATATAATATACATACCACCTAATGCAACTAATGGTATAGCTATTTCCATTTATATAAGGTATTGATTATTTTGTATATATAAATAATATATATTATTATAATATATATTGTTTTAACTATTGTTTTAACTATTGTTTTTATTTCTAAAATAAAAAAATATTAATAATATATTTATGGACACGGGTAAGCAGGAACAAAATAATCCTTTTCTAAAATTCTAGTGCTAACATTATTTTGAAAAGGCAAACATGTATTTTCCTGAGGATTTAAAGGTAAAGTATACCAATCTACTTGTTCTAAATCTCTCGCGGTCCATGCAGGCATGATGGTTCTAGATTCTTCTGTATATAAATTATTACAACTAGGATACTCTATTGACTCACTATTTACGTTGTACATTTGATATTGATCTTTTACTAAACAATCTCTACTTAAAAATCGATTATTAATATTATTCTGATTGGGACCCAATCCTATTAATTCACTTTCTAAATTAATAGAATTTGTGCGTAAATTCGCGCCCCATTTTTGAATCCTAATTTGTGGATCTTCCATATAGCATGGGCGAGAACCATTGCCTGGAACATTTAATATATATCTACCTGGATCAGTTGCTTGTTGTAACATTTTTTTAGTTCTACATTCATCATAATTAATTCTAGTATTTGCCATATATTTTATTTGTTTTGACTTGTTTTATTATACTATTATTAGTATATAATATATTATTTTTATCGAAAAACAATTTGAATATTATTAGATTATTATATTATAACGTTGAAATCCTTCTAGTATTTTATTTATTTTAATTTAACTAGATATACGTACGTAAATTCATACTAATATCATGACAAATACAATATGTTTGAATATGATTGTTAAAAACGAAGCACATATTATTGTTAAAACTCTTAATAATTTATGCGATAAAATAAACTTTAGTTACTGGGTAATATGCGACACTGGATCAACTGATAATACAAAAGAATTAATCATTGATTTTTTCAGAGAAAAAAACATTCGAGGTGAATTATTAGAACATGAATGGAGAGATTTTGGTCATAATAGAACCCTTGCTCTTGAATCCGCCTACAATAAAACAGATTTGCTTTTTATTTTTGATGCAGATGATGAAATAGTAGGTAATCTTGTTTTACCTAATACATACGAACATGATGGTTATACATTTAATTTTGGTAATGATGTTGTTTATATTCGTCCATTATTGATAAACAATCGAAAAAAATGGTGTTTTGTAGGTGTATTACATGAATATCTTGCTTGTTCTGAAAATTCTACACCCCATAAAAATATTGAAGGTGATTACTACATTGTTTCAGGAAGAACTGGTAATCGAAGTAAAAACCCGAACAAATACTTTGACGATGCCAATATACTGAAAAAAGCGCACTATGATATAATGGCAACAGATTACGGATTATCATGTCGTTATGCGTTTTATTGTGCTCAAAGTTATAAGGATTCTGGATATATAGATGAATCAATCGAGTGGTATAAAAAATGTTTGGATTTAAATATGTGGTTACAGGAAAAATATGTTAGTGCTTTTACTATCGGAAATTTGTATATGGCAAAAAACGACATGAAAAATGCATTGAAGTATTGGTATAAGACTATTGAATATGATCCTGAACGTATTGAAGGTATCATCAACGCTATTAATTTTTTAACAAAAGAAGGTGAGCATGTTATTATAAATGCTTTTTATCATAAATTCAAAAACTACAATAAAAATTTGCGTGAAAAATTATTTATGGTTGATTCGTGTTATAAAGATCAGTTAGAATATAATAATTCAATTTCTGCTTTTTATGCTAACGACAAACAAAGTGGTTATGAATGTTGTAAAAAAATATTTTTGAATCGATTGGTACACGACATTTTAATGAAATGTACTATTTCTAATTTTTTATTTTATATAGATTTTTTCGATCATGAAAAAGATCACATTAAAACACGATTATTTTATTTGATAGATGATATCATAAGTTATTTTGGTAAGAAAAATGAAGAAATCGAAACAAATATGATTATATGTTGGAATATATTATTTGATAAATGTAAGCATTTGTTATGTCAGCCTACTTCACCTTCCATGTCACATTTATCCAAAAAAAGCAGTAAGAACTCATCAAAAGAAACTATTATGATTACATTTACTACATGTAAAAGAATGGATCTATTCAAACAAACTGTTTATTCTATTTTAAATCATTGGATGGATTTTAATTTAATAACTGATTGGTTTTGTGTTGATGATAATTCGGATGATGATGACAGAAAACAAATGCAATCATTGTTTCCATGGATTCAATATTATATGAAAACGGACGGTGAAAAAGGTCATAGAAATAGTATGAATATTATATGGAATAAATTAAACGAAGTGAAACCTAAATATTGGATACATATGGAAGATGATTTTCTTTTTCATCGGAAAATGAATTATATAGAAGAAGGTATCAAAGCATTGAACAGCAATGAATGTAGTAAAGAGAATGTGAAACAGATTTTGTTTAATAGAAATTATGGAGAGATCATTGATCATTACAATTCACGTGGTCATGTTTCGATAGCAAATCATATAGATGTAACTGGTGATATTGTATTGCATAAACATTGTGACGGAGTTTTTAATTATATGAACTGTCATTATTGGCCTTATTATAGTTTTCGTCCTTCCATAATTGAGACTAGTGTAATATTAGAATTAGGCAATTATGATTCTGAAAATCAGTTTTTTGAAATGGATTATGCGAAAAAATGGAATGAAAAAGGATTTAAATCCGCATTTTTCAACAAAATTACATGTAAACATATCGGTAGATTGACATCCGATAGAAGTGTAAAAAATGCATATGATTTAAACAATGAAGAACAATTTGGTACTAAATCAAAAGAAGGAAGTGATTTAACGGAGAGAACGTATGGAATCGAAACTGTTGAAAACAACAATGCATTTATTAAAATAGTTAATTTGGAAAGACGCAGTGATAGAAAAAAAGATACAATGAAAAAACTGGTTGAT
>Ga0214921_10011379_pt1 | contig 10825 bp, 8 predicted proteins | sample LL1505_MetaG_FD_177992 | JGI IMG/M metagenome (GOLD analysis project Ga0214921, IMG submission 177992) | Freshwater microbial communities from Lake Lanier, Atlanta, Georgia, United States - LL-1505 | ecosystem: Environmental > Aquatic > Freshwater > Lake | place: USA: Georgia | collected 2015-05-28
ATAATCCACATAATTCATGGCTTTATTGCGGCTCAAGGTTACATTTCCATGGATCTCCAGGTTTTTATTGCGTTTATACTTAGCCTCAATTTCTATTCCTTGCCGATAGCTGTCTTTAATGTTGGTGCGCGTATATGCTCCCACATCATTAATTTGCCCCGTTAATGCGAGTTGATTGTCAAAATCCATGTGGTAAAGGTTCGCTTTTAGCACCAGCCCACGGCCTTGCCACGTATAGCCCAATTCATAATCGGTTAAGGCTTCTGATTTTGGACGACTGCTGGGTGTAGATTCCCTAAAATCTCTGCGTACCGGTTCTCTATTGCTGCGCCCAACAGAAAGGTAGAATTGGTGATTTGATTTCAGTTGATAAAAAAGTGAGGCCTTCGGATTGATAAAATGAAAATCCACCGTTTGGGTAACATCTTTTAGTTCCCCAGAAACCATATCCAATCCCAAAAATTCATAGTTTACATAACGATACTGAAGGTCTGCGACCCATTTGAATTTATTGTAGGTATTCTGAACCTTGACATACTGGCTGAATTCGAATTTATTTCCCATTTCATCGTAATAGCGATCTCCCAGTTCAGCATCCGAAGCAAACTGCGCCCAAATCACCTCACCGAAATGCGCGCCGCGATAATTGTTAACTGCGCCGCCGGTAGTCACTTGAAACCGATTTCCTTGATAAGACAGTCCGTATACGGCACCAATGAAATGATTATCCAACCACCTTCTTCGAATCAAATTAGCGCTTGTGATCGTATCGCCGCCCAATATAACCGGACTTATTTGGTAGGAAGCTAAGTCATCTCCTGCGCGGTATTCTTCATAATACCCTCTTCCATAGGTGTAGTGACCGGCCGCATTTGCAACCCACTTCGAATTTTTAAAGCGATGGGTAAGATGCATTTGATAATTATCTTGCTGGTAGTGGTCTACCTGATTTTGATAAGTATAGTAGTTATAGGTTCTTCCCGCATTCAGTAAATTCTGTCGCTCTGCATCCGTTAATCCATTGCGATCGGCATAGGCGTTTCTGTCCGCCGCGTTACCAAATACCACGCTTTCAGGTGTCCCATACCACGATTGATAAGTAATTTCCTTTCCACTAAAGGCGACGCCTTTCAACACCGTTTGTTTGCCTACCCAACCTGCACTCAAATACCATGACCTCAAGTTCGAAGTGGCCCGATCGATGTAGCCGTCTGAACCAATTCTAGATAGGCGAGTTTCCACAAAATATTTTCCTTTTATCAAGCCAGTATTCGCTTGTATCGAAGTTTTAAAGGAGTTGAACGAACCATAGCTCGCATCCAGTTTAGCAGATGCTTGGTCCACAATGTCATTTGTTTTCAAATTTAACGAGGCGCCAAAAGCGGCGGCACCGTTGGTTGAAGCACTTACACCCCGTTGAAAATCTATGGATTGGGTAGAAGAGACTAAATCCGGCATATTTACCCAATACACGTCGTGGGATTCCGGGTCATTCACCGGGATTCCATTAATGGTAACATTTAATCGAGAGGCATCAATGCCCCGAACACGGATTCCACTGTATCCAATTCCATTTCCCGCATCGGAAGTTGTCACCACGGAGGGCATTTGATCTAGTAAAAAAGGAATGTCTTGGCCGTAATTTTTCGCATTTAACCCTTGTTTATCAAGCTTAGTAACGTTGGTGGCCTCCGGAGCTAAACGAATCGTAATACAAGCTACTTCATCTAACTTTTTACTGGATAGCGGAAGCACAACCCGCAGGGTGTCGAATGCTTTAGGCATATCCAATTTTCCCCGCCGCTCAGGAACTGTAACTTGTATAATCCCGTAACCGGGTTGATCAATGGTGAGTATTTCATTTGGATTGACGTCATTTAATTTAAATACACCAATGGCATTGGTACTTACCGTTCTACCGTCGGCCGATTGAACGCGGACACCAACCAAGGGTTGATATTTGGCATCGGTTACCTTTCCGGTAACATTGGATTGCGCCATACTGATTAGCGCGTTAAGCACCATTAAACCAACAAACTTAACTTTCATAATATATTACATTATGACAAGTCAAGGGGCAAACTTGTACGTGATTAAAAAACCTCCTCCCGTCGCAGGCATTACCCTGATCCGGTACAATGGGTGTAATCTCAGCCTTTCGGCACCCCTTAGAGAACGAGACAAAATTAAGTGAAAAAATCACTTCATGTCCATTTTTTCGATAAAAAATGAACATATGGCATTATATGTCCAAGGTTACTTCAAACGGAGCAACAATTGCGCGATTTGTACCGCATTGGTAGCTGCCCCTTTACGTAAATTATCGGCTACAATCCATAAATTCAAGGTGTTAGCTCGCGTAAAGTCTCTTCGGATTCGTCCAACAAAAACGGAATCCTTCCCTTCTGCAAATTTAGGCATGGGGTATTCAAAGGTCTCCAAGTTATCTTGAACTACGATGCCTGGGGTCTGTTCCAAGAGTTTACGCACCTCATCCAATTCAAATTCCGTTTCGAATTCGATATTCACCGCTTCGGAATGCCCACCAACCACCGGAACGCGCACCGCGGTAGCGACCACATCAATGCGTGGATCCAAGATCTTCTTGGTTTCATTGGTCAATTTCATTTCTTCCTTGGTGTAGCCATTGTCTAAAAAGCTATCACATTGCGGAATGCAATTCTTATCAATCGGATAATGATAGGCCATTTCTCCTGAAATCCCTGCCCGCTCATTCTCCATTTGTTGCATGGCTTTTACCCCAGTACCCGTAATGCTCTGATAGGTGGAAACAATCACCCGATTAATTCCATACCGCGCATGCAGCGGCGCCAAGGCCATGACTAATTGAATGGTGCTACAATTTGGATTGGCAATAATTAAATCAGAAGAAGTCAATTGATCTCCATTGATTTCTGGAACAATCAGTTTTTTGGTAGGGTCCATACGCCATGCCGATGAATTATCAATCACAACGGTACCCACGGCTGCAAATTTCGGAGCCCATGCTATGGACGTTTCTCCCCCTGCGGAAAAAATCGCTAAATCTAATTTTAGGTCAACGGCGGTTTGCATCCCAATGACTGCATAGGATTTGCCGTTAAATACAACTTCTTTTCCGACCGAATTCTCGGATGCAACGGGATAAAACTCAGTAATAGGGAACGCTTGTTCTACCAATACCTTCATCATAACATTTCCCACCATTCCAGTGGCTCCAACTACAGCAATTCGCATGTTCTTAACGTTATTATAATTAAACGAATGGTTTTTTCTGCATGTAAAGTTATACATTTGAAGTATCATATAGCTTACAGATGAACCTACGCACATTACTCTTTCATTTTTTTCTTGCGCTAACGCTTAGCTTTAACGCCCAACTAAGCGATAATTTTTCCGATGGTGATTTTACACAAAATCCCGTTTGGCAAGGATCTACCGGAGATTTTATAGTAAACGGCACGGGAGAATTGCAACTAAACAGTGTGCTTGCGGGAGCTTCTTACGTAAGTACGCCCCATCTATTGAGTAACCTAACAAATAAGGAATGGCAGATTAAGGTTAGACAAACCTTTTCACCTTCTTCCTCTAATTTTGGAAAAGTCTTTCTAACGGCAGATAACGCCGATATGAATTTAGTGCAAAATGGGTATTATCTACTTTTTGGAGAAACTGGATCTACGGATGCTATTCGCCTTTTTAATTTAACAAATGGGACGGCTACCCAGATTTGTGCAGGAACTAACGGTCAAATTTCCGCAAGCTGTAACGCCAGTGTAAAGGTAAAACGCGATGCCGCAGGCTTATGGTCTCTTTTCGCCGACCTAAGCGGAGGAACAAATTACACCTTACTTTCATCGGGAACCGATGCATCTAATCTGCTAGGCACCCATTTTGGGGTACTTTGCACCTACACCATCAGTAATGCTACCAAGTTTTATTACGACAACGTGTACATCGGACCTGAAATTTTAGACGTAACACCCCCGCTGTTGGCCAGCGTTACTCCGATCTCTTCCACACAGCTTGATCTATTGTTTAACGAATCCGTTACCTTGGCAAGTGCCCAAAACATGATCAACTACTCGTTTAATCCGAGTTTATCCTTGAGTAATTTATCGCAAGATGCCAACAATACCGCCTTGGTTCATGGGGTATTGTCAACTCCATTGGTAAACGGAACAAGCTACACCGCAACCGCGAATGGCATTGTTGATTTAAGTGGAAATATCTCGGGAGCTACTTCCATTAATTTTCAATATTTAGTTTCGGATAGTGCGGTTAAGGGCGACTTACTCATTACCGAATTCTTCCCTGATCCAAGTCCGGTTATTGGACTGCCTGGAGTTGAATATGTAGAAATTTACAATGCCAGTGCAGGAAAGATTTTTGATTTAACCGGTTACCACATTACAGATGGTCCGGCTAACGGCTTAATTACCAGTGGATGGATTTTACCCGGGGAATACAAGGTATTAACAGCTACCGCAAATATTCCGTTATTCACTACGACTACAGCCTTAGGCGTTACGAGTTTTCCATCGTTGAACAATGCAGGAGATACCGTTATGCTTAAAAACCCCATCAACCTTCCCTTGGATTTAGTCGTATATACCGACCAATGGTATAAAGATCCCATAAAAAAAGGAGGTGGATACAGCTTGGAACTTATCAATCCCAACGATCCGTGTTCGGATGAAAACAACTGGATTGCTTCTACCGATGTAACCGGTGGAACTCCAGGACAAGTGAATTCAGTAAATGACCTTACTCCGGATACCCAAGCACCAAACTTAAGTTTATTGGTAGCGTCAGCGCCTAATTATTTACAATTGTGGTTTGATGAAGGCATGGATTCCAGCAGTTTGGTAAACGCCCTGTATCAATTCAGTCCGGCATTAACACCCAGCATGATTTATGCCAACGGGACATACACCAACACGGTGATCCTACAGTTTTCACAATCCTTGACTCCGTCCCAAATTTATTCCATTACGCTGGAAAACGCCACCGATTGCTGGACAAATTCTCAGGCGCTTGTTGGGCAATTCGCCTTAACAGAAACGCCTTTATCAGGGGAATTAATCGTTAATGAAATATTACAAAATCCGTACAATGGCGGTCAAGATTGGATTGAATTATACAATAATTCAAACAAGATATTTAACTTAAAAAATCTTCAATTTGCGAATTTCGATAATGATACAATTGCAAACTTTAAAACGGTAAGTGCGAATTTCATTTTGAAACCGGGTGCATACGCAGTACTTGGCAAGGATTCTACCTTTGCAAAACAAAACTATCCATTTCATGGGGTCGGAACCTTTGTGTATGCTGAGTTACCTAGTTATAACAACGACTCAGGGAGTGTCTATTTATACAATGAAAATCAAACCCTACTCGACTTGGTGAAATACTCCAATGAATGGCAATTTCCATTATTGGATGACGTAGACGGCGTTTCACTAGAGCGTCTTGACCCGAATGGGGAGTCAAGCAATGGAATGAATTGGCACAGTGCAGCGGAAGCGGTTCAATTTGGGACTCCTGGCCTTAAAAATTCGCAATATTTGCCGGTAACCGTGAATGGTTCATTTAGCTTGGAAGGAGAACTGTTTTCTCCGGACATGGACGGGTATTTAGACGTCATGCAAGCAAGCTATCAATTGGCACAAGCGAATTGCTTGGGTACGGTAAGCATCTACGATGAACGTGGACGACTGATTCGATCCTTGTTTAAAAATCAATTAATGGGAACCACGGGAACCTTTTCTTGGAATGGGGTAAAAGACGACCAAACGAAGGCTTCTATCGGGATTTATGTGGTGGTGTTCGAAGCCTTTTCATTAGATGGTGGCTTAATCTTTTCTGGAAGAAAGGCCGTAACCTTAGCAGGCAATTTGTAAGATGTTTTCACCTGGAAAAAAAAATTGGATCAAAAAATTCTTTTCGCTGGTGCAGCAAGAAGAAATCAACCTAACAGCAAGTTTTCATCAAACTGAAGATAATCACGAGGAATTACTTCGAGAACTTTGTGAACACACAGGCATCCTTTACGGTGTTCCAAACAAGCAGTTGTATACTGAAACCTATGTTGGGTCAGCTACTCGAAACGAAAAACTTCAAGTGCTCTTGTTTGAGTCCTTACTTTTCATCGATCAGCTTCAACAAAAAGGGTCATTTAATGAGGAACAATTTATCGCTCGAGTCATAGATTTTTATCAAATTAAAGCGCACGGTTTTGATAAAAAATGGCATCATCTCCTTAGTAAGATGGAAGAGACAAACCATTTAGAATCTTTTTTATCGGATCGCATTAAAGTTCACAGCTCTTACAGCATGAAGAACTTTTGGTTTAATCACTTGACCAATGGGTTTTTATACTTGGATTTAATTCAATTTTATCGATCTGGTGAAAAGGGAAAACCAAAAGATCAAGAACAATACAACGAATGGGTTGAAGCCATCTTAACCTTAATTACTTCGATCAATTATATTCATCCTGAGGCTGGAAAATTTTTCGATCAAACCATGTTTAAGAACCTCACGCTATCAGCAGAGCTTCCTAGCGAATCCATAAATAAAATAAAAATAGGAGCCGAGCAGGATAAGAATCAGCGCAAAGCGATTGAAATTATCACAAGTGAACCCATGTTGGCCGTGTATACCTTTCACTTTTTAGTGTTTCTTTATCATGAATATCCATCGGAACTCTTCACCGATGACTCGTTCTTGCATAAATTCGGTAAACTTATCGGACTGAGTGAAGAACAAACAACGGAAGTATTTTGGGAATGTAGAAAATCAATGAGTGAACATTCTTCTGAATTCTATCATTTAGTTACGGAATCTGAATCAAAAATACTCACAACCCACCTGAGCAGAAAATACTATCGAATTTTAGGCAGGAACAAAGATCGATTAGTTCAGGAGCTAAAAGAAAGTAAAGAATTAGTGTATTTGGTTAGGCAATCTACCGTGAGGGAATTAACTCCTGAAGAGAAGGAAAAAGTTAAAACGCAATCCATGGACCTCATGAAAAGTGTTCCAAGCATTGGAATATATCTTATTCCGGGCGGGGCCTTATGGTTACCCTTGGTGCTCAAACTGATTCCAGACTTGCTCCCGTCAGCCTTTAAAGAGAATGAAGTAGAGGAGAAAAAGTAAGTATTCGGTTTTTGGTACTTCGTATTTCTTACTTAATCTACTTTTACCACTTACACTTCGATACATCCTTCGGACTACTCAGTGTCCGTGGAAAAGTAAAAAATCTACGCGACGGGTTTTATGCGCTACTACGCCTAGGTATTGATAATTTCTGTGAGTTTTCGCCTTTAAAGAGAATGAAGTGGAGGAGAAAAAACTATTACTTATTTTTTGGTGATTCGTATTTCTCAACCAAGGCACGATTTATTTTATCGAACAAAAAGTTCTCCTTTTGAAGATCTTCAAGTGCCTTTGATAATCGCTCATAATCAGAGCTATAAAGTTTAAATAAATCAAGTTGTAAGACCTCACAAATTTTCATCAGCAAATCGGTATCAATACTTTCACGCTTAAAAATAGAATACACATTGACCCGTGTTTTATTAATTTTTTCTGCAAAAGTTGATACAGTTAAATTACTAGATTCAACCGCCTTTTTTATTTCGTTTCCAATATGGATTTTTTCCATGCCACAAAGGTGAATACACTGCCTCAATATTTACTTTACATTTTGTATCTTTATATTTTACATTTATATATATTTTGTAATATTTTATTTTACATTTGTGAAAAATTTATATATGAAAAAAGTAATGCTCTATGGCACATTTCTGTGCTCTATTTTCTTCCTAAGCAGTTGTTTTAAGGTAATTCAACTTGGAAAGTTAAACATGATTTCCAACCGTAACATTGAAAGTAAGGCAGATTATGTTCTGCTAAAAAATTATGCCGGTGGTGATATCAAAGAAATTAAAAAAGCCCTCAAAAAAACTAAAGCAAGCTCACTTGATCAAGCCGTAGATGAAACGGTTAAAAATGTAGCCGGGGGCGAATTCCTTAAAAATGTCAAAGTATATGGAATTAAGAAAAAAGACAAACTATATCTTTACGTAGAAGGGGATGTTTGGGGTCTAAACGATAATATCAGCTACCGAGGATTTAAACTAGGAGATGTAGTTCAATGGAAGGATGTAACTGGATACAAGAAAGGAGTAATCACAGGACTCACGGATTCCGAAAAATGCATGGTTAAAGAAGAAGGGGCAGAATTTAGTGTGCCTATGAAGTACATAAACATCATTAAAGTCAACGAATAAACAATAAGATGAATTTCTTCGTAAAAACCCCGAAACTCGGGGTTTTGTTGTTTTGTATCAGATTTTTTAACTTAATCACACCCCACTTCTATTGCTTGAACAACGTTTTCTTAAGCGATGAGCACATTTACTTACCGAATTATAGTTATTAGTTTACTTAGCGTCTTTTTTTCATGCACGAAGAATGAACTTTTACATGAAAACTTCTCCCTCAAACTTAATCAGTTTGCACGTATTCAGTTAGAGACGACAGAGCTGAAGATTAAATTTTCCAAATTAATTTCAGATTCGCGTTGTCCACCAGATGCTTATTGTACGGGAATGGGTCGAACCATTATTGCCATTGAACTGAATGATTCTACCTATGTCATTGGGCCGTATTCCTCAAGCATCACTTATGGTAGCTACAACATCAAACTCCAACAGGTATCATACAATACCAAACGAAACTTTGGAAAAGAGCGACATTGTAGAATCACCTTACGGGTTGATTAATGAAGTCGTTATTTTAGTTTAAAGATAACCACCCCTTTACCCAACAAATTTCGTTACCTTCAATAAGGTAATGTAGTAGTTATTGGAAACACCAAATGAAGCATGGATTATTGGGTCGAAACAATTCGACCGTAAAAGTCAATTGGCTTTATACAACTATTGTTTTCCTATTCTTCAACGATCGGCACGCAAATTCTTTAGTGCAGACGAAGACTTAATGCATGTAATCAACGGGGCTTTCATCAAAATCATTGAAAACCTTCATCGCTACGAACACGTAAACTTCAATGCCTGGATTAAACGCATTTGTACCAATGAATCCATTGATTACCTGCGCAAACACAAGCGATACAAGCAGACCTTTCTTGTGTCACCTGCTGAAGGATTTTTTGAAACATCCGATGCACCCTCGATTGAAACAGAGATTGAAAAAGAATACTTGGAAACCTTACTGCTTCACCTGAGTGCCCCCTGTAGAATTGTATTTAACTTGTTTGCGATTGAAGGATTTTCACACAAAGAAATTAGCCAATCCTTGGGCATCACCGTGGAAACCTCGAAATGGCACACTAAAATGGCCCGAAAAAAATTAAAAGATATTCTTGCGAACCCCCAGCTTCAAAAAGACCACCATGGAAACACCTAATAAAAACAACCCGTTTGACAATATACCGGCGCATTACCTGGCCGATATCAACCAACGACTCGACGCCTTGGAAAAAAAACGCAAGCGACGACGATTGTTATGGATTTGGATTCCCGGGTTAGTGATTGCAGGAATCTGCCTTGGCTTATATGAATCCCCGTCGCAGGGTTCAACAAAATCCGCGCATGATAGGCACGCAACGAACCAATCACACCAGGCATCCATCGCTCCCAAACTCAAGCCTTCCAACACCCAAGACCCTGAGTATAAAAAATCAACGATTCCGCACGCTAACTTCCCGGGCTTCGTAAATCAGCCCAAGCACGAAAAACAATCGAAACATACGCAAGACATCAGCCATCTGAAAACCGATATACCGCCACATTCCGAGATGGTTTCTGAACTTCCAAATCAACGAATGGTGAATGAATTACCAGCGGTAGTGTCCGAAAACATAGCAACTGAAGTGGCAAGTCAAGCCACAAACGCTATGGTTCCCTTGTTATCCGTCGGGCGAATTAACCAATTGCCTTGGCCGAATCTTGGAGCATTGAACACCCCAAAAACCGGAGCAAAAAGACAGCACATGCTTGGTTTTTCTTCAGGTGTTAGCGGCATCATTTCGTCGTTTACCCCAATGGATATCACTCCCACAACCTTTGCCAACACAAGTTTCCTAGACTATAAAAGCTATGCCCAAGCTCGAAAAGCGGCCGAGCGCGCAACGAGTTCCTTGGATCTTTCGGTATTTTACCGGCAACAAGCCAGGCGATGGATTTATCAAATCGGCATAGCGTATAATGAATGGGGGGAACAAATTGTGTATCCGTTCAATTCATTGGATGGAACCAACCGCTATCGTTACCTGAACATCCCGATCGGTGTAGGCTATCAATGGACCAAAAACAAGGTGAGTTTAAGTCCAATGCTTGGACTTTCTGCTGGAGTTAAACTAAACGGCAAAGGATATTACCTAATGCCTGATGGCGGGGTAGACATCGTAGAAGCCCAAAAATTTGCTACTTCTGCTACCGCACAAATCGAATTGGCGTATGACCTAAATCCATTCATTTTTCATGTTACTCCTGGCATTCGTAGCTCCATTGGTTCCCCTGTAAAATCCGCGGTTACAAAAAATAGCTACCAAGCGATTGGATGCCAAATCGGGTTTATTTATCTTTTGGAGCATAAAAGAAAATGAATCCCCCCTTTTACTCGATGAGTTGCGTTTAGTAGAATGTTATGACGCATTTAAACGATACAGAAACCATTAAAAAAAGAAATATGATGATCTCAAGATTTATCCTGACAATTTTCGTGTTGACAATTTTTACGAGTTGCAACAGAAAATCTAACGAAATTGAACAAACAGTTAATGCTG
>Ga0214921_10011380_pt1 | contig 10825 bp, 13 predicted proteins | sample LL1505_MetaG_FD_177992 | JGI IMG/M metagenome (GOLD analysis project Ga0214921, IMG submission 177992) | Freshwater microbial communities from Lake Lanier, Atlanta, Georgia, United States - LL-1505 | ecosystem: Environmental > Aquatic > Freshwater > Lake | place: USA: Georgia | collected...
ATTACAGTTGGAAATACTGGAACTCTTATGCATCAAGAACAAACAAGAGCGTTTGGTGCAGGATATGGTGGAGTAAGCGGCTGGCTAAGATTTGATTTTGCAACAGGCTCCTGGCTTACAACCGCTACACAATCTTATGGCACCAATGCTGGTACTGGTGGATCTAATATTTATACAGAAACAAAAGGTTTTAACTGGGGCGATGGAAATAATGGAGGAACTAAATTTGTATTTGCTACAGAAACTCAATCCTCAAGTGCAGTATGTGGAGCATATGGACAACAAAAGGGTATTTCTTCAAAGTTAACTTATGGTTATATGGGAAATGAAGGAGACTATGCAGGCGGATATAATTTGCGTAGATATAGCTTTGCTACAGAAACAAACGTAGGAAACGTTTCAAAGCCTATTGGAAATACAGGCGAAGAAAATTTTGATATGGGACAGTCCAAGCAGTTTATGCTTGGAAACTATAATGGCACTCAAAATAATAGATCTTGGAGATTTGATTACGCAACAGATAGCGGTTTTGAAGGTGGGTCCACAATGCAATCTAAAGGTGTAAGCGGTAGAAGCTCTGCATATTCAGCACAGCGTTCATAGTAGACAGGAAACAAAATGCGTTACATTAACGATTTAATATCGGATGTTAGCAATTACTCAAAAGAACAGAAAGATATACTTCTTTACTCTGTTAATAGACAGTGGGGCACCCCTGTATTTAAACTTGAAAATTTTGTCGGTGGAGCACAATATACCCCATTTGGTAAATTAAGACAGTTTATGCTGGAACTTGGTTCAAGAGAAAACATGATATCTGAACAAGAGCTAAAAATTGAAAAAATTAAATTAGAAATAGAGTTAGAACTAGAATTTAAAGAAGCTACTTCTTCTCCAGCACAAAAGAAAATCCATGATATTACAATTCAAGAAAAGCAAAGAGTTTTAGCTAATCAAAAAATTATGTTGTCTTTGACATATGAAGAGCGTGATAAATTTATGATGCTTATTACAAGATTTAATGAATCAGAAGAAGGCAAGCTTCCAGACGGCAGATTGATAATGGATATTATTGGTAATCATGACGAAGAAGAGAGATTAGAGGCGGAGCTCTGGGCAACAAGATTAGGTGCTCAAGCAGCATATGACATGATGTTTTATGGCAGAGTAAATGGTGGAAATATGGAAGCAATTGATCAATTGCCTCCAGAAGTAAGACAACTTGCACTTGAAAATGCAGTTAGTCGAGCAATACTTGAAACAGGAGAAATTAATATGCTTGAAAAACAAGCATCTGAAAGATTCCAATTAGCCGCCTCAGAATCTGCAGAGTGGGTAGAAATTGAATGATTTATTTTTTATATAATACAGAAGATAAAAAACCATATATTCAAGAAATCGGAGACTGGAATGGAGTACTTGTAGGAGCTGTAGATGAATCACTTCTTTTATATTTAAAGATACCAGATGTTATTATAATCCCAGAATCTGTAGCCTTAGCTCATAAATTTGCGGGAAAATATAAAGGCACTATAAATGTAAGACCTGGAACATTACATTATGATCAATTAGTAGAAAAAGAATTAGAGCCATATAAAGACAAGTTTAAATATTACCTAACAGAAGAAGACAAGGTAAATGCCTGCCTATTTCAAAAATCGATTATGCATTTTCTTTTAAATAAGTATTATTATAATAAAATAAGTATATCTATTTCTACTCCAAAAATATTTAGAGATGAAAACTGGAGCTCAGAACATGTTTTAATAGAAAAAAAGAAAGTCATAATGTCCGAGATAGATGCTTGCCAAGACTGGCATGAAACTGGTATACTTTTACATAAACGCTTTGGAGTTCATTATTCTCCAGATATGGCAATTCAACCAATAGATTTGTAGGTAAAATGTTTAGCGTTCCGTTAAACCCCAAGCTTAATGAAAGTCAAATGAAAGAATTTATTTCTTTTTTAAAAGACTATAAACCTTTTATATATGACTTTTACTTTACATGCCGAATTGATCCTTTTAATCAAGACGCAATGGGTGATATATTTGTTGGCAAAGAAGAAGACTATGATTATTTAATTGCACTTGCTATTAGTATACAAAATGAAACTGGCATAACGGCTTCAGCTGTATTCAATAATATTGAGGTTAGACCATCACAACAAAACTTAGATTTATTTATTAAAAATTTTAAAGATGTGTACGACGCTGGAATTAGATCGGCAACGATTCCTCACACACATTGGATGGCTACGGGACAAATTAAAAAAGCTTTTCCAGAATTATTTGTAAAAAATACAATCCTTAGAAATGTATCAGAGCCAAGGGATATAGAAAAACTAGCTCAAGCAGGATTTGATTATATTAACTTAGACAGAGATCTTATGAGAGATCATGACAAACTAAGAAGGTTTAAAAAAGCCAAAGCTCAATTTGGTGTAAAACTTTCACTATTGGCTAACGAGTCTTGCGCTGGCGGGTGCATAATGATGGATGAGCACTATCAGTTTAATAATACAAGAACGGACGGCCCTCAGTATTTTAATGACCCTATCAGCCGAGTCTCTTGCCCAAAATGGAATCATGAAGATTTTTCAATTGCTTTAAAAACTGCTAATTTTCCCCCATGGCGTGAAGATTGGCAAGAATTTCTTGATGACCTAGGGATTGATGTTATTAAAATGCACGGAAGAGAATCTCATGTAAGGCTTAAAGAAACCATGGACATTATTAAAAGATATGCTAATAATGAAGAAATTCTTTTTGATAGTTTTAATGATTTTATTGAAGAAACAAATATGGTTGATAAGCCAATATCTGTATGGCGTAATAAAATTAAAACCTGTAAATTTGATTGCTGGGATTGTGGATATTGTGACAAAATAATGGCAGTTAAATATGGAAATCATATTAATCCAAAAGTTGCTGCTGTTGTAAAAGAATTAGTTGATTCTGTAAATGTTCCAATTAAAATAGATATTCCAGGATTAACTTCAACAAGAGTTCAGTCATTAATTAATGGGTTAGCTAGATCATCCTCTAAGTACCTTGAGATTGGGTCTTATCAGGGCGCTACAGCTGCCGCCGCATTAAGTGGCAATACTTTACATGCATATTTTGTTGACACGTGGCAGGAAGCTCCACAGGCCGTAAGAGAAGGGTGGCAAACACCAAATACCAACTCTCTAGAAGAATTTAAAAATAACATTAGTCCTTATAAAGGTAATAATAAGGTATTTATATCTAATTCAGATATGTTTAAGGTTAACGTATCTAGGATTTCAGATATTGACCTTTTCTTTTATGATGGACCTCATGACTTTGAGTCTACAAAAAATGCAGTTAAATACTATTCTAATTCATTTGCTAATCAATCTATTTTAATATTTGATGATGCCAATTGGGTAGAGGTAGTTCAGGGAGCCCACAGAGGTATAGTTGAATCTGGATTAACAATATTGTATAGTAAGAAGGTATTAAATAGTTTAGAATCCGACACCGAGTGGTGGAATGGATTATATATAGTGGTAGTGGAAAAAAATAAAAAATGACATTATCTGTTTTGTTTGAAGAGTGGTATTACATTCTTATGCTAGGCACTGTCCTAGCTTTATCATATCAAGCACGTAAATATGATATCTTTCAACCGCTTTATTCATTTATTGCAAAAAAATTAAAATCAAAAAGAGCAGTAATCGCTTTAACATCCGCCATTTCTGGAGTTCTCCCAATCAATGGCCGTGTAGTTATTTCGGCGGGAGTTCTAAATACATTGGCTCCAGCACCAGGAGATGAGCGTCGCAAGAAGTACGGCGTAATTGATTACCTAGCTACACATCATTTTTATTTCTGGTCACCTTTAGAAAAAACAGTTATTCTTCCAATGGCGGCTCTTAATATAGGATACTGGTCATTCCTTGGATCTACTTGGCCATTACTTGCAACAGTTGTTATTTGTACTTTATGGTATATTTTTGGAAAAATTAAAGAAGAGGATGTAGAGATTAATGTCCGTTCAAAACGTGAGATACAGATATTAGATACAAAAGCTATTGTAAAAGATAATGCTATTACATTGTTGATTGTAACGGGACTTCTTGTTGCAGGTAATATTGTGGGTTATTATAAAGATTCAATTGCTAATTTAATTGGAAATACTCATACCTCTGAGGTACTAATATTGACTTTAATTGGATCCTTTGTGCTTTCTTTTATCCTAGGAAGCAGCGGGAAATTTGCTGGAGTCCTAGGGATCACACTTCCAATTTTTGGTCAAATGTACCTTCCATTACTTTTTGCAGTTAACTGGGCTGGATATATCCTTTCTCCAATGCACAAATGCATGATGATTGGGAAACGCATTTTTGGTTCAGATTTTAAAGATTACTATAAAGTTCTCATTGGTGTGGTATCGGCAGTTATAGCAGTGGCACTAGTCCATACCTATACAACAGGCCTGTAATTACCTTTAACCCCACTGGCTTCTTAAATACCAGTGGGGTATAATGGGTTAAGCAAAAGGAATAACCTTCCTTTAGTAATAAAAATTTATGATATACTTTTAGTTATAGGAGATAGAACATGCCAGATTATTCAAGTTTAACAACACAGGTAGATCTTTTTAAAACAAAGGTTACTGCACTATCAAGCTCAACTTTAAGCGCACAGGACCTTGTTTTCTTAGCAAAGTCTATTGAGGCAATGGGTAACCTCCTAGGCGTAAATGATATTGTTTCTGCTACAGCATCGAAGGTAACAGAAATTCAAACAGCTTCTAGCGGAGCTGTTGCACAAGTTAATACAGCAGGATCTACACAGATTGTTGCTGTTAACTCGGCTGGAACTGCAAACATTGCATCCATCCAATCTTCGATTGATAACTACACAATTTATACTAACATGGGAGTGATTTAATATGGCAACAGTAAGTTTACCAAATAGATTTTACGCTGGAACAGTACCTGCATCAGAAACTGCAGTATATACAACACCAGCAGCACAGATTGACGTCATCACATCAGTAACATTTGCAAATTTGACAGATGCTACTGCAACGGTGACAATGAAGATGGCAGCACAATTCTTAATTAAGACATTGGATGTACCACCTCGTGCAGTAATTGTTCTTGATTTTAAGCAAGTACTAAATACAGCTGAAAACATTCAACTAACCGCCTCTGCTGCAAACACAATTAGCAGCTTTATTTCTGGCGTAAAGATCAATAACGTATAATAAGTAAAATTTAAAGGAGAATTAAACAATGGCAAGTAATACTACTACCACTCAAATTTATATCCCAGGGTTTGAGACTAATATATCAAGCGTTGTAACACCAATAGTTTATACAACTAATACTGCCGTAACAAATCTCCAAGGGTCTTTACCAGCAAAGTTTACAGCTTTAAACTCTAAGTTTCCAGCTGCATCTACTTCAAGAAATAATAATGAGGTTTCTCCTTATCCACTTTTTGGAATTTGGACAAATCAAAACAATGATACTAAGGCTGGATATTCTATTATCAATTCAGAATTTCAAGTCATTGCAACAAATCGCACAACAAACATGCAAGGTGGCTATACAGATCGTCAGCTAAATGACGTAAATAACTGGCATGAAGATTTTAGAGGTTGGAATTATACTAACGGTAACATTGGTACTGGTGGAAATACAACTTATAGTGGTGGAGGAACTAACTTAATTGGTCATGAAGGTCATCACCTTTATTCTTTTCAAGTTTTTGGAAATCACGGCACTTCAAATCATAATAGAGCAGATCAATGGGGACAATTTACAAAGCGCAGCGGAACAATTATTGGCGCAAGAGGAGTTCGTGAGCGCTTAAATCATTACTCAAACGACTCAACTTTTCAAGTAAGAATGAGAGGTCAAGTTTACGGATATCTGGACTCTGTTGATTTAAATAACTCTACACTTTCAACTTGGGCGGGACGCACAAACCGTGGAATGTCATCTTATAACGATAGAACAAAAACTTTAGCCGTTGCAGAGTCTACAACTGCAAACGCAATTCGTTTACACATTTGGAGAAATACAACAGATCCAGGACTAAATGAATTAACTTATAAATCAGGAGATTTACGTAACTTCTTAACTCGTGCAAAAACAGCAGGTCCATCATTAACAGCTGGAGTTAGCTATTCATTTTATGATTTCACATGGACATCAGGCGGATCTACTCAAGCAGAGCCTTCATATGTTATGAGACTTACAATGGGAGATAATGGAACAGTTGGATTTTCTAGATTTTCTCCGCAAGGAAATGCACAGCAATACGGATGGTTTATCCCATCAAATGCTGGAGTATCTGGCAGCTCAGGAACTGGAGCATTTACAGATTCAGGAACAAACCTAGGAAATACAACATCTTATTCAGTTGATCAAGGTGATTCCTATGGAATCAGAGCAAACATTTCTTGGGACAATGCATGGCAAATAGTATATTCTCCATACTACTATTATCACTGTGGAATCAATGCACACTGCATTAACACCGCAGATCCAACAAAGTATTACTATTGGAGAAACACAGATGGTTCTAATGGATGCGCTCCAGCACCTTTTGGGGAAAGTTCATTTATTATGTGCTACTCAGCACAAAATGGAGATGCTCCAGGACCACATTTATATATTGCTCAACCACAAGCAGCATTTGAGTTTGGCAGAAGAATGGATAACTCAACCATTACAAATGGTGGAGATTTACAGCCCTTTAACGTTACCAGTAACTATGTTTTTGATACAATGTCTAATACAACTCAATATCCACATTTAACAACAATCCCACACTGGGTAGCAATTTAAGGAGCACAAATGCCAAATACAACAGCGACCACGTCATCACAGATTATAGTTCCAGGTTTAGAAACAGCTATCTCAAATGTTATTACTCCTATTGTTACAACAACTAACACAACAGTATCAAATTTAAATACTAATATAAACACAAATATTTCTTCATTAGGCAATAAATTTGCAAGACTTAATACATCAATAGATAACACAGAAACTTCACCTTACCCAACTTTTGCTCTTTGGAGCAATGATAATAATAACAAGGCTGGCTATAATATAATTAATTCAGATTTTCAGATGATTGCAGCTGCTTCACAACCTGGGTATATGAGCTCAAACTATGCAGATCCAGATTTAAATGCACAACCAAACTGGTATGAAGATTTTAGAGGCTACACATATACTCAAGGCAATCTTGGTACAAGCACAGTAACAACATATTATGGTGGTTCTACAGTATGGGGATCAGCAGATGGACATATGCTGTATAGACCAAATACACATTGCGCTTATGCAGGAAACTGGTTTAATCGAGCAGACCAATATGGACAATATCAAAATAGATGCGGAACTATTATTGGTGCTACAGGAGTTAGACAACGTGTTAGCCACTATACAACTGATTCAGAATTTCAAGTTAGATTTAGAGGCCAAGTTTATGGATATCAAGATAGAGTAGATCTTAACTCAACAACCTACGCAACCTGGGCTGGACGTACAAATCGTGGAATGTCTTCATATAACGATAGAACTCAAGTTCTTGTAGTTGTAGAATCCACAACTGCAAATGCAATTCGTATGCATATATGGAGAAACACATCTTATAGACTAAATAACTTTTCACATAAAGCTGGAACACTTCATGCATTCTTATCAGAAGCAAAGACAGCAGGACCAGCAGCAGGTGGAGTATTAAGCTCAGCTAAAAATTATTCATTCTATGATTTTACATGGGCACAAGCAGGAAGTACTCGTGCAGAGCCTTCATATCACATGAAGATTACAGCAGGCGATAATATGGTAATTGGATTTAGTCGATTTAATCATGATGGATATGCTCAGCTTTATGGAACATATGCTATTGCTTCTACGGGTTCAGCTGGTAACTCAGGAACTGGAACTTTTACAGATTCAGGAGTCAACCTGGGAAATACAACATCATATGGTATTGATCAGAGTGAAAACTGGTACGGACAAAAACATCAAATTACATGGGATAATGAATGGCTAGCAGCATATTCACCATATCATTATTATTCAAATGGAATTAACTGTCACGTAATTAATACATATGATCCAACAAAGTTTTTCTATTTTAGAAATACAGATGGTTCTAATGGATGTGCAATTGTTCCATTTAGAGAAAATAAATTTTTATCTGTATATTCAGCACAAAACGCAGATGGACCTGGACCATATCTGTATGTTGTTGACCCAGGATCAGCAGCAGCTAATTTTAGAAGAACAGATGGCACAACACTTTCATATAGCGGAGATTTGCAGCCATATAACGTAGCAAGCTATTATCAGTTTGATAGTGCGGGATCTACAACACAATACCCTCACATAGTATCAATGCCACATTGGTCAAATTCGTAAAGAAAAAGGAGAAATAAAAATGAAAATAAAGTTCTGTGGTCCACAAAATGTTGTCGCAATTGATCCAGACGGCGATCATGAAGTTGTTGAAACCCAACTCCTTCATAGATTTACGCTTGTTGACGGAGAAGTTGTTGATAAGTATCCAGGCAAGACAGATAGAGAAATAGCAAAAATTGAACATGATGAGGCAAAAGCAGCAGTACTTGCAGCTCAAAAGGCTTATGATGATCTTACAGAAGAAGAAAAAGCAAGACCTGATGCTGTTAGACCAGCTGATTTGCCTGAATTTGCTTTTAGAGGAGAATAATATGCCAATTACAAGTATTCCACAGCAAGTAACTCCAGGTCTTTGGACATATACATATCTTCAAGCACCACTTAATGGTCAAGCTCGCCCATATCTTAATGTGCCTTCAGCACAATTAGATTTAGGAACAATTGCGGCTTCTGGAGTTGCAACATGTAACGTAGCATTAGCAAACGTATTTAAGATGGTTGCTGGCGGAAACTGTACAATTGCATTCTCAAATATTCCAGCAACAGCAGGAGAGCCAAAAGCACAATTTTGGCAATTAGAAATTAAAGCAGGCGGTAGCTACACAGTTACTTGGCCAGCGGCAATTAAATGGGATGGTGGAGGAGCTTCTAACGTAGCACCACTTCTATCTACAAATACAACCGTCCTTAACTTTATGACAAGAGACGGTGGCACAACAATATTCGGTGCATACGCATTCGCTGATTTGAACGTTTAAGGAGATAATATGTACGCCATAGTTGAAGACAAAAAAGTAGTCGCTTTTGGCGGACTATCTCAGCTTTTCCCTAATGTATCACTTCCTCAATCAATTGATGAAAAGAAGTTTGCAAAAGATAATGATTTACTAGAAGTAGTAACTCCAGAGTTTGATGACTTTCAAGAAAAACTAGTACCATGTGAACCATTTGTTAAAGACAAAAAAGTTTATGTTGTGCAGGTTGAAAAAATGTCAGATGAAGAAAAAATTGCAAATGCTAATGCTCATGTAGATTTTGAATTAATTTCTACTGCATGGGTTGAATCAGATCCAGATATGGATAAGAAGTCATTAGATCAATGGAAGAAGTATAGAAAAGAAATTGCTTCATTGTTTGGAAGCAAAGATATTTCTGAAATTACATGGCCAAAAAGACCTCTAGTAGAGCTAGAAAAAATCATGGAGGAAAACTAATTGCTTAGTAATAACATAATTTTTAGAAGAAATAGATTCAGTTTATTTGGTTTGCAACTATGGTTAGACGCAGCTCTTCCATCAACAATTACAAGAGATGGTTTAAATAAAGTTTCACAATGGAATGATAAATCAGGACTTGCAAGACATTGCGTACAGGCTACATCTGCTGCACAACCAACATTTCAAGCAACAGGTATTGCTGGATTACCAGCTATAAGCTTTGACGGAGTAGATGATTTTCTTCCTTTTTCAGATCAAACACTTTCATGGATTTCTTCATCTTCATTTACAGTAATTTATGTGGCATCAAAGCCAGCAAATGCAAATACTTATGTAATTGGCGGAACAAACTCAGGAACAAGAAATAACCTTATTGCTGGGTACGTATCTTCAAATACATTTAAATTTGGATTTGGTAACGATGATCAAAATGCTATTGTTACAGTAGGAACAGTTGGAACACCAGAAATTTATACGCTTGTTTATAGCAATGCTGATAACTCACGTAGAGTTAGAAGAAACGGTGTTGACGTAGCTGTTGGTGCATCTTCAGGCGGACTTACAAGCATGACAGGTCAAGTAATAGGAAGATACTCTGCAACATTTGGAGCATTTAAGATTGGTGAATTATTAATTTACAACAGAGCGCTTTCAGTAGGCGAATATCTCTCAATTGAAAGAGATCTTATTTCTAAATGGGCAATTAGTTAGGAAATCAAATGGCATATAATCCATCCAGATTTATTGGGCCAGTCCTTCTAACTACATCAAACACAAGCTTAAAAACATTTACCAATAAAGCTATTCTTAAAAGTATTTTTACAGCTAACACATTTAATGGTCCAATCTCATTTAGCCTTTATTTAGTACCAGTAGGACAAACACCAGGATTGAATAATAGAATCTTTGGAGATGTTTTAATTGCAGAAAATACAACAAAAACAACAGAAACAACATTAGTTGTTAATGCTGGAGAATCTATTTGGGCAGTTGCAAATGTAACTGGAGGATTAAGTATGATGGTTTCTGGGGTTGAAATAGTTTAAAGACTAAGCAATGAAAGGCTCAAATAGTAAGCTTTTAAAAGGCTTATAACCCTGAGAATGGTATAATTTAAAAATGCCAGGAAATACAACCGCTAAAACATTTAGATATCCGACATTAGACATGTCGCCCGATGTCCCAAGAG
>Ga0214921_10011381_pt1 | contig 10824 bp, 11 predicted proteins | sample LL1505_MetaG_FD_177992 | JGI IMG/M metagenome (GOLD analysis project Ga0214921, IMG submission 177992) | Freshwater microbial communities from Lake Lanier, Atlanta, Georgia, United States - LL-1505 | ecosystem: Environmental > Aquatic > Freshwater > Lake | place: USA: Georgia | collected...
ACTGGTGTTCTACGAGACTTCTTTAACCATGTCTTCAAAGGTAAATACTTGGAAGTACGTGGAGATGGCAATTGTGGACCTCGTGCATTCTTGACTGCATTGGCTGCACGTGCTGGCATCAATCTGCCTATTGACCCTCCCGGAATGGGAGAGTGGATTTTCCGTCTAAAACTTTTGATGATTCAGGAAATCAATCAAATGCTTTCTGCAGGTATCATTGAAGAGCGCAACTTGACTTCGATTCCAGAGAACGGATTGCGTGAAGATGCAACATTAGACCAATATTTTGAAAAGTTTAAAACAGACGGGTACAACATCACGAATTTCGACTTTCGCGTGTTGGCCTCAATGTTCAATTTGCAAATCGATGTCATCCGCCAGGATACAAACGGCATTGATGATGTCCAGTGCTTTGTTCGACGTGGCAATGAAATTGATGACGGAATTGCACAGCACATTTGCATTTTACAGCAACGTGGTCATTTTGTTCCACTCATCCAAGTTGACGAGCGTTTATCATCTGGAAGCATTCGTTGTCTTCGCACTGCTCGCCGTATTGGATTTTCAGGTTAATATGTATCACTACACATTTTGCTTTAGTATTAGGCACTAATTATGGATGATTTCAAAATTGTTTTATTTTTTTGTTTTTTTATTTATTTGCATTATATTTAAACAATGCTAGGAGATGGGCGTGCCTTGCTGCTAGGCAAGCTAAATATAGTTAGAAAGATAAAGATAAATATAATAATCGGCCACCAATCTATACTGCTAGAGAATAAAGAGCAACAATCTAGACATTCACTAGAAGAATCATCTTCTTGCGGAGTGTATAATTTAATTTCACTTATACGATTACTTATACGATTACTATTACTATTAATGACAGGACAATTATTACAAGTATTCTTAATAACTTGCACTTCTGTACGCAAATCCTTTAACTCACCTATTAATTGGGATAATTTAGTTTCCACGTGAAGATTGGGATTCTTCTTCAACGCTTCCTCTTCCATTTTCTCTTCACGTTCTAGGGTTTCAATCAATTCCTTACGTTGTTCTGGTTTCAGCTTACGTAGCTCATTTAGCATACGCATTTCAAATAAAAGACTAGTATTAGATTCCATCGTGATTAGACTAGATTGCTAGATTGCTAGATTGCTAGATTGCTGGATTGCTAGATTGATAGTATTGGTTGTTTATTCTAGAAGCAGATAAAAAAAAAAGAAATAAAAACAAATTAATGACATATTAAGTAAATAAACAAGTTACTGGCAAATGTTATTAAATTCTAATTATATGCTAGAGACATTAACATAATTATTGAATTAAATAAAAACAAATAATGGCTAATTTAACACTAACAACTAATAAAATATTGTTAGGTATAGTTCTTATTCTAGCAGTAGTTTGCATTTATTTATTTGTAGAAAACTCAGGTTCTAATGCGGATAAAACAGGGTTTAAGGATGTAGGACTATTTCAACAATATTGGTTAGATCCGTATGCACACGACCCGTATTTTGCAAAGGATATTTATATTGTACCAGGACAGGCAAGACTAGCACATAATGTGAATACTAAAGACTATGATAATTCTTATTTGCCATATGAAAGCGCGATTCCAGCTGTAGATGTATTGCGTGCCAATGCACAACATAATCAAAAAAATAATGGCACTATATTGCCTCCGAGTTATTACACACAAGTCATTCGTCATAATACTACGCCTTATTCAGCACCAGTGGTCTTATCACAATAGACAGATGATTTTTCAAAAGCGTGTAATTGTAGTTCAAAACCTAGATTGGGTTCAACTACTGAGCGATGGTATTGGACGTGTTTGAATGCATCCATATAGTTCATTCGCAGGTGCTGCATTAAATAAGCTATTACAAATGATGCTGAACGCGATTTTCCCGCAAAACAATGCACTAATATGCGGCCGCCTGATTCCAAAGTGCTAGTGATAAATTCGAATACGGTTGGAAAATAATCTTTTAATATTACGGAACTACAGTCAGCAATAGGAACACGCATATATGTTATATTAGTAGTGTGTTCATAATAATTAGGAATGCAATCACTAGCATTGAGAATGTGTGTAATTCCAAGTTCGGTGAGTTTAGCTAAATCATTAGCACCACTATCACCTCCTAGATAAATAACTTGACCGTTGCCGTTGGGAAAAGGAATAGTTGAAATTTGGTCATCAAATGTAGGTGGAACAGGATGTGGAGAACTAGCAGCGGAGCTAGAAGCAGAACTAAGTGGTGATAATATTTCCAAATAATCTGCATATTTTATCATTGCATCATCCACGGTATGGATTATATCATATGATATGCATTCGCTAGGTGGATATACCATCTGAATCAGTTGAATTATATCAGCGTTCAAAGCTATACAAATGAATTCTACTTGACTAGGTGATTGTACCCACGCAATATCGCGTAATAGGGCAAAATCTCGATAGAATGATTCTAATATGGAATGCAATTGAATTTGCTTTTCCTTAGTTGGTATAGATGGGTCAGAATGTACTAGGGTAATTGTCTTAGTAATACGCCTACGTAATATATCTGGCATACACATCTGGATAGAAATACCAGGAAATGATAATTTACGTATTTGCATATTACCTAGAAGACCATATAAAAGTACTTTTGTAATAGGTGATTTGTCAAGAGCAGACATTGCAGCGTACGTGTGTATGTATTGTTTATTTGGAAATTAATTATTAGAAATCAATTTTTCATAATCTGTTTCATTTATTGTTAAAAGTTAGAAGTTAAAAGTTAGAAATTGCAAAACCATAATTCTAAGAAATTGAACTCTAGCAACTATTGATATCCGGTATGTTGTGAATTAGTTTGTAATTTATTTTTTTTCTAGGATAGGATATTAGTTAATAAAATGCATTCTATTCAAACCATAGTAATACAAGATAAGCTAGTATCTATTAAACGACGCGCATATATTTTAGATGGCAGTATCCAAGCCGTTTATAAGTATTGGATTGATGGTATGCTAGTTCTAACTTTTTATACAAATGGACACACTACGAATCTATATCCAGTTTATCATAAATTGGATATCTGGCCAAAACAAAAATTAGATGATTTATTAGCAGGTATGCTTCCAATAGATAATGATTATATTTAATCATCATCTAAAAGAGTTTCGTGAATTGCATCGTCTAGCCAATCAGCCTCATCAAATGTTAGCAACTTCTGTCCTGTTAGATAATTCTTTAGTTTTTCGAATTGCGACATATTAGTCAAATTCAAATTATACGGCCTATATATACCATGATGCGAATTCCAGTGATATTTATATTCTGGTTGCAAAATAAGGAAATATTCAATTAGAGACAGAACGCTAGGATATTGCATTTCAATCTGAATATGCAATCTAGTTAGCGGGCATCGCAACCGCGGGTTTGCTAGAGATAACCTAAGTAATACGCTATCAATAAACTTGTTATTGGCCATTGTGATATTATATCAGACTAACAATGCAAATAATAATCAATTTTTTTATCTAGTAAACAAATTATGCTAATATAAAAATTGATTTTTTTGGAATACCTGCTAATTTTATTCAATTAAAAATGCCAGAATATAAATTAACAGATATTCCAAAAATTGGTTTAGGTACTTATAAAATGAAGACTCAATCAGATATAACCCATTCTCTAGAATATGCATTGCGTGTCGGATATCGACATTTCGATACAGCACAGTTATATAAAAACGAACATCTAATTTCCCATTTTCTGGAACACCATTTGCCTGAATTAGGTTTGGGATGCACTCGTAAGGATTTATGGATAACTACAAAAGTGCCATATTTTACTATGTTAGAAGGTGATGAAGGAAAAATTAGAGAATCTATCCTACAAAGTTGTAATTATTTCGGAGGTTATGTGGATTTATATCTCATTCACGCAAGTAATCCAAATGATATGAAAACCTGGCGGATTTTACAAGAATTTCAGAAATCAGGGCACATTCGGTATATTGGATTATCTAATTATAATCTAGAAAAGCTAGAGAATTTCATTAAAAGGCTAGATATTAGTAAAGAACAGGTTAGCAGCACTTTGGAACCTGGATATTTAGAACACGGTATTTATATGAACCAAATTGAATATAATCCATTTCAAAATAGGGCGGATTTACTTTCCAGGTGCAGTGAGTTAGGTATTAGAATTACAGCATATGGTTCATTATATAAGAAAAATAAATTTATAGAAAGTGTTGCTTCTAATACAGGTAAGAGAGATGGTGTTGAATATACAGCGGAGCAGATTCTATTGGCATGGTCTTTCAGTAAGAATATAACAGTTATTCCTATGTCTAAAAACCCACAACACATAGAAAATAATTACAAGAGTATGATGATAAATTTACTCGAAGATGATATCACAGGACTCAATAAACTACACGAAAACTACACACGATATGCAAAACATTTATGATAAATGATAAATGATAAATGATAAATGATAAATGATAAATGATAAATGCGGATAATATATCACAAAAGAAAATATGTATAATATAAATAATTTTTTCCATTTTTTTTTGCTATTTAAAGATTTTAATAAGATGCTAGAGGCAATTAATGAGTTTGTTAGTAATAATTCTATTTTAGTTCTGCTAGGTTTAGTAGCAGTAGTAGTGCTAGTTGGTTTTGTAATGTTTCGCCGGTCTGGTCAACAGGGTCATAATGGTGGAATTGGTATGGGAGCACCTGTACCTACACCATCCCATGATTTAGAAGGTCTAGACAATACTAATATGGTATGTGATCTAGCTAACGGTGTATGTATGCCAGCTCATGAGCAACATCCAATTGAAGCAGATCAACATATGATTCCACAAGACCATGGACAAGACCAAAGTCAATAGCAACATTAAAATATGGTACAGATGATGCTAAAAATAAAACGTAAAAATGTAAAACAGATAAAAAGAAATATAAAATAAAAAAATTGATTTTTGTAGTTTTAATTTATCAGAAATATTTTTCTGTACTTCATTACTGTTCGGAAGTCCTCCCACAATGGCAGCACTGGCAAGTCCTCACGATCATAATCTTAGTGCAAAGCAACAATGCTTCTTCTATGAACTAGTGATTACTGGTAAATCACCGTGTTCCTATTTTGCGATTGGAAAAGTGAAGCATGAGATTAATCTATCACAATTAATTACAAGGGCTGATTGTTATCATAATGAAGCAGCTTACGCGCGCAAACTAGAACGAGATGGATGGTCTAATAATTATACTTCACCGCGTAGCCGTGAAATATTTGATTGCCACTTTATTGAGTATGTAGAAAAAGTATGTGATGGCGAAGGCATTGATTTTGATATCAAGATTCTATTCTTTACTATGAAGGCAGGTGAATTGCTAATTCCCAGTATCATCAAGAGTGATAACCAGATTATCACTATCATCAACAGGCACATTATGATTGTCAATAACATTACATTACCAATGTATCATAACTACCGAATTGAACTCCTTTGCAAGGAAATTGCAAACGGGGAATTTCTTGATTTGCGCTATGCCGGTCATCCTGCGTGTAAGACTGCTTTATATACCTATCAACGCGATTCCATTCAATGGGCTATCAACCTAGAGGCTAGATTGCCAATGATTGATTTCACCGAGCACAAACTGCTCTATCTAGATGAATTAGGTCTAGTTTTTGACTATAACCTATGTGGTGCAGATAAGTGTTTTATTAAGAAGGATGCATTGCCAAAGGCACAGGTCTATGGCGGTATCATTGCAGATGAAGTAGGGCTAGGTAAGACCGTTCAGGCTTTGAACTTGGCACTTTCTCTAGAAGGTATTCGAACTTTAATCATCGTTCCTAATCATATCCAAGACCACTGGCAGGCAGAAATGAAGAAGCATTTTGTAGGGAATCCATTCGATGGGCGTGTTATGGTTGTTACTGTTGCAAATGCTAATCAAATGAGCGATGATATTATCTCTGGATTTCAACGTCTAATTGTGGATGAATTATCGGAATTGTATGCCAAAGGCCGCGAAGAGAATTATAACCTATTCGCCAGATTATGCGGATGTGCTAATTTCCGTTATCGATGGGGTATTACTGCAACACCTTTCGTAGATGATTATGCAATGTATAATATTATCCGATTCTTACTGGGGAACCATAAGATTTATACAACAACTGTTGGAAACTATACTTATATTCAAGATCAATTTAAGCCCCTATTCCGTAAGAACATTAAGGCTAATGTCCAACGAGATGTTAAATTACCAGATGTAATTATACATAATTCTGGATTGACATTTTCGGAATATGAGCGGGCAATTCTTACTGCTATGGAAATGGATTCTACAACCTTTAGTGTCGATGACCGTCTAAAAGTAATTAGTAATGCAATGCTAGAATTCACTAATAACGAAAAGAGTGTTATCACCGTGGCAGAATTGACGCAGCTCACCGTACAACGATTTAATGAAAAGATTGCTAATGCAGAAGCGCATTTGGAAAGCTTGCAATCAAAATTACATAATATTAAATCGGAAATTAAGGAATTAATGTGTTATTCATCAAATTATGAGCGGGCAGTTTCTGATAGTAGTACATCCGAACAAAAAAGACTTAGGGACTCAATGCAAGATTTCTATAAGACGGATTATCCTGTAGTCCTTAGTCAATATCAAGAACGCGTACGCCATTTGGAGTCAGAAATTGAGGTCGCCCGTCGCATTCTAGAGCGCCGGGTGCAAGTTCATAAAAGCTATTTGGAAATGACACAACATATCGATGAAATTATTAATTCTGCCAGCAGAGCAGGTGGTAATTCACCATCTAATTCTGCATCTGCAGATTCTAGCGACGGTGCCGCTAGTGATGATGTCGATGATGAAATGGACTTTGAGGCTATGGTCAATGAGGACAAAATGTGTCCCATTTGCTACTGTCCCTTTTCTGTAAATATCGTTCTATTCATCAAGTGTCGGCATTATTTCTGCCAGGGATGCTTTGAAAGATGTCATAAGGCACGTCCCAATACGTGTCCTATGTGTCGCACTCCTGCCGAAGTAGGGGAGATTAATTACATCGGTTTGGAGAATCGAATTATCACCAGCACTAAGAATACAGAAATCTTACGGTTGTTGAACGCACATTCAGAAGACAGATTCCTCATTTTTACTCGATTTGATAAGTTTATTACCCCACTAACTGCATTCTTATCAACCAATGATATCGCTGCAAAGACTTTTGATGAGTACAAAGCCGCGGCACTTCCAGTGCGTGATACAACACGAGTTATTCTCTTGAGTGCAAATTCGAATGCTTCTGGAACGGATATGACCTTCATGCATCGGGTTATTATTATTGAGCCGTTTGAAAGTTATATCTATGGTAAGGAGATTGAAAAGCAGTTGATTGGTCGGCTACATCGTATTAATCAAACTCGTGATGTACACGTCCATCGACTCTTTATCAAGGATACCATCGAAGAGCAAATCTATTCTTTGGGATGCAACTAGTAGCATAGATTGTTAAACTAACTAAACTAACTAAAATAGCTTTTTAGTATTTTTTATTTATAAAAGTAAAAAAAATTGAAATTATTTGAATCTTAAATCTGAAATATTTTACTTTAGCAAGCCAGACAATGTCAGCGCTTTCCATTGACCCTAAAATCAGCATTTGCACTTATACTGGTAGCAATTGTATTATTCCAGAATGGAAACAGAAGGAATCGCTAGTTAGTTTCGTCATTGAATATGGTTTTATTACTCTGCAATCTGGCAGATGTTCTAAAATTCTAACTTCTATTCCTGCAACTTGGACTGCACGCGGGATTGATGTTAAAGATGCCATTGCCAAATTAAATATCCTCGTGGATTTGGAAAAGATATTTCGCGCTATAGTTTCCGCTAAAGATGATGAGGAATTGATTGATTTTATTGGTATGGAAACATATGGATTTATTAAATTTCTTCTGCATATGAACCAAGCTATCTATATTGAAAAATGCAAATTAATTTTTCAAGATTATTCTAGCACTGCGACCAGTACATTGGCGCCAGGCACTGCTAGATATAAGCAATTTAAAATGACTTACGCGCCTGACATCGAATCTAGGTTTAGTTCATCTGATGCAACTAAGAAGACAGTATTCCGATTCCACGGTACCCCTGCTGAAAATATTATGCCTATTCTAGCAACAGGATTGCGTAATTGTTCTGAGAATAATGACTTGCGATTGAACGGTGCGGTTTATGGTAATGGTATTTATCTATCGGATTGTGCGGAATTGTCACTTGCTTATTGCCAATCTGCATATACGGGTAGTAGTTCTGGTTCCCTAATGGCTATGCTAGTTTATGAAGTTCTAGATAACCCCAAATGGTTTAAGAAGAAAAATATATACGTGGTAGATGATGAGTCTGCCCTAATATTGCGTTATATCATTGTCATATCTGATTATAACTACTCAAAAGATGTAGGTGTATTTAGTAAATTAACTGGCGTAATGGCTAGCGACATACTGAAAGAAATAGAAACTAAGAAAGAAAAAGAAAAACTAGCAGTGATGAACAAAGCCTATAACAAGCGATTAATGATTGAATATAAGCAACTAATGAAGAAAACCGTTGCAGAATTGGGCTTTAGTCTTAAGCTAGCAGAAGAAAGTAATCTTCGGGTATGGTTGATTTGCATTCCTGATATTAGTCTTAGCAATCCGGAACTAGAAGCACAGATGCAGAAACTTGGCATACCTTTCCTAGAATTGGAAATCTCGTTCCCAGAAGGTTATCCCATTGAACCACCCTTTCCGCGAGTAATCTATCCGCGGTTTCAATCCCTAACCGGACATATTACAGTTGGTGGTAGCATTTGTATGGAGGCAATATCCCGCAGCGGCTGGGTACCTACTACTAATATGGAATCTTTAATCACCCAAATAAAAATAGTTCTAGCAGAAGGCGATGCCAAGATTGATGAAAGCTGCTCTTCTAGAAGGTATGGTTTGGCAGAAGCTAAGGAAGCTTTTCAAAGAGCAATGACCACCCACGGATGGGGATAACTAGTAGCCTAGAATATCTTTATTACACATTAGATATTTTACACACTGATTTTTTTTTATAAATGTCTCGAAATAAAACATATTAAAACATAATAAAAAAATCTGATAGGTTAATACATAACCTGACAATCAATAAGTAAAATAATTTTATCACCTTCTAGCAATTCATCCGTGTAATGGATAGTATGTTTTGGAAATAGTATTCCATACATCGCACGAGGTTCCGGTGTGATATTAAGATGTCGTAATTCCGGCGAACCAAATTCCATTATATGTGCCTCTTCGCGGGGTAATTTAACAGATAATACACCTCCTGTAAATTCATCAGTTAGATAAATTAGACAGGTATGTGTATCACCCGGATAACTAGGAATATCACAATGTGGTTTTGTGATTCCATAATTGGACTGATAAATGCGAATGTTTTTCTCATTTGGTTCGAATACTGTATAATATTGGCTCATAGTTATTTTTAATTGTCTAGCTAGTTCTTGTGCAAGAATATCAGGAATCTCCCTAATCTGCCGACGTAGTGGAAATGCACTAGAACCTTTGACATATTCTAGCGTTGATTCTTTAGCACGGTAATAGGTAAGGATTTCTTCGTGCAAATCCGGACTAATCATAGATTTGTATATTACTTGTGGCAATCCATTTGCACTTTGGTGATTATCTTCCATATTCAATATTTTATTGTGTTCGCTGTGTTCGCTGTGTTCGCTGTGTTTTTATATTTGGAAAACTAGACAAGCATAAATTATCAATTTTTTTTTTCATTCTAGCAAATGTTCAAAAATATCATGGCTAGATAAATCTATTCCTTGCAATTGGCACATATCATTTATTGCATTTTTATCCATCATCTGCTGCTCTACGTATCCATTTATAAAGTAGACCAGCACATCGTGTTGGCATCCTAGGCATCCATTTTCTTCCGAATCCTGGTTAGATGAGTTATTTTCATCTGGAAGTTCATAACAACTAGAACCAATCATTACATAATCCACGTGGTCGTAATTAGTTGATGAATCAAACCTGATAAAATATTCATCATCATCACTATCAACATTATCAACATTATTGCCTGTTAATGTGGAATTATCACTATCTTCTTCGGATTCCGAACTAGAATAATCAGATTCATCTTCACTATTAGAATTTGCTGGTATTGGTAGGGGCATTCTAGATTAATTTCAACTAGCTTCTAAATTAAAAAAATAAAAAAATAACAAAAAAAACACTATCAGAATAGCGAGTGGGTTGCATCAATAAATCTTGACTACTGAAACCCGGCGTTCTCCAGACTTAACCGGTGTAACCATATGTACTTCCCGTGAATCAAGCAAGAATCCATTCCCTCGCTGAGCCAACACTTCCATACCATCAGAAAGGCACAGCTTACCGCCGGTGAAATCTTCGCCATATGTTGAAGAATAGAACAAGAGAGTGTAGCGTGGTAGCCGCTTAGTAGGAGTATTGAAATAAAGGTAGCGATACTTGGATTCTGCGGGATTGGCCTCTAGCAGAATGTATTGCTCTAGATTGTAAGTGGGTGGTTCCTTCCGATTATTAATGACACAATCATCAATATGCCACTTCAATCCTGGTGGCGCAATAGTCTTATGGATGATTACCACTTGTTCGGCATCAGCTTCAGTAATTTCTAGTTGGAGCTCATCACTAATAAACTTAATAATAGTCTTGCGCGGGGTATCGGCGTTCATCTCAA
>Ga0214921_10011382_pt1 | contig 10824 bp, 7 predicted proteins | sample LL1505_MetaG_FD_177992 | JGI IMG/M metagenome (GOLD analysis project Ga0214921, IMG submission 177992) | Freshwater microbial communities from Lake Lanier, Atlanta, Georgia, United States - LL-1505 | ecosystem: Environmental > Aquatic > Freshwater > Lake | place: USA: Georgia | collected 2015-05-28
CATCACCATCGACATGGCGCTGACCCGGACCTGCAACTACGGCTGCCATTACTGCTATGCGATGTTGCAGGAGAACGAGCGCAGTGTGATCAACAAGGAGGTCATCACAAACTTCCTCGATGACTGCGCCGAAATCGGAGTCAAGGGGATCAGCCTAGTTTCAGACGGGGAAAGCACCATCTCACCCGTTTTTGTGCATGCGTGCGAGCACGGGAAGAAAAAAGGAATCGCGATGGCCTGCGGAACGAACGGCTTTGTCCTTACTCGCAGCAAAAGCGAACAGGTTTTGCCTCACCTGACGTATCTGCGTATCAATATTTCTGCCGGCGAGCGCAAGCGGTATGCAGAGATCATGGGGGTGAAAGAGGAGTGGTTTGACAGGGTGGTCCAAAACATTAAGGACATGGTCGAGATAAAGCGGCGGGACGGCCTGACCTGTACTCTAGGTCTACAAATGGTGCTGATGCCGGAATATGCGGATCAGATCCTGCCCTTGGCCGAGCTTGGCAAGGAGTTGGGTGTGGACTATTTAGTCATTAAGCACTGCAGTGACAACGAGGACGGTGACCTGGGAGTCAACTACAAGGGATATACAAAGATTTATGATATCTTGAGAGCGGCCGAAGCGCTTTCCACGGATACCTATCAGTGTACAGTAAAATGGAGTAAAATTCAGGCGGAGGGAACTCGTAGTTACCAGCGGTGTTACGGGGCTCCGTTTTTGCTCCAGATTTCGGGATCCGGCTTGGTGGCACCGTGCGGGATGCTGTTTAACGAAAAGTACAAGAAATTCCACATCGGGAATATCTGCGAAGAGCGCTTCAAGGATATATGGGCGGGGGATCGTTACTGGGAAGTAATGAACTATCTTGCCAGCCCCGAATTCAACGCGCAAAAGATGTGCGGCAGTCTCTGCCTCCAGCACAAGGTAAACGAATCATTGGATGGACTGGTCAAAGGCACGCTTCAGCTCAAACGTGGAGCCAAAGCACCGGCGCACTTGGAATTTGTGTAGGCATATTAGATGCAATCTAAGCAGAGTATTACTTCTTACATAATTATTTAAATACCAATCAAATGCGCAAGCTTTGGTAGGTGTAGTCTGAAAGTAGCAAGTTCGTTTTTTTGGAAATAGCTAATTATGGACAGATGTATCTGGGCAATTTTGGGTGCAGTACTTATTACCGCACTTGCATGGCCTCTTGTTCAAAAAAAATATCTAATCGGTGCTGATCTCGAGAAAAACGTACTATCAGTAGCAGCAAATGACGGATGGAAAATAAAATTTTTGCAGACAGAAACGGATACTCAAAAAATTATTGAATCATATCGAAAAGACGGACTGTTATGTATCATAATCATAAATACTCTTTTATTTGTTTTTTTTATTATTAATGCTGAATTCTTCACAAGAACACAATTAGTTATCCCATTTCTCCAAGCAGTAGCAACATCTGTCTCCTCACTAGAACTTTCTCAGGTTGCTAGTATATCTTCAAGCACTGAAAAAGTGCTTCTAGTTACTTCGTTAACTGTAGGATTGTGTGCTGGATACATTTCAAATGAAGAAGAAAAAAAACAAATCAAAAATTATTGGCCCCTGAATATTATAAGTTTATTAGTAGGTCTAGTTTTACTTAAGCTTAACTTCTCCGCAGCCTTCGCATTTTACGCAATCTACTTTTGTACTGTTTATAAAATCAACCCTATCGCAAAAGGGGCTAGCCTCATAAGCAACTGGATGAAATATGCTGCCTTTCTTCCGTTAATCTATGTAACCTGCTTACAAATAGGTTCAAAAATGAAAAATATGGAGTTGTGGGAATATTATCCCATAATAATTTGGACTCTTTTCATAATACTTCACATATGCGAGTACTCCGAAAAAAAACAGATATCATGGCAATCGGGTATATTAAACTCATTAATCTTTGCTATAATTATATATTGTTCTTTTAATTATAACGTTTCTATCGGATGGTTTTCTCTTCTTGTCATCTCATTTTCTGTAGTCCATCGGATGGAATATATATCAAACAACCCTTTCAGTAAACGCTCCATCTACTTAATTATTCTTTTGGCAAGCTTGATTATTCATATCACGAATTTACAATCAGTAAAGACAATATCAAGCCAACAAGCGGCAATCGCTGATTATATAAGAGAATGGCTAAAAAAGGATCGAGGTTATGTATTTGAACTATCATCAAAATCCCATTTGGTAAACGATAAAGAAGATATAAACATTAAAAAACTAAGTTCCATTTCTGAAATTTTTGAATTAGGAAAACTGAAACAAATAGAATCAAGTGAGAACACATTAAGATTCTATTTGCAAGATTTAGCACGAAAAAAAGACTGTCAAAATACTATCCTCCTAAACTCTTTCTTTGATATTACAAATATAAATCATGTCAAAACCAAAAACAAATTGCCTAAAGGATTATATAGTTTTTCTGGATCCTTTGAATTAAAGTTCTGCGGACTTTCACTAATAGATATAAAAGTGAATACCTATGAAGAAAATATAATAAAACTAACTCGCAATGTCCATGTTGTGGGGAAAAAAATTCTTAGCAAAATAATTAAAATTGATTCGTTATTTGAATCTATTTTTGATATGGAATTAGGGCAAACAAGAAAATATGCACAAAATAGATCTGAATTAAACCATAGGTTGGTATCTCAATTTACCTACGACCCAACAGACAAAAAGTGCAAATTCATTGACTTGCTTAATCCAAATAGATCAAACGAAAAAAAAGCAGGATATGTCCCTTTCGCGGACCCCGTTTCCTTGTTGCCCTTAATCATGACGGACTTTAACAATGGTACTCTGCAAAATATTTATGCTTATTCAGAGACAGGAAAAATTAATTTAATTCGTGTAATTATCAAAGATAGCGTATGGGATGCTAAATGCAAAAAAAATATATTCGTGATTGTATTAGAGCCGCTGCTTGATGAGGCAAAGACGTGCCTAGACTTCACTAAAGTAATCGATTTCGGTAAATGTATTCAAGTTGCGGCAGGATTCGAAGACACCGAGATAAAATCGATAAAAGGGATGATTAAAGGACTATCTTTTTCCATAATACAAAAGAAAACAAATAGTAATCAATAAGTATCCAAAGCAAGATATACTTAAGGGAATAAACGCGCAAAATAAAAATGTGTATGGCTGTGGTCGAAATATAAATTTCAGGTCCGTTTCGCCCATTTTCTCAACGAAAGCCGCTTTAAAACAAAAATTGGCATAATTTATAGGAATTTCCTGCCCCCGATCAAAACATTTCCAGCCAGGAAAGTACGAATCTGCAAAATAAAACCATGATGGATTTTTGTTAAAATATTTGATGTGAAGAGAATTGGGATTATAACTCAGGACCTTGTAAAAACTGGTAGTTACGGGAGCGCTATTATTAAAAGCAACAACAACATTAAAGCTAGATAAGTCCATATTAAAAAGTTTGTCATTATACGACCTCTGGAACTTTTTTAATTTATAATTTGTACTTATGATTTGCTGTTGAAATTGATCAGATGACGTGGTTTCACTAAAAAAAGAACCATTATGTTCTCCCAAAATAAAGGAATTCTCAATATAGCTAACTTGTGAGGAAAAAAACGGCCCGTAAATATAACTATCCTTTATTTCTGTTTTTAAATTATTGCCGTAACTTATAAACAAACACTTACTAAGTAAGTCGTCATATTCTAAATCTGAAAAATCCTTTTGTTTGAGGTCTGTGAAGTCTTGAAATGAATATATATCGTATTTATCAAAGTATTGCCAAGGATAGTTAAAAATACGTTCAGGCTCCTGAAACAAAATGTTTGTGTTAACAATTGAACTGCAGGGTGCCTTTGGAATTATAATAACATTCTCATTGTTGGACGGTATTTCGTTCGTTAACCGTAAAAACGATTCAGATAGGTCATTCGCAAAAAGAGGCTTATCGTAAACAGCTAAGATATTTGAACGAAAAGCTTTTATAGCCTTTAATGTTTTTATGGGGAAAAAACGAATAGCGTCCATTGTTTTCCGTGAAACCATAATATAACTATTCGGATAGTAATTGAATAAAGATGATTTTAAAAATAAACAAGAAGGAAAACCGGTAAACGGACGTGGTCGCGGAAGGGTCCCGTAACGAAAATCTTCAAATATAAACGGTCTAACCTGATCAAAAGGGGTTTTTCCTAAATCATCTTTCGGAGTTAAGATATTTTGCTTTAAACTCAAAGAAAAAGCCATTGAATTGAAGGTCGTAAGCAGAATGATGTACAATGCATAGCGCTTTGTGGGAGTCCGCACATAAGTACTAACCAAAGTATAGAAAATGAAAAGAGATGAAACTATAATGGGTAAATAAGTTAAAAAGTCTTTGCAACAAAATGGCCAAGAAAATAACAAGTAAACATAAAAAATACTAATTAGTGACAAAAAACATAGAAAAGAAGAAGATAAATTTTTTGGATGAAAAGAGTGCGGAAAAAAGCTTTTATTGAAAAGAGAGTTAATAACCATCGCATAAATAATGGCAATAAAAACTATAAAATAGCCGAAGAAATTACCCAATTGTCGAAGATTTCGCAGGCCCGGTAAAAAATCTACCAAGAATAAAAAGTATGGGTTTATCAAAAAAACAATTGCCGCCATAGCAACGCATGATATGAAGACATAGCGAATCTCGCGGTATAGATGTCTAAATAAAAATGGATAAAAGAATAAAAAAGAAAGTATAATAGGCAGACTGAAGAAATGTTCAGTAAACGATGGATTTGCGGGAAAAATAAAATACGGAGAATAAAACCCAGGAATCAAAGCAGCCCATAAATCTTGCCAACTCCCTGAACCACGCCACTCCGGTGCTAAGATTTGGGGGTTTGCGAAAAGGGACAGCCCAGATTCGAGCAATCTCTCGGAGCGGGTTAGAGAAATGACTTCATTCTTGGCGATCTTAAAACAGTCAATAAAAATAGACAAAGTTGGGCATATCAATCCAAAGAATAGTAATATGCTTAAGACTGTATAAAATAGGGGAATACGTTGTAGGTTTTTAACGAAAAAAAACGTTTTATAATGATATAATAATAAAAAGCCAAAAATAAGTGAGGCTAATAAAAAATATAAAGGCAGATATAGGTTAAACGTAAGCCCAGCGGTAATACATGCGATGGAGAAAAAAGCGAATGATTCCTTCTTCTCTAAAACCCTATTACAAAAATTATGTATTGCCCATAAAAAAAGTGGGGCATAGGTCATCATGATGAGGTACCCATTTTGCCGAAAAGCACAAGTGCCTAGGGCAAATAAAGCCCAATGGGAGGCGGCGCTAACAGCAAACCGATTTCGGGTGAACGATGAAATTAATAAATAACAACCACTATAAAAAACCAAGAATCGCAGCAAATAACTCGCCTGATAAGCGGTAAATAAATCTAGATGAAGATACTTGACCAATGGAACAAATAGAAGAACCAATGGATCTAGCGCACCCAAGAGAGTATGATTTAAATAAAAAGGGGCACCGGCAAAACTATAAGGATCCCAAAGGGGAAGTACACCTTGGGCCAAGCAATTGATGAAATAATTGAAATTTGGATACCAAAATAAGGCATCGTGCGAAAATGTGGCTTGAAAAAGAAATACCTCATGAAAAACCATTGTAAAAAGAATGAGCGGGGCTAGAAAATACCCGAGTGAAATCAGATTATTACCCAATTTAGATCTTGTAGCATGTGCCGTCGAATTCAAAAAATCAATCATATAGGCCTTATGAATAACAACTTATAAAAAGAAAATATAAACTTGTAGGCTCTATATATTAACTCTATAAATAAAAGTTCGATGATTGCTTCAAAACTTGATTTTGGGACAACGAAAACATGTGACGGTGATGTTTTATTGATCAATCCTGCATCCGAACAATTCGGTGGTGCCTTCGCCGATTATGTCCCGATTGGTATTCCTGTTGCAACTGGAATTCTTGCTGCCTTTCTCATCAAGCACAACCATAAAGTTAAGATCCATGATGAAGAATTTGAAAAGATAACCTCTCAAAACATCGATAAGATCTTATCGGGTCTAAAGGACCCCAAAATCGTTGGCATATCTGTTCTGACTGCCCAAGCAGCTCGTTCGTACGCCATCACGCGGATGATCAAGGAAAGATGGCCAACCGCGAAAATAGTCATGGGCGGTATTCATCCAACGGCTTTGCCTGACGAGCCTCTGCAAAAAGGGGCAGATTTTGTGGTTCGAGGAGAGGGAGAACGGACAATTGTCGGGTTGGTCAAGGCGATTAGGGAGGGCGGGAATTTTTCAGCCATCCAAAATCTATCCTACCGTGAACCAAATGGGCAGATCCGACACAATCCGGAAGGTGGCTTGATTGCCGATTTGGATGAAATTCCCATGTTTCCCTATGAATTGTTCACCAATCCACGATACGACATGGGCTTCATCACCAGTGCCCGGGGTTGCCCTTACAAATGCTCTTATTGCAGCCAGCGCCTGATGACGGGCCTTACATTCCGACACCGCTCTCCGGAAAAAATTGTTGAGGAATTGGACGTTTTGATCAACCGCTACGGCCGCCGCCACATTGTGTTTTATGATGATAACTTCAGCTTTAAAAAGAAACGAGTGATTGATGTATGCCAAGCTATTGTAAGCGCCGGGCTTCATAAAAAAGCGGGATTTTTTATCCAGACCCGTGCGGATAACCTTTACGAGGAAATCATGCCTTACCTGAAAGAAGCCAACTTCACAGGCGTCGGATTCGGCATGGAGACCGCAGTAGAACGTTTGGCCCAAGTAATTTCAAAAAATGAGACTGTCGAGACGCACAAGAAGGCTATTCTTCTGGCCAGAAAATGGGGCTTGGATGTCAGCGTCTTCATGATTTTCGGCCTTCCCACAGAAACTCATCAGGATCGGATGGCTTCGTTGAAATTTGTCCGCGAATGGGGTTTTCGTTTCACCAAATTTAACAACCTGATTCCCTATCCGGGGACGAAGACCTATAATGAGGTGAAAAACACTCCCAATCTACAGGTGGAAGAGGATTGGAGCAACTTCAACAGCACTTTGACGGCCACTCGCAGTATTTTTGACAAGACTCCCTTGCCTTACGTGCCTGTTGGCACCTCGGCTTGGCAACTCAAACGGGATATTATTTATTGTAATTATAGTTTTTATCTGAGCCCGCGTACCGTCTTGGATATTTTACTCCGCAAAGGTGGGCCGGGCTTTGTGATGTTGCCACCCCGGTGGTTTCTCCGTCCAAAAGAGGTCTTGCGAATTTTTAAGTTGGGAATGACCTCTTTGATCAATTTTGCGGTAGCATTACTACCAGAGAGAATCGGGGGCTTGATATACTGGGCGGTAACTGGTCGGAAAGAGGACTTAATCCCTCGCGAAAAGCAGGGGCAGGTTCAGAAGGCTCCGGATGCAATCGATGGGACCATGAGGAAAATCCGTATTGAAAGCACTCCTAGTTCGGATGATTTGGTTGCCCAGGTAGGCTGAAGAAGACCAACTCCATACCCAATTTTCATGGATGTAGTGCTTGAGTTTTTATTCGAAGATAAATGGTCCAAAATAACCGGAGACAGCCAAAAAAACCTAGTTCAATTTACCGCTGACAAGGATATCCGTACCCCTCACGCATGCCTAGAAGGGGGATGTGGTTCCTGCAAATGCCGCCTCTTGGATGGTAAAGTTGAAATTGTGCCCCACGATGCATTGAGTGAGGAAGAAATCGCCAAGGGTATCATCTTGGCATGCCAAGCAAAACCGAAATCCAATTTTATTAAAATCTCCTACGACTTGGAATGAACCCAGCAAATCAAATCAGCAGTCAAACTGTTTATGAGGATCAGTTTTTAAAACTGACGCCAGCATTTCTAATTTTACGTGCATTCAAACCATGGAAAAAAAGTGATTTACAACTACCGCTTAAAACCATAACCAAAATAAAGGAAGTGCGTTTAGCAATCTACAATGGGTTAACATGGCATGAAAAGGCCTGGTTAGATTTCCGCTGGCCTCATGACTGGAGGGTAAAGGACCGGAAAGAGGGATTTTTAATACATTCGAGGGACTTCCCTATCCCCATCGGAACGAGCGGTCGTGAACCTCAAGTAATAGGAATCCACCTGCGAAAAATGATTCCAAGCGCGTTTTGATAAAAAAAAGATAACAAGGCTTTTAGTTTTTTGAAAATAACCTTAGTTCCCAACACAGACAGTTTTTACGACAGGAAACAACTCAAGAACTTTGCCTCAGCTTTCCAAGCGATGGGGTGTGAGGCAATTGCCTTAGACAATCCGATTAAAAGCCACCCAAATTCAATATGCGAAGACCTTCAAGAATCGAAAGAGAAAACACAAATAAAATACGAAAACATCGAAACCGATGTACTGCTGGAAGTAAACAGAATAAGAAACATAAAACTAAGAAAAAAAATCCGTCATATCTGTTGGTTCCAGGATTTAAAGCCTTCGGAAATGAAGCCCATACTCGAATATGGTGAAATTAAAAAACAAGGAGATTTGATTTACTTGCTCGGCGACAAAAAACATTTCGGCCTATCAAGCGCGAAAATTCAAATGGGATCTCTTTTATCAGGGCTTACAGAAGAAGAGTGCGAATTCAATAGATCAACAAAACCCTCTGAAAGCATCGATGTAAACTTATTGGGATATCTCCCTCCATTTAATAAAAAGAAACAAGGAATTAAAAGAAATATTTCCCGACAAAAGGTTCTTATGGGTGAAATTGTGCGAAGACCAAAACTAATCTTTGAAATCTTACTGAGAAAAAAATGGCACATCAATATCGGCGACTTCGAAAATACAGAGTTTTTTCAAAGCACTCTTGCATACATAGACAAGAATTTTGAACCACTGTCCGGCACTATGATCCCTTGGCATGTAATTCAGCCAAAAAATACAATCGATTCCCTAATTTATGATCTTCTTTATGCTGAGCAGCCAAGATGGGTCGACCGGATGGTGCTTTTTCACATTCTAAGAACTCTTTTTAAAAATGGTAAAAAAGTTTTAATCGCTGGTAGTAACTGGAAAAGCTCATTCCCCGATTGCGATTTTATTCAGGAGCATTGTGAGAACCCGCTTGATATTTTCAGGCAATCAGCAATTACCCTGCATAATAATACCCACGGAATCGGGATTCATTCGAGGGTATTGGAGGCGATGGCTGCAGGGAGTTTTATTATGATGCACGCGTCCCCATGCTCGCATCTGCCGGGGGGTATTGATTCCTCTTTCGAGCCTGAACTGCATTATGGTCTATATTCTGCAAATAATCTGGCTGAAAAAGTTGAATATTGGCTCGCGCACAGTTCTCAGAGGCAAAAGGCTACAAAGGACTGTCATAATATCTTGCGTGCTAGGCATCTTTGGAGGCACCGTGCTAGTCAGATTCTTGGAGATCTTGCTTAGCCAAACTTTTTATTTTCGTGTCCAACCGCCCTGATATAACATTAGTAATTCCAGCGCTGAATGAGGAAAAAAATATCTCTTCAGCTATACGAAAATGCTTTGCCGCGTGTAAAAGATTTGGGATCGATAGTGAAATCGTTGTGGTGGATGATGGTAGTCGCGACCGTACCCCTGTGATCCTCAGGGAATTAAAAAAGAGGCATTCGAAATTAAATGTTATTTCGCATAAAGTACCCTCCGGCATTGGTGCAGCATTTATGGCGGGTGTTCAGAAGGCACGGGGAGCTTCGGTGGTAATGATTCCCGGAGACAATGAAAACCGGCCGGAAGATATCCTGCGCTTTCTGGGATTGATGAAGCAGGTCGATATCATCGTTCCTTTTGTGCACAATGCGGAACTTCGTAATCGGTGGCGTCGTGTAATTTCCTCCCTGTATCGTTTTATCATCTCCTTTTCGTTCGGGACCACCTTGAACTACTATAATGGAACCGTCATATATCGGACGCGTTTACTTCAGTCCCTCCCCATCCACAGCCGGGGCTTTTTCTATCAGGCGGAAATTCTCATTCGAGCCTTGCGCCGGGGAACCATGTTCGCTGAAGTACCGATCTTGCTGCAAAACCGCGGTCACGGCAAGTCAAAAGCCATTTCGCTGAAAAGCCTCGGGGGCGTGATCTCGGACTTTCTTCGTTTATTTTGGGAAATTCATTTCTTAAGAGTGGAAACCCGCTAATATAGAGACAATGATGGAAAGAGACCCCGTTAAGGCCTCGACGGCCACAGGAATTCTAGGGGGGAGTGGGCTGTACCAGATGGACGGACTGGATTGTCCCCGTTGGATTCGGCTCCGATCCTCTTTCGGATCGGCGTCCGATCTTGCCTTTGAGGGATGGTTTGGTGGCGCACGGGCGGTGTTTCTTCCTCGGCACGGTCGGGGGCATCGGATCCCCCCTTCCATGGTCAACTATCGGGCGAATGTCGTGGGACTAAAAGAGGCCGGTTGTCGGGATCTGATCTCCATCAGTGCCGTGGGCTCCCTTAAGGAAAATCTGCCGCCTGGAACGTTTGTGATTGTAGACCAGTTCATCGACCGTACCTTTGCCCGGGAAAAATCGTTTTTTGGTCCTGGCCTTGTAGCCCATGTCTCCATGGCTCATCCGGTTTGTCGGCGTTTGGGGGATCATTTGGAAGCTGCGGCAAAGAAACTCAAGATTCCGCATGTGCGGGGTGGAACCTATCTAACGATGGAGGGCCCCCAATTTTCCACTTTGGCGGAATCCAACCTGTACAGGTCGTGGGGATGCGATGTCATTGGCATGACCAACATGCCGGAGGCCAAATTGGCTCGG
>Ga0214921_10011383_pt1 | contig 10824 bp, 5 predicted proteins | sample LL1505_MetaG_FD_177992 | JGI IMG/M metagenome (GOLD analysis project Ga0214921, IMG submission 177992) | Freshwater microbial communities from Lake Lanier, Atlanta, Georgia, United States - LL-1505 | ecosystem: Environmental > Aquatic > Freshwater > Lake | place: USA: Georgia | collected 2015-05-28
GGTGGCGTCGCGAAACCGGTGCGAGTCTCGCTAAGAAATGCGCCGGAGCCTGCCTTTAGTTGCTGACGAACTCGATATCTCAATAGGCCTCCGAAGCCTACAGGTGAGCCCATTTTAGTCGCATCCCAGCCGGCACTCGATGTCTCAAGCTGGGCAATTATTCCCAGATCTGGACGAATTCCGGCATCCGCGGTCCCATACCACCGCACGGAATTGCCGGTATCCTCGGCGAGGTTTGAAATGGCAGCATCATCAGGCCGCGCAGACTCCTCCCGGCCATCCAAAACTTGAATAAATTTTTGGCCAAGAGAAAATAGCTCGGGCGCTGGCTCATCGGAAACCCCGAAAGTCTTGCGACACCAGGAAATCAGGCCTTCGTTGCAGGAATTGTTCAGGCCGCCAGCACTTGTCAAAAAAATATTAAGCGCCGGTTTTGCGACAAGCATATTAGATACGTCGCTCAAAGCTCGATGAACCTGAGACACGCTAAAACCACTCGCAACCCCTCCAACAAGGATTCCTAGTTCGGGATCGAACGGGGAATTACCGGCCAATCTTGGCAATCGGTCTAATCGCTCCGAATTCCACAATACAGACCAATAGTCGGAACTACATTCCACCGAAAGGAATGGCCGTCCTTTAATTTCGCCCGATGTACTAATGAAGGGCAGAACAATGGAGTCTAAAATTGTGTCGGGATCCAGAATACTTGCGGCCGGGCAAGGTAGCTTTCTAGCGGCTTGGAAAAGAGTACGCTGAGCTAAACAATGCCAGGCAAACCTAATAGGATGCAGCGGCGAAACCAAAATTGCATAGGGTTCTGGCACTAATGTAGTGCCATCAGACTCAAATTCGGTCAGAATCGAGAGGTCGATCCAGGCCGCGACATTCGGTTCGGATTCCAACCATTCGTGGTAGTACCGGACATAGTCGTCAACCACTTCAGCAAAAACCGCATCGCTTGCGAGCCACTCACCAAGCCTTGCCGCCTCAACTAACCCGTTGCCACCCTTCCCTCTAACTCGCGCAGCAATTTCCTGCCGACATTCGAGGAAACGTGTTGGTGGCTGAAACGCGCTGGGTAAAGGTCTAGGGTCATGAAGAAATGTCCCTCTTGAGAATATTGTGCCTTGTTGTGTTCCCCAATCAGGGGTCCGCCAATCACTTGCGTAGTCTGCTGCAAACACTAGGGGGCAAAACGAACGTGCAATCTGGTCATTTCCGAGGATCCATCCCTCAAGATCCGTGCACCGATGGTGTCGATTCACTTGGACATCTGAAGTCGCCCGCTTATGACGATTCATCCGTATTAGGCGCTCGAACTCACTACCACAACGGTCAGGGGCGGAATCCTTACAGCTAAGATAGATACGAACAGTGGCGTCCGATTCATCATCCCTCCTTATTAAAATGTCGTAGAAACAATCAGCTGTCGCATCTACTTCAAATCCATATGCCGTGGATGAAGCCATCGCAATTGGCGATCTCTTTTCCTCAGAAACACCGCCCACCTCGTCGACCCCGACCGCCATATCGCCGACCGAAACGCCAACTCCCACGAATACGTCGAGGTAGTGGCGACCCTGGCCATTCAACACCAGAGATGTCTCGTATGTAACCTTGGACTTCTTATCCTTAGAGACTTTGGGTGCTACGACCTTAGATGCGGTCCTCGAATAGATTACGAACCCGGGCTTCCATGTGTTCAATGAAATCACACGGACACTGCCGGTCTTGTAACCCTCAGCTTCGGCTGAATACCTTAGCTGGCTCCCATGTCCGGGTGGCGCATCGTCTACAAGCCTACCTTTAGCGGAAGCAGGCAATTGCCAATCTCGCTTGTTGGCCACAGTCCCCTGCCGAAATATGCCGACGGAAACCCCTAAGTCACCTGATTCTGGAATAGATACTTGAAGCTCCACCTCGGAGAGCACTACTGAATTGATGCCCGACGAGGCTGGAAAAAGCGAATTTACGCACTCAATCTTAATTGCACCTCGAGGACGATCAGAGGTGTCCTCAAGTAATCCCCTCCATTTCTCGACGGTTAGATAAGTCCACCATTCAGGTGGATCGCTGACTTCATCTTTCTGAAATGGTGCGTAGAAATATTGCGGGGCGCGGGGAAAAGCGGTAAGGCGATCGCACCTCGAGATAAGGTAGTCACGAGCCAGATCTAGCGACGGATAGTCTTTGACCTCCGCATTTTCTGAAATACGGACGAAACCTCCTGTAAAGCCGCAATCCTCGATGTCACCCGCCAGATCCGCCAGCACACCAATTTGCTCTCGCGAGTCAACCGAACCATCCTGCATCGGGGGGAATCCACACGCTAAACTTAGCGAGGTTCCAAAGGGCATACCGGAATCGGATATAGCCCAAATTCGGGATAGAACCGCCCATGCACCTCGCCTCTCGACACTATGCCTGAGTGCCTCGTCCGCACCCCGCGCTGCCTCCTCAACAAGGCGATGTGCGTCATGCTTCTGCTCTGCCGAAGGCCAAACGTGCCGGTCCAGTGCATCGTCGATTAATTTCTGGATGAATGGATCGTTTAGCCACTCGGAAATCGACGCAGTCGCCGAATTGTTTGCTGCCCCCACGCCAAACTCGTCGCTTGCAGATGACAAAGAGAGACTAACTTGCCCCCCACCGGGTGCTAACAATGCAACAAAGTTCGGATTTTGCGAATTTCGTATCGATAGCAAGTGGCTGGGTTCGCACTGACCGGAGGCGCCAACGACCGGGTTTTGTTGGCCTGCTGGCAACTGATCGACTTGATGCAAAACGGGCAAAAGAAGCAATTGTCCATTTGGGAGTTCAAGTTCAATCCCACCCTGATCCATCAGCAGCCGTAAAACTTCGAACATGAGGTCATGGGGCGGACCATGGAAGATGCTACGAAATTCGGTCGTGGCTCCTTGTATGCCCGCCACCTGACTCCTCACCCGAGCTCGGATCCGACTGGCGAGTTCATAAGAGATTCGATTCAAGGTCTGACCTCCGAGCCTACAGATGCACCAAACGGAGGAATAAGCAGCATTCCGGATTCTGCGTCCGGGCTATCCAAGACAAGCCCCAACATCCGAAGTTTCCTCCCCAGATCCCCACCACTCATCGTGTCGAGGTCGATCTGAATCCCGTACCACTCGAGGTGGTCGCTAAGCCTTTGGACCGACCGCGGACCAGCCGCCTCACGTAGGCAGCAATGCACCAGCGCCAACAACGCGACCGGTCCAAGTGAGACAACCCAAGGGGCATTTCTGGCCTCTCCGCGCTTACGCAAAAAATAGCTCTGATCGTAACCACGGAGGCTCTCGTCAGATGTTTGGCGTTGGCCGAGAGTATGGCGCGCGAATTCGACGATATTCGAGCCGATGCCTTTCTTGCATCCGATTGACCTAGCCTCGCTGTCGGTAATTTCGGTGTGAATCGCCAAAACCTTTGCCTCAAGCAAGACCCTGCGATTGAGTTCAATCGTTTTCAAAAATTCCAATAGATCACCAGATGAACTCAATGGCTTTACTGAAGTGCCAATATCTTCTAATCCCCAAAGAATGACGTTCAGGCCAATACGGGCGTTCAAGTATCCAGAGGCATATTCCTTAACAATAGGAACGGCAGGGTTTCCGTAGGTGAGGCAACGAACTTCACCATCAACGATCATTCGCCGGACCTCTTCCGCGCTTGAGGGCGCAGGTTTGCCATCAAGAATTTCGCGGACAGCACGCCACAGTTTTTCATTGACGCCGCACAACCAGACGATGTGCATCACCGTACCAAGTCGGATAATTGCCTCGAGCAAGCTAATCCATTGCCGCCTCGTCATGCTCTCCTTCGCGGCAATAGATGCTTCAAGGTCACGTACGAACTGCCGCGCAGGGTACCGAAGCGCATCCTTGTCCACTTTCGGCAAACTAGCACCCGGCTCGAATGGTGTGGCCGCCCAGCTCTGAGAACTCTTTCCACGGCGTTGAAACTCATCCTGAAGCCAGCGGGCCCAAACGTCATCTCCGGGCGACACCGACAACGCATCGAACAGCTTGCCCCAGATTGCCTTGGCAGCGGAATCGGACTCGCTTCCCAAGTGGATCATGCGTCGAATCAACTGGCCGGGATTCCAAGAATTCCCATTCAACCGAGCCGATCCAGAATAAAGGGCGACATCAGGAACAAGAGGGCAGAGCTGCAAAAACCGCTTCGACGATTGGTTCGGCTGCTTTGGGCTCTCAAGCACGCCATGCAGTATCGTCCGCCAAGTGTCCGGTCTGATTCTTCCTGGCTCGAATTTCCTTGCATTTGCGGTTTGGCTAGAGCGGTCCAACTCCCTTCCTGCCTTCGGGACCTCGGTTTCCGCGTATCCGGTGAACCCGACCGCCCGATAAAGTGAGGCAACGATAACCTCCGCCGTCGAGAACTCTGGGGCCGGCCGGATATTGAATACCGACGCATCGTATGCAAGATGAGATGCTTTCCATGGGTTCTCACGTAATTGCTGAAGGCTCATTTATCGTCCTCCCAGCGAACGATGAATGCAGATAGCTCTCTAACGATGACGTCAGCCCGGAACCCAATTCGTATTTCACCTTCCTCCAGAAGTTCCTCATTTCGAACGATCTGGCCTGAGAGACGAGCCCTCGTCGTATCCAACATTGCTACCACCGGACGCGGGAGAGAAGAGGTGGTCATCCCACGTCGAAGGTCCCGGACAGACTTGAAAAGCTCGTAAGTCAGTGGGATCGACTGTGTTCCGATCCCCGAGCCCACAGTAAGAAAACGGTACGCGGACCGAGGCCTGTCCAAATCCGGTACGTCGCGGGCTTTTACCCTCTGGCGGGGAGTCGTCAATGTTGCCCTACGCTGCACGGGTGGCAATGGTTCGCCAAAGGTAGTGTTAAGGGTGACAACGAAGCGATCCTTTTCATTTAGCAGGCCCTCGACCTGCTTGACTGCATCATGCAAAAGCTGGGCATCGCCCCCCAGTAAGTTTTCGAATTCACGCAGGATTTCTGCGTCCCGCACCGCTGCAGAACGCAATCCAATAGAGCGTCGGACCAATCGACACGAAAATTCTCTTAACAAGGACTGCACCCTCGAGGCAACCATGGGCCTACGCTTTACCAGATCCTGATCCGACAAACTCTCATCTGCTTCGGCTAACTTGCGTAACAAATCAGTTTCAAGAACCGTAAGGCAACGATACTTTTTTATAAAAGAAAACCCCTCCCCCACCGATTGACTAAATCGAGTATCAATGTCACGAAAACGGATCTTCGTACGAGCGCTTACCTCAACCTCCATATCGGGATCTGCAATCGCAGGGTCAAGCAACTCGCCCAAAGCCTTGAGCTGAGCGCCGAGAGTAGCCGGAACCGACGCGGCAAATCCTCGGCTGAGGAAATGGTAGAAGCCCATTAGGGTTGGGTGGCTGCCTAATTGAAGCTCACGCAGGTCATCCCGCAAGCTGCGCAGCCCAACATTTGGCCATCGGCCGAAAAGAGAATGCTGATATTGCGATGCGACCAAGATAAAGGGTACGCTAAGTCGCAACGAATCAGGCTTCCCTGAAGGGGTTTTGCCGAGATCTATCAAACGTGCAGCCCTTGAACATGGATCTTCTGCTTCCTTAGCCTCGGATGCCGGGACCCCAGCCAACATAAATGAGGTCAACGAAAATAAATCTCGAAAGCTCCATCGCTTCCCGCTCGCAAGCTCATACCACCGCAAAACTTTTAATAATGACGACCTATGTGGGTCCGAGGAGAGTAGAGATCGGCTCAGGCAGAATGGGCATTTATCTCCAGCGGAACATGCACCCTCTTTCGGCCAGAGCAATGGGTTTGTCGCGGCAGACAAAACCTGCAGCGCTGGCGAGTCTGACCGATCCTGACCTAAAGTATCAGCCAGAAGAGTTTCTACATCCATAGGCCAAACCCCAAATGCGGGATAGCCGGAGAGAGGCCAGCAACTCGGAGCGTCAACTCCAACACCAACTGAATTGACGATTGCTTCAAGGACTTTCCCTACATCACTCTTCCCTTCATCCGTAGCAGCAATTAACGCATCATCCAAAATCCCACGGTTTATGCATGCCAAATAGACGTGGTTTAAGTCCTGAGAAAGTAATCTATGAAGATCTTCAATTAATAATTCTGCCGGGGACCTGTCAAGCATGTCATCCCTAACGGAGGCGTCCTGGACAATGGACAGCTGAAAACAATGCTCGCCATTCGAAAGGCTTGCGACATCTCCAATTGCGTGGCGCGGAGTGCTTCCATCCTCTCGAAGAAACTGGGACTTGAGTGCATCGAGCAGCGCACCCGAAAGTTTCAATTCAGCATCTAATTTGTTTACGATAAACTCAATTGCTTCAGTCTTGCCATTACCTGGTCCTCCGACCAATAAGACGATTCTTGGCGTCCCCACTAAACCGGAGGCAAGCTTTTCGCACCAATCACCGAGCCGCGCAAGTAACGGCGTAAAGACCACGCCGCCTGTTGGCCTACCCCCACCGGTATGAAACAGGCGACGAACCCCTCCTGATTTGTGTCCAGCCCAATGCAGTAACCCGGCGGGCAAGGGCGGCAAATTGAGAGCATCTTGCATAATCAGCCCAAGAAGGTTGGAAGTGAGTCCATCGTCCGTGTCCCGAAAGGAGCATTGGGGAGTTGACCGATTTGTAATGGCGCCATTTCCTCTGTCACCTCTGCCAAAATCTGACGAAGCCCCTGTCCAATAGCTCTAGCCAAAAGCGGTGGAACGGCATTTCCAACCTGAGTGTATCTAGGGCAATCTTTCCTCCTCCTCTCACCGCCAGTCGTATACTTGCCATGAAAGTAAAACCAATCAGGAAAGGACTGGAGCCGGGCGCATTCACGAACGCTCAAGATCCGAGGCTCGCTGTAGTGCAAAATGTCATCCGGCAGCGTAGTAACCGTTGGAGCAGGTTTGTTTGGTGCCATAGGAACCGTGCGTTGCTTTAACATTCCTAGGCGTGCACGATCCACGTTGCTAATAGCCTGACCCTTTCGGCACTCTCTTAGGATTTTCTCAAAACGCTCAATTACCACCTTACTGTGGCGCGCCAGACGCATGCTATCCATTCCGTCCTTGCCCGAACCACGATTGGCCCAACGTTGATATTCATTCTGTGGGCCGTCGTACCTCGGAATCGAAAAACCCTTTCGTGAAGATGGATCCAAACAGGGTTCCAATTGCCGCCCTCCAATTTCTAAATCAGAAATCGCGTCTTGCGCGGACAAACCCAAAGGGAAGCCAAGTTCGTCCGCCTGCCGCAATCCAGCCTCGCGTATTGCGTCAATGACCCTTGAGATACCTCCGTCAAGACGACTCTCGAGCGATCGTTGGAGCCCAACGACAACCAGTCTTGACCTAAGTTGAGGAACCGTAAAGTCCGCGGCATTTAAGATCCACCCCTTCGCTACATAGCCTATTCCGTCCAGAGCTTCAACCAATTTTTCGTAATGAGACCTTTGTTTGGGTCCTGGCCTGACAACATTGCTACGTTTCTTTGTACCATGCGCAATCTGCATACCATTTACATTTTCTAGAACAATGGCTTTCGGCCTTACATTCGATACAAACTTGACGTACTGCTCAAACAGTTGATTCCTCGGATCGTTTCCTTCCCGCCGCCCGGCGAATGAAAACCCTTGGCAAGGTGGCCCGCCCGCCACCACGTCAATCGAGCCACCTAGCCTTCCAATATCAAATTCATGATCCCTCAGGATCTCCTCGATAGAATAAGCACGCCTTTCGAGCCAATCCGGCCAATCAAACCGGTGTCGTGCTCTTTCACTAAGGAAGTTTGCTTCGAAAGTCTTGAAAGCATCGTTAGCTCTTTCAACCGCAAAAACCCCCTGCCACCCAGCCATAGCCATCCCCAGCGAAAGCCCGCCGCATCCAGAAAATAAGTCAATAAACTTTAGCGGGGCAGCCCCATTAATTCGCATTTCGTTATCGCCTCAACTTACTTGAAATCATTTGATTCAGATTTAACAATAAATTGCCAAGCATCTATACCGAATAAAATTATATTATTTTAAAAAGATCGAAGGTCGGTAAAAAATACATGCCATCCCTATAAACCCAAATTTTATAGTTATTCGAATTACGAGAGCCGGAATTTATCTATCACAAATCATGTGAACTACTGACCCACCCGTTTCTTGTCCATGGTAACAGAGCATAACCCGAAGCAGGCGGGAGATGCAGACCTGCACAGCCGCAGGCGGGCTTTGAAGAGACAGCAAATCCGAATTGTTTGCCTTGTGCCGCGCCGCGGCAGCTGAATATGAGTTTAAAGAATTCCCCATCTAGTTTCTAAAACTGAGCACTTCCTCTGGCGTCTAACGTGCGCACAGAGTTTGCAACATGAGAAAAAATTTTATATTAATTCCCCCGCCCACCTATATTTACTCGGCCCCGAATAGGGACCCAATTTGAGTGAATTGTTGTTTTCAACCAATGCGTGCAGGCCTACGATCAACTACGCAATAAGTTTGGATTTGATTATTATCAAAGCTCTTATCCTGTAAAGATGCATACATTAAAACATACAACCAAAACGGCCCAACGATTTGCCAACAATGATTCAATTAGAGTGCGGACAAGCTTAGGACAAACCGCGTCCAGACCTTCCCGCGAACGACTTCTAGATGTCGGCCATAGGATTCGGGGGTGTCCAATCGAAAATGGCGCAATCGAGTTCCGAGCTCGTTTCGAGGCATTCCGCAGTCACTTCTCCCATGCGAACTCATCGTCGAGCTCGCTAGTAATCGCCTTGAACCGATCGCGGACTCCGTCGCCACGGTACAGCCCAAGCAGCCGTTCCTGACTGACCTGCCCCTCGGCGATGAAATGCTTGATTGACTCTTGGGTGAACTCGACGAGTAAGGCGTGCTTCTTGATGCTGGCCGCGATCTTTTTTAGATTGTCGTGGTTCGACTTGATCAGGCTTGCCGTCTCGTGGATCGTCGCAAGATCCCTCACCAGTCGCTCGAGCAGCGCCTCGAGGACAGAGTGCTCCTGCAGCTTTACGGGCGATTTCAATAGACTGCGCGCCAAATCAACCGCGACCGAGAGCAGGCGGTAATCGCCACGGTCGTAGTCGATCACGACCACAAAGCCGAAATCGGGGATCCACTTGATCCCGCCAACCGCTTTGCTGAGTGCTTCAGCGCAGCGATTTCGATCAAACACGATGATCGCAAGACGCGAACTCCGGTTCGCGTTCGACTCAATCAACTGACTGATGGCGGTGTCTCGGGTCTTGGATAGTGAGTCGCCCGAGCCGAATTCCCCCATCGAGATCGAAGCATCAAACTTGATCTCAACTGCGATGGACTTGCCAGGATCACCGTCGACGGTAATCACGATGTCTCCCGTCTTGTTCCTCTTCAGCGCCCCCGGAGTGGCACCCGTCTCCTGAATACCGTCGCTGTAACCCTGCTCCTGCGCGAAGCCCCTCAAAAACGTATAGACCGCATGCTCAGCATCAACGCCCGACTGCGTGGTCTTCTCTTTCGCAACAACGTTACGTTCGTAAATGAGTTTGAGCGCCTCGAGTTGTGTCCCAAGCTCATTTTCGGTGCGCGAAAGAAAGGCTGCGAACCGATCTTCCATCATTGCGACCACCCCAATCTGAAGAGCGCGCCTGAATTCCTCATCGCGCCGGCTCTCGGGAAGATCATTGAAGTATTTGAAGATCAGCGGATGTTCCACCTCCGTTTCGGCGATGCGAACTTTCTGTTCCTGGTGGTCGAGTCGGATGATTGCCACGGGGGGTGCCTTGCTACGTCGTTAAGAAATGGGTTGGCTGCTAACTCAGGCGTCAAATCGCGGGTGCTTGAAGCCTGGAAAGAGCTTCGCAGCCCCCCGGTCCGATGACCTTCAAAAAGTTTGCGCTCGCCCATCCTGGAACCCAGTTTCTGCTAGGAAGTGGAACCTTACTAGGTTTGGATGATCCTTCACCACTGGCTCACCAGGCGAGCCTTCCCGTTCGGATAATCGACGCCCTGCTCGGAGGCAGTTTTCGGGAGGCAGGCAATGGATTGACCGCAAGTCGCCGATCGAGATGCCCTTCCGGTGCTTTGAGGTCGGCCAAAATAGGAGCTCGTAAATGACTGAAATCAGTGACCCCGAGAGCACCCTTCGTAGTGAGGTGACATGGGCATGGTTTGGCACCGAAGAGGAAATCATCGATTACCTGGATTTCGACTGGGTGCGACTACAACCCCAAGACGACGAACCACCCTGGGGGCTTAGTTACGTCGACGATCAGGAAACCCATTACGCCTGCCGCTCTCGAGATCTAATCTGCGCGTCAGGCGGGCCTATATCGGTGGTCACCCTGGCGCTTATGTACCGGGAATCGACGCTGAGAATTGCAGGCGAGGGACCCATCTCATGTCAAGACGACTTCGATTATCTTGAGCGAACCGAACTCGATCTGAGGAGCGAAATACCCGAAGACCTTCTGGTGCGTCTCAGAGCGCTCTCGGCCAACGTAAGCTTCTACGAGCAGTTTGTTCAAATTTGTGCGAACTCGAAGGAACCAGACGCCTTTGTGGAATCGATTCGAGACCCAGAACTTCGCGACACGCTCCGAGAAATTTGGGCATCGGGGCGCGAAGAATGGGAATGAGTCGCACTATCTGGGTCGGCGATATCCCCACAACTGGCCCTTGACAGCCACGCCAGATTTCGTAACTATTCTTTCGTACATTTCGAGTTGGGCCGACGCCCATGCCAACCTGCCTCTCCCGGGCAAGGTGGATCGCTAAAGCGGATGTGGCTCTGAGA
>Ga0214921_10011384_pt1 | contig 10823 bp, 8 predicted proteins | sample LL1505_MetaG_FD_177992 | JGI IMG/M metagenome (GOLD analysis project Ga0214921, IMG submission 177992) | Freshwater microbial communities from Lake Lanier, Atlanta, Georgia, United States - LL-1505 | ecosystem: Environmental > Aquatic > Freshwater > Lake | place: USA: Georgia | collected 2015-05-28
GTGGTGCGCTCCTACTTCGAACGTATTGCACACGAAGCACCTCTGCTAGGAGGCAAAGCATGACGCACAATATCAATTTGCATGCTTTGGCGCAGCTGGTTCCCGTTGGAAGCCGCGTGCTCGATTTAGGTTGCGGCGATGGCGCACTACTCGACCATTTGCAAAAACACCGCGGCTGCTCAGGCTACGGCGTTGAATTGGCAGACACCAATGTGCAAGCCTGCGTGCAACGCGGCGTTAATGTGCTGCAACTCAACCTAGACCAGGGTTTGACTTTGTTTAGCGACCAGTCATTTGATGTTGTCTTGCAAATCGACACCTTGCAACATTTACGCAATGCAGAAGTGATGTTGCGCGAAACGGCACGTGTGGGTCGCATCGGTATTGTGGCCTTTCCTAATTTTGGACATTGGCCTAATCGTTTAAGCGTGTTGCAGGGGCGTATGCCCGTGACGCGAAGATTACCTTACCAGTGGTACGACACGCCCAATATCCGCGTGGGTACGTTTGCCGACTTTGCTGCTTTGGCTGAAAAAAACAAACTACATGTGCTGGATGCGTTTGGTTTGCAAGATGGCCAAGAGGTGCGGTGGTTGCCTAATTTGATGGCGGGGACTGCTGTATTTAAGTTTGAAGGCTAGGTGCTTGTATTAAAGTAAGCCAGCGCCGCTAGAGCTGCAGTTTCTGCGCGCAACACACGCTCTCCCAATTTCACTGCTGCAAAACCTTTGTCTCTGGCTAACGCATCTTCTTCGTCGGTTAAGCCGCCTTCAGGGCCATTGAGCAACAACCACGATGCGCTCTGATGTTGTGTAGACCATTCGCTCAAGCTTTGCGTGCTGGGATGCAAAGATAGAACGGCGGCTTGTGTTGCGCTACGAGCATCTTTTGTATTTATTAGGTTGGCGACCCAATCGCCTTGAAGCCAAGTACTTAGGTTTTGCAGCGCTTCGATCTGCGGCAAGGTGTTTCTTCCACATTGCTCACAAGCGCTTATCGCCACCGCTTGCCAATGGGCTAGTTTTTTGTCAGCCCGTTCGCCTTGCAAGCGCAACACGCTGTGTTGCGACATCAAGGGCGTGATGCGGCACACGCCTAGCTCGGTCGCTTTTTCTACCAACCAATCCATGCGGTCATTGGCGGGCGTCACCACTGCCAAGTGCACTTGGTGGAATGCTTCTCGCTCAACGGTTTGGTGCGCACCAACAATTACCCGCACATCTTGTCTTCCCATTTGCTCAATGACGGCTTCAAACTCTCCGCCAGCACCATTGAACAGCGTGATGGTTTGGCCAGGCTGCATACGCAACACTTGCACATGGCGGGCAGCAGTCGCGGGCAACGCGATGGAAGCGCCTGTATGTAAGGCCTGCGGGCAATAAAAGCGTGGCATCTAGATAGAGGGCCTCATGGCTTAACGCCTAATGGGGCGGAAGGGCGCGGATACGCCAAGCTTATTTCAGGATGCGTACCTTCTAAGGTGTCCATCAAGCGTAGCAAGGGTGTAAGTTCTGCATAGCGGCTAGCCGTGTGTCTGATGTATTGAATAAAGCGTGGTGCATCCGCCAAATATTTATCTTTACCGTCGCGCAAAGTGAGTCGCGCAAATATTCCTGCCACTTTGAGGTGACGCTGCAAACCCATCCACTCCACGGCGCGCCAAAACGCGCCGAAGTCTTGCGACCATCCGTCAAAGTCCATTAACCCTAGTTTGCGTGCCCGCTCCCAGTAGCGGATGGTGATCTCCAACACAAAGTCTTCTTCCCAGCTTAGAAATGCATCGCGCATCAAGCTCGCGATGTCATAAGTAATCGGACCATAAACAGCATCTTGAAAATCCAATACCCCTAAACGCATCTCATTGGCGTCGTGCGGCATCATCAAGTTACGCGGCATAAAGTCTCGGTGCACCAACACTTTGGGGGCCGCCAAGTTGCGTTCTATGATCAAGCCAAAGGTTTTTTCTAGCCCTTGATTTTGTATATCGCTGAGTTTTAGTTGGCGATGTTGCGCGATATACCAATCTGGAAACAAATGCAGTTCACGCTGCAACAAGGCTTCGTCATACAGCGGCAATGTGTGGCCCTTCTGGCTTTGCTGCAATGACAGCAAGGCCTCAACTGCGCGCAGATAAAGCCCCATATTTGCCTGCGGCTTTGATTTATCGATGGCTTCCATCATCGTGCTTTGCCCCAAGTCATCCAACAAGATGAAACCGTTTTCCACATGCCAATTCAAGATTTGCGGCACCAATAGGCGGCATTCCCCCATCAATTTGGCAATTCGCACAAACGGTTCGCAGTTTTCTTTGTCCGGTGGGGCGTCCATGATGATGAAACTAGCTGGCTTATCTTTGCCAGAAACACCATCGACCCGAAAGTAACGCCTAAAACTAGCGTCGGCGGATGCAGGGCGAACCGTAGAGGCGACTAACCCAAAATTTACCGCTTGTACGTCAAGCCATTGATGAAATTGCGCTTCGCGTTGCGTATTTGGCCATTCAATCTTGACTTGCTGAGGGTTATTGGGTGTGCTCATGGATAATCTAAATTCTACAAACGGCCCAAATTACGCCTCACACGTCGCATTGTTCATTGCGTTGGGTTTGAAAAGGTTGTTCTTCTTTGTTGCTGCTGTCTTATTCTCACCGCCAATTCTGCCTGTTCATGCGCTTAGTTTTTAATTGGACTACGTGTTTGCGTGCGCGCTTATCCGAGCGTTTGGTTTTTGGTGCATTCATTTGTGGGACTCTTTCTGCGCTTTCTTCGCAGGCGCAAACTGTCACCGGTCCACCCTTGGTGCTCAAACCCAGCACTTTGTTACAAGAAACGATTACTGGCGATGTACGCAAAGAGTTGCCAACTTACTTGCAAAGCGATCGCATGTCTGGAGAGACTAATTTGGAGTTTTTCCTAGAAGGTCAAACGGTTATTCGGCGAGGCGATATTTTGTTAAAAGCGGACAAACTCGACTACGACCAAGTCCTTGACTTAGCAAAAGCAAAAGGCAATGTCTACATTAACGCGGCAGGCAACACCTACCAAGGTTCTGCCTTAGAACTTCAACTAGACGCATTTGAAGGTTTTTTTACCGAGCCTGAGTTTTTTTTCAACCGCAACAAAATGCGCGGAAGAGCCGAGCGTATTGACTTCATTGACCCTGGAAATTTCGTGATGCATAAGGGTGAAATGTCCACCTGCAAACGCAAGCCAGGGCCGAGTTGGGCCCCTGATTGGTTTTTCAAAGGCGAGAAGATTTCATTTGATACTGAAAATAACTTAGGTAACGCGGAAGGGGCTAGTTTGCGCTTTAAAAACGTGCCGGTCATGCCGCTTCCCTCTATCGACTTTGCACTCAATTCGGCACGCAAGTCTGGACTTTTACCACCAACTATCGGCGTGGACTCTATTGGTGGCCTTGAGTTCATTCAACCCTATTACTGGAACTTGGCGCCTAACCGCGATATGACATTTACACCGACGATTTGGACGAGTCGGGGTGCGCGCTTAGTGACCGAGTTTCGTTATCTTGAAGCAATAACACCGCAGCCCCCATTTCAAGGCGTCATGCGTTTTGACTTCATGGCCAAAGACAATTTGCGTGACTCACAACGCTGGGCTTTTCAAACCTCGCATGCAGGTATGCCCTACCCCGCATTTGCTGGTGGTGCTTTGGGGCTTACCTACAACATCAACAAAGTCAGTGATGACAATTACTGGAAAGACTTCACAAGCACTGAGAGCCTTGGCGTTACACGCTTGCTCTCTAACGATATGAATGTCACATGGGGAAGAGGATTCTTCACATCCAATATTGCTGTGCAAAAGTGGCAAACATTGCAAGACTTGGCCAGCACAAGCAACTACATCTCACCACCGTTTGACCGCGTGCCACAAATGAATGTGAAATATTCACGTGCCAATATCAATGGTTTTGATTTCATGCTCGATGGGCAATTTAGCCGGTTTGAAACCATCCGTTTGGACAATTGTTTGAATAACTATCTCAACTGCAATGCACAGCGTGCTGTTGGCCAAGCGCAAGTAAGTCGCCCCTTTGTTACGCCTTATGGCTATGTAACGCCTAAGTTCATCATGAATACGCGTAGTTACCAGTTTGACGATGCATTAAGTACGAACGGTCAAAGTTCCGCTAGCGTCAGCGTCCCAACGTTTAGTTTGGATTCGGGCGTGGTGTTTGAGCGCAACAGTAATCTTTTGGGGCGCGCCTGGACGCAAACGTTCGAGCCGCGGGCTTTTTATGTCTACAGCCCTTACCGCGCGCAAAATTATTTGCCCAATTACGATTCAGGTGCGAATGCTTATAACTTCGCAAGCATCTTCAGCGAAAACGTTTTCGGAGGCTATGACCGTATTGCTGACAGTAATTTAGTTACTGTTGGCGCCACCTCTCGCTTTATCGATCCCAATACCGGTGCCGAGGGCGCACGTATCGGTCTTGCGCAACGCCTTCGCGTCAAAGAACAATTGGTCACCATGCCGGGGGAGTCTAGCGCCAAAGCGGGTCTTAGCGACGTACTCGCTGGTGCCACGCTCAACCTTAGCCGCAAATGGGCGCTTGACTCCACCACGCAGTACAACCCAGATTCAGGGCATTATTTAAGCCAAGCAGTTGGTGGGCGTTACACACCCGGCTCCTACAGAGTCATTAGCGCTTCCTACCGCAATCAAACAAATACTAGCGGCGTTCCAGTGTCTCGGTTTGTCAATGTTGGTTGGCAATGGCCTATCAATGATATGTGGGGCATGAAAGACGAAGACCTTGGTGACGGGCGCGGACTAGGCGAGGGGCGTTGGTACACCGTTGCGCGCATGAATATGGATACCCTGAAAAACCAGATGGTGGAATCTGTCATTGGTTTCGAATACGACGGTGGCTGTTGGTTGGGTCGCGTAGTCAAGGAGCGCTTCCAAATTGCAGAAAATTTAGCCCGTCAAAAATTGCTGTTCCAATTAGAGTTTGTTGGATTCTCTCGCGTAGGCACAAACGCCTTAGGTTCGATCCGCAACAATGTGCCTCGCTACCAGCATTTACGCTTACCTGCGACCACTCCTAACCGCTTTGGCAATTACGACTGATGTATATGTTTTTGAACTCTTTGAATCGTATTTGGCTAAGTTTTGCCTTCGCTTTGGTTTTTTGCTGTCAACCACTTGCGTGGGCACAACTCAAACTCAATAACCCAAGCAGCAAGCCCATCAACCCTCCCAGCTCAAGTACCGGAACAGGTCTAGCCAACCCAGTTGCAAATGCCATCAGCACGCCCCGCGATTTCATCGTTGCGGTGGTTGACTCGGTACCCATCACCAACCACGATGTCAACACGCGTCTTGAATTACAACGCACCCAAGCTGCCCAACAAGGCCGCGCTATTTTGAAAAGTGATGTGACATTACGCGAGGCGCTTGAAAAACTCATCACCGAAAAAGCGTTGCTACAAAATGCAAAAGACTCTGGCATTGTGATCGACGACGAAGCCTTAGATCTTGCCGAACAACGGCAAGCCGCACAAAACCAAACGACGGTCGAAGCGATGCGCGCCAAAACACTGGCTTCCGGTTTCTCTATCGAAAAAGCGCGCAAAGACTTACATGACCAATTGTTGTTGCAGCGCTTAGTAGAGCGCAACGTGCCCGGACGTATTCGTATTACTGATGTGGAAATTGACAACGCCATCAAGTCGCGCGACAAAGCCAGCGTATCCACTGTTGCAGAGATGGAGCTAGGACATATTTTTATATCAGTCCCAGAAAATAGCAGTGATGCGCGAATTGCAGAGTTACGTGCCAAAGCGCAATCCGCGCTAGAGCGTGTACAGCGTGGCGGCAATTTTGGTGCTATCGCAAAAGAGGTGTCGCAAGGCCCAGAAAAAGAAAATAACGGCTTGATGGGCGTGCGTCCCGCAGACCGTTATCCAAGTTTGTTTGTCGATGCAGTTGCACCATTACGCATTGGTGATGTTGCACCTTTGGTCCAGTCTGGAGCAGGGTTTCATATTTTGAAGTTGGTGAGCAAACGCACAGTCACTAACGCCACCATCACTGAGACGCGTGCGCGCCATATTTTGTTGCGTCCCGGCGGCCAACTCAGCCAAACCACGGCACGCGCGCAACTTGCTACTTACAAAACACAAATCGAATCGGGTCGTGCTGACTTCGCCCAATTAGCGCAACAACATTCGCAAGACGCAAGCGCTGCAGGCGGCGGCGATTTGGGCTGGGTTGCGCCAGGGATGTTTGTGCCTGAGTTTGAAGAAGTGATGAACAAGCTTCAACCTGGTCAAATTGCGGACCCGCTGGTATCACGATTTGGTGTTCACCTGTTACAAGTGCTGGCTCGCAGAGAAGCACCAATCACCGAGCGCGAATTGCGTGATTTGGTTCGCAACACTTTGCGCGAAAAGAAATACGACGAAACCTACCAGTTGTGGGCGCAAGAGGTACGCGGCCGTGCTTATATTGAATACCGCGACCCGCCTATTTAAAGTCGCCTCGTGAAGCACCAAGCCCGCAAACGTTTCGGACAGCATTTTTTAACCGATACGTTTGTCATAGAACAAATCGTCTCCGCTATTGCACCAATGGCTGGGGAGCAGATGTTGGAAATTGGGCCTGGTTTAGCTGCACTCACGCAGCCCTTGGTAGAGCGTTTAGGCAAACTCACCGTCATTGAACTCGATCGTGACTTGGTGATTCGACTACAAACCCATCCACAACTCAACGTGATCGCATCGGATGTGTTGCGTGTCGATTTCACCGAACTTGCAAAGGCATTGCAAGCACCGAAATTACGCGTGGTCGGCAACCTGCCCTACAACATATCCACGCCCATTTTGTTTCACCTACTCACCCATGTAGACGCGATAAAAGACCAGCACTTCATGCTGCAAAAAGAAGTTGTTGACCGTATGGTGGCGCAACCATGTACCAGCGACTACAGCCGTCTGAGCGTGATGCTTCAGTGGCGCTACGCGATGGAAAACGTCTTGTTGGTACAGCCCGAAGCATTTGATCCACCACCGCGGGTGGACAGCGCGATCGTTCGGATGCTCCCCTTAGACACGCCACCTCAAATTAACGTCAAAACGCTAGAGGCTTTGGTACAAGTCGCATTCAGCCAACGGCGTAAGCTTTTGCGTCACACTTTGGGCCGATGGTTAGAGGAAAAAAATTTCGACGGTGACTTTGATGTTCACCGCCGAGCAGAGGAAGTACCTGTCGCCCAATATGTAGCGCTTGTTCAAGCGCTATCTGTTTGAGCGAATTTTTGCTTGCGTGCGATTAGGCCGCAGTGAGCCAGTAGCCCGCATTGAATGGGCTACTCATGCGCAACGCCATAGGAGACACGTCCACCAATTTGTCAGTTGGCATTTTTTCGCCGTCTTCCAAGATGGCCAAGCCATCTGCACCAAAACCTGCACCCGTTTTTTCAGCAGAAGCAGCACGTGCCACAGAGAAAGAATAGAAACAGCGAAACGCCACCTTGCGGTCTGCCCAATAGTCAGAGGCCTCGCGGAAGATATCTAACAACTGTTCACGCGCTTCTTTGTCAAACTTGGCGTGGGCAGGGATGTGCTCCAAAACCACCACAAAACCAGGTTGAGGGCCAGACTTGTAGAGTGGGTCAGTCATGCCATCGTAAAGAGAATCAAAGTTTTTGCTCGCCTGTGGGGGAAAGGTGAACTCCTTGGCAATCAAGTCCAAAATGTCTTGCTTACTTTGGGTTTGGGCCAAATTGGCATACAAAAAGTGGTGGCCCAAAACTTGGGCAGATTGCTGTAAATCCTGCACGCGATGTGCACGGATAGATTGAACAATATTTGTTTTTACGGTTCGCAGTGGCATGTCCATCGCCGATTCTTTAGGGGTTAAATCTTGACAAAATTGAAGTTGCTACAAAGCAACAACCTCGAGGGGAAAGTCTCACGGGTAAACCCGAAAACCAAGCCAAGATTGTGCGCGAACCCCCCCTAAAAAGCAAGCCAAAACGGAATAACGCACCCCAAAAGAAGGCCTAATTAAGCATAAAGAATTCTTTTCACGAGCGCCAAGTGGGCCCGCTAAGGGCGTTAACGCAAAGCACTAGCATCCGCCACAGTCAACGCAGTCATATTCACAATGCGCCGCACAGTAGCACTGGCCGTCAATATATGCACAGGCTTTGCCGCACCCAACAACACGGGCCCAATCGCAATATTGCCGCCAGCCGCGGTCTTGAGCAAGTTGTAAGCAATATTAGCCGCATCCAAATTAGGCAGCACCAACAAATTAGCGTCGCCAATCAAAGTGGTATCTGGAATTTGACGCGCACGCTCCGTGCCATCTAAAGCCACATCGCCATGCATCTCACCATCCACCTCTAACCAAGGTGCATTTTTCTTCAGCAACGCCAAGGTATCGCGCATTTTGAGGGCTGATGCATGGTTGCTGGTTCCAAAATTAGAGTGCGACAACAAAGCTGCTTTGGGTTGCAGACCAAAACGACGCATCTCTTCTGCCGCCATGATGGTGATCTCGCACAACTGTTCAGCCGTTGGGTCGTAGTTGATATGCGTGTCAACCAAGAACACTTGGCGATCCGGCAACAACAAACCATTCATACAAGCATAGGTACTGACACCTTTGCGGTTGCCAATGACTTGGTCGACGTAATTCAAATGCACATCGGGCGTGCTCCAGGTGCCACAAATCAAGCCGTCGACTTCACCTTTGTGCAACATCATGGTGCCAATCAAAGACAAGCGACGACGCATGTCAATCTTGGCTAACTGTTGCGTCACGCCTTTGCGCGCCATCATGTGCCAATAGGTTTGCCAAAAATCACGATAGCGGTGGTCTTGCTCCACGTTGACCACTTGGTAGTCTTTGCCTTCTTGCAAACGCAAGCCAAATTTCTCAATGCGCTGCGCAATGATGGCAGGGCGTCCAATCAATGTCGGTTTGGCCAAGCCTTCATCGACCACGATTTGTACCGCGCGCAAAACGCGCTCTTCTTCACCCTCGGCAAAACACACGCGCTTCTTGGCGCCTAACTTGGCGGCTGCATAAATCGGCTTCATGATGGAGCCAGAGGCATAGACAAAGCTTTGCAGCTTCTCGATGTAGGCCTCCATGTCTTGAATCGGCCGGCGCGCCACGCCACTGTCTGCGGCGGCTTTGGCAACCGCAGGCGCAATCTTCATCATCAAGCGAGGATCAAACGGCTTGGGAATTAAATACTCAGGACCAAACACCAACTTCTCGCCCACATAAGCAGCAGCCACCACTTCGCTTTGTTCGGCTTGCGCCAGTTCAGCGATGGCATAGACCGATGCGATTTCCATTTCGTCTGTGATCGTGGATGCACCTGCATCCAATGCGCCGCGAAAGATGTAAGGGAAGCACAACACGTTATTCACTTGGTTGTGGTAGTCACTGCGGCCTGTGGCAATGATGGCGTCGGTTCGCACGGACAACACTTCTTCGGGCAAGATTTCGGGCGTGGGATTGGCTAGCGCCAAGATCAACGGTTGCTTGGCCATCTTCTTCACCATGGCGGGTTTGAGAACGCCGCCGGCTGAAAGACCCAGAAAAATATCGGCGCCATCGATCACATCGTCCAAAGTACGTGCAGAAGTTTTTTGCACAAACTGGACCTTGTCTTCGTCCATCAACTCGGTGCGGCCTTCATAGACTACTCCAGCCAAGTCGGTCACAAAAATATTGCTTTTGGGTACGCCCATTTTGATGAGTAGGCCCAAACACGCAAGCGCTGCAGCCCCAGCGCCGGATGTGACCAGTTTGACTTTTTTCAAGTCTTTACCCGCCACTTTGATGCCATTCAAAATCGCAGCGCCCACCACAATCGCAGTGCCGTGTTGGTCATCATGAAAAACGGGGATCTTCATGCGCTCGCGCAATTTGCGCTCGACATAAAAACAGTCGGGGGCCTTGATATCTTCTAAGTTGATGCCGCCAAACGTGGGCTCAAGCGAGGCAATGATGTCGACAAGTTTGTCGAGGTTTTTTTCGGCAATTTCCAAATCGAATACGTCGATGCCAGCAAATTTTTTGAATAGAACGCCTTTGCCTTCCATCACTGGTTTGGAGGCCAGCGGGCCAATGTCGCCCAAGCCCAATACCGCCGTGCCGTTAGAAATTACGGCGACCAAGTTGCCTTTGCTGGTGTACTTGTAGGCGTTGTCTGGGTCTTTGACGATTTCTTCACATGGCGCGGCAACACCGGGTGAGTAAGCCAAGGCCAAGTCATGTTGATTCGCAAGTTGCTTGGTGGCTTGTATCGAGACTTTGCCAGGGGTGGGAAACTCGTGGTACTCAAGCGCGGCGCGGCGTAATTCGGCGCGGGCTTCTGGGCTGTTGTGGGAGGGGATTGGGCTCATGGGGTTCTCCAAAGATGACAACGGGCAGGTGCTTGGTTCTAGCAACTGCCCGCGGCTTAATTTTTGGATTTTATGCTTCTTATTTGCGTTGCTGATACATATGCGTTTGCATGGTTATTTGCGGTCGTACGCTAGAACTATTAGCGGGTACGCGCTAGGGCTCCTACAGCCGCTTCGCGTCAGAAAGTCGCCTACGCACGCACCCGCTACTAGTTCTAGCTAGGTTTTTGTTTTTAAGCGCGCATAAGCGCTTCAATCTCTGAAGCAATAACGGGTACGCCACGCGATATTAATTCGCAGCCAGTTGCAGTAACTATGGCATCGTCTTCAATGCGAATACCCATATTCCAAAACTTCTCTGGCACATCTTCGGAAGGTCGCACATACAAGCCAGGTTCAATGGTCAACACCATGCCGGGGTGCA
>Ga0214921_10011386_pt1 | contig 10818 bp, 8 predicted proteins | sample LL1505_MetaG_FD_177992 | JGI IMG/M metagenome (GOLD analysis project Ga0214921, IMG submission 177992) | Freshwater microbial communities from Lake Lanier, Atlanta, Georgia, United States - LL-1505 | ecosystem: Environmental > Aquatic > Freshwater > Lake | place: USA: Georgia | collected 2015-05-28
GACTACGCGAACTCGACGATGAGTTCGAGCTCGACAGGAGCGTCAAGCGGCAGGACGGCAACTCCCACGGCGCTGCGGGCATGGCGCCCGGCCTCTCCAAAAATCTCAACCAGGGTGTCACTCGCACCGTTTGCAACGGCGGGTTGGCCCGAGAATTCGGGAGCCGAAGCCACAAAAACAACGAGCTTGACGATTCGCGTGATGCGGTCAACCGACCCGATCGCCGTTTCTACCGCGGCGAGCGCATTCAGCACAGCGGTGCGTGCGTACGCCTTTGCGTCGTCGGCGGAAACCTCGGCGCCTACCTTGCCTGTCGCCGGCAACTGTCCACCGACGAAAGGTAGCTGGCCAGCAGTAAAGACGAGGTTGCCCGCAATTGTCGCTGGCACGTAAGAAGCGACGGGCTTCGCAACCTCGGGGATGGACAGGCCGAGTTCGGCCAAACGATCAGTGACGCTCAACGGATTCTCCTAGTTCGCAACGGGACGTTTGAAATAGGCAACCAAGCCGCCCTCGGGCCCCGCAATGACCGTGACGAGTTCCCAACCGTCGTCACCCCACGAGTTGAGGATCTGCGTGGTGGTGTGGATGATTAACGGTGTCGTCGCGTATTCCCAACGCATAACGGGTCCCTCGTTTCGGCTTTTCATAGGTTCACTGGGTAATCTTGATTCTATGTCGAACTGGTTGTCACGATTCACTCCGCGCGTCGGTTCCTGGATTGGTTTGGGACTTGTCTCAAGTCTCGCCGGAGTCATGGTCGCCGTGATGTTGACGCCGATCCTCGCGATCAGCGGGGTCACGCTCAAGAACACCGTTGGGGTGTTTGACACGATGCCCGATTTCATTGCACTCGACCAACTCGCACAAACAAACGAGATTTACGCGCAAATTGACCAAGATCCCGCCAATGGCTACATGAAGATTGCGTCGGTGTACTGGCAGAACCGTCAAGAAGTCGGATGGGACGGCGTGTCACAGTTCCTCAAGGACGCTGCTGTCGCCGGCGAAGACCGCCGGTTCTACGAGCACCGCGGGGTCGACCTTCAGGGTATCGTCCGCGCGGCTTTCGGGAACGCCATCTCTGGTGGGGTTCAATCAGGTGCGTCAACCCTGACAATGCAGGTCATCAAAAACGTTTACGTCCAACGTGCGGAGGCACTGCCCACCGAAGAGGAACGCACCGCCGCCTACGCAGAAGCCACCGCGTCATCGTTCCAGCGCAAATTTAAGGAAATCAAGTTAGCTCTCGGCCTCGAAAAGCGCTATACCAAGGAGCAAATTCTGCTCGCGTATCTCAATATCTCCAGTTTCGGCGGAAACACCTACGGTGTCGAGTCTGCTGCCCAGTTGTACTTTGGCAAGTCAGCAGCGGATGTGACCGTCGCCGAAGCGGCATCACTCCTTGCCATCGTTCAATACCCGATGCTGCGCAACCTTGCTGACCCCGCAAACTATGAGGCCAACCAGGCCCGTCGTGATGTTGTTTTGACCGCGATGCACGACGAGGGGTACATCACCGACGCGCAATACAAGGAAGCCATCTCAATACCCGTGGACGAGAACTTCGTGCACCTGACCGAACCGTTGTCCGGCTGCATCGCGGCAGACCAATACGCGAAATGGTTCTGTGATTACGTCGTCAAAAATGTCACGAACTTCGAAGCCCTCGGAACCACCCCGGAAGAGCGGCTCAGCAACTGGCACATCGGCGGCTACAAGCTCTACACGACGATGAACTACAAGCTCCAGGTGATCGCCCAAGATAAGACGTGGATTGTTCCCAAGGACAAAACGAAGCCCAAGATTGGTGCCGCGGAGGTTTCAGTCGAGGTGGGAACCGGTCGTGTCCTCACGATGACGAGCAACAAGTTGTTCAACGACACTCTTCAGGGCGGTGGGAATGACTCTTCCGCCGTCAACTTTGCGACTGACCGCGATTACGGCGGATCGAGTGGATTCCAAACCGGTTCAACCTACAAAATCTTTGGTCTTCTCGCGTGGTTGCAAGCGGGTCACGGACTCAACGAACTGGTCGACGCTTCTGAATTCACCAAAGACCAATCGCAATTCCTCGATACCTGCACCGACGGCGGCGGACCGTGGGGTGGGAAATGGGAGTTCAAGAACGACGCCAAAGCTCCAAAGGTTGTCTCTGTCCTCGACGCGACGCGCGCGTCGATCAACTCAGCATTTGCATCAATCGGAGAAAAACTTGACCAGTGCGCAATTCGTCAAGCGGCGGTATCACTTGGCGTTCACCGAGCCGACAATCGAAAGCTCAAAACGAACCCTTCAGCAATCCTCGGCACTAACGAACTCGCGCCCATCAGCCTTGCCGCCGCCTTTGCGGGGATATCCAACGACGGCAAATACTGTGCACCCATCGTCCTCGACCACGTCGTTGGGCCCGCGGGAGAAGAACTCTCCGGCCAAGCACCGAAGTGCTCCCAAGGGATCTCACCGGATGTTGCTCACGGAGCAATTTACGCGATGAAGCGTGTCATGTCGGGCGGCACGGGTTCCGCCTCAAACCCAGGCGACGGCGTCCCCATCTTTGGAAAAACGGGAACAACGGACTCGTCAAACCAGACCTGGATTGTTACCTCAACATCGCGCGTTGCAAGTGTCGTGTGGGTCGGCAACATCGTCGGCAAATTCCCGATGCGCCAATTCCCCGGTGGTGCACAGTTCCGGCACAAGATTATGGCCTCAATTATGAGAGCCGCGAACAAGATGTACACCGGCGAGACAAACTGGCCGACGCCGCCCGAGAAGATGCTCGCCGGCTCCAGCGTGACCGTTCCCGCGCTGCGTGGACTGACGGTCGAAGCCGCAACAACTCTGCTCAAAGGACTCGGATTCGAGGTCGTGGTGGGGCCGACAACGGAATCTGATTTGGCCGACGGACTCGTCGTCAGTTCTGATCCCGCCGAGGGTTCCAAGTTGGCTCAGGGGATGACCATCACGCTCACTCCTTCACTGCAACTCGCGAAGTTCATCATGCCCGACTTCCTCTCGACCCTGTTCACTCAAGCAGCGGCGGAGGGTGAATTGAACAACCTCGGCGCAACAAACACCAGAACGCGTTGCCAAGTGGCGGCTGATCCGAATGACCCCTTGATTGGTTCCGTTGTCGCCCAGTACCCCTCCGCGGGAACCGAGCTTCAAACCAGCGGCTACACGCGAATAACCATTCTTCGCGCGACGTGTAACTGATGCTTGCTCAGAGGGTCCTCGCGGGGGCACTCGCACTGGGCACCGGGGTTTTTGCCTACGCTTCGCTCATTGAACGAAACGCCTTCGGGGTTCGTCACGAATCGATCGACGTTCTCGAGCCCGGTGCTCGTCCCGTTCGAGTTCTCCACCTCAGCGACCTGCACCTGGCACCATGGCAGATGCGGAAGATTGAGTGGATTCGGTCACTTGTTGAGCTGCAGCCTGACCTCATCATCGCCACGGGAGACATGCTCGGGCACACCGGCGCTGTCCCCGCCTTGCGTTCGGTGCTCTCGGCCTTCGACGGAGTCCCCGGCGTTTATGTGAACGGATCCAACGATTATTTCGGCCCGACCATCCCCAACCCATTCGCGTACGTGTGGAAGACATCGAGTGATCGCGAGCACGGTGAGCCCCTTGACACGGTCGCCCTCGAAGCCCTGTATGCGGGCTTAGGGTGGGTGAATCTCAATAACGCCAGCAATCAGCTCACGATTAACGGTTCGCGCCTCGTCTTTGCCGGGACCGACGACGCACACCTGGGACTCGACCGGCTGGATGTCGTCGCAGGCGCAGTGGAGTCTGTTCTCGAATCCGACACGGAAGCCTTCGGGGCATTTCTCGGCGTCACACACGCCCCCTATAGGCGGGTACTTAACTTCCTGACGACTCTGGGCGTCGACGCGATTTTTGCCGGACACACCCACGGCGGTCAGGTCTGTATCCCCGGAATTGGTGCACTAACGACAAACAGTGACCTTCCCGTCGCGCTCGCTCGCGGTCTTTCCGTGTGGAACCATCACTCTCGCAGCTCGTTTCTCAACGTTAGTGCCGGCGTCGGCACATCAATTTATGCGCCGGTTCGGTTTGCGTGCCCGCCCGAAGCTGTCCTCGTGACCCTGCGGCCGCGAGACTTCGGGTATTCTTGAGCAATCACGGGGTGTGGCGCAGTTTGGTAGCGCGCGTCGTTCGGGACGACGAGGTCGCAGGTTCAAATCCTGTTACCCCGACACGAAAAGAAGGCCGGCACTAGCTGGTCTTCTTTCAGTTTCCCCGACGATCGAATGCGTCTGCCACGGATCGGTTATTGAACTTCAATGACTGCGCCCGCCGCAGCAAGTTCCCCCAACGCGGCAACGGAACTTGCCGGGTTCACTCCGACGCACAGATTCGCCTTCACCGTCACCGCAAACCCAGCCACAATCGCATCAAGTGCCGTTGCCCGCACGCAATAGTCGGTCGCGATTCCTACTATGTCGACCGCATCAACGCCATGGGCGGTGAGGACCTCGCTGATTGACCGGCCGTCGTCGGCCCGGCCGTCAAACGCCGAGTAGGCGGGTACTCCTTGACCCTTGAGGACATGGACGTCAACTTTCGTCGCATCGAATTGGGGATGGTAGTCGGCGCCGCTCGTGCCAGCGACGCAGTGGGCAGGCCACGAGTTCACCCAGTCGGGGGTGTCCGAGAAGTGTCCGCCGTTGTCGCCGGCCGGATTGTGCCAATCCCGCGAGGCAACAATCACGGCATATTGTGTGGGCTCAGACCCAATAAACGCTGAGATTGCCCCCGCGATCGCATCACCACCCTCACAGGCAAGCGAACCGCCTTCGGTGAAGTCGTTTTGCACATCGACCACGAGCAGTCCTCTAGTCACGCTGTGCCCTAGTACGACGCTAGGTTGTTGCCGCACGTGAAGGCCCCCGCGAAAACGTTGTCGATTGCGGCCTTGGCGGAATCGCTCACCTTGCCGCTCGCGACCACAATTGCGATGAGACTGGTTCCATCAGCCGCCGCAATGTGCCCGGCGAGCGCGTACAGTCCGTCAATCCAGCCGGTTTTTGCCGTGACGTGCCCGCGCGCGACTTTTGCCGCCCCGGTAAATCGACTGCTGAGTGTTCCCGACTTTCCCGCTACCGGCAAACTGTTGGCAATTACGGCAAGGTCCCCCTCGTCGCTGAAAATCGTGTCCAGAAGCCCTGCAAGCGAAGCGGGGTTGATGCGAATTTTCGCCGACTCGCCGGAACCGTCGATGAACGTGCCGTCCGAGAAGTCGGCGTCCAGTGTCTTCATGGTGCTGACCACTGCCTGCTGCAGAGAACTCGCGGTTCCCCCAAGCCCCAACTTGACGGATACCGCGCGCAGGAGCAGTTCCGCGAGTGTGTTATCAGAGTTGGGAAGCATTTGCTTGATCAGCTTCGATACGGGCTGCGATGAAACGCTTCCGAGGACGGTGGCATTTCCCGGTGCTGACCCGTAGGTGATTGTGATGTCAGATTCGCCGTCACCCGCTCCAGCGGCAAGCAACGCGTCGGCGAACACCCGTGCGGCCTTGCCCACGGGGTCCTTTGAGCGGGCGCTGGTCTCTTTAGTCGGGTTGGATCGGTCGCCGTCAATCATGAGCGGCACGATGAGAGGTTGGTATCCATTGGTTCGTTCGCTCTTTGGCCACGACGAGTGCCACGCGTCCTCGACCGGGAAGAGAGAAACGTCGACGATGACCTGACTGATTGGCTCACCGTCGGGGAATGCTTCGTGATATGCCGCGACGGTTTGTGTCGCAAGGTCGGTCACAGTTGGCGCACCGGAGTAGACGGATCCGTTTCCCGCGCTGAGAGTCGGGTCCCCGCCCCCGATCAGGATTACGCTTCCTGGTGTAGAACCTGCGACTACCCGAGTGGTGAGTCGGGCGTCTGACCCCAATACCTGGATCGCTGTTGCGGCGGTGATGACCTTCATGACGCTGCCCATCGCTACGTTCGGGTTCGCACCAAACTGGAACAGCACTTCGTTCGTCGTCGAGTTCAACACATACACGGTGGCGTCGCCCAGTTGCGTTGCGGAAACCTGACCGGAAATTGAACACGTTCGGACGGGAAAGCCTGGCAAGGGAACCTCAGGAACTACTCGTGCTGCTTCCGTCTCGACAGGTGTTGCGCTGCCGCCCGGCGCGAGAAAGAAACCGCCCGCGAATGACGCAACAGCGACCAGGGCCGCGACCAGGCCGAGAACGGTGAGGTTCGCACCAGCGTTACGCGCTGTCTCACCGGTGGGTTTGTCGGCCATTCGCTGCCCTTCGATAAATGCCGAGCCGACTACGAGGTTCGAACTCGTGACCTTCTGTTTACAAGACAGATGCTCTACCAGCTGAGCTAAGTCGGCGTTGCCACCAGATTACCGTCTCGACGGAAATGATTACTCGCTAGACGCTGCCTGAACAGCGGCCAAAAACTCTGCGGAGTTGAACGGGTACGAGTATTCGAAGGAAACTCCGTTGATCAGAACGGTCGGCGTCCCCGTCACACCGGTGAAGCTCGGGGATGCGTTGTTTATGGCGACCGCGCCGCTGAGTGCACGCTGAGTTTTTGCGCCTACCCAGTCGTCAAAGCTTCCCTTTTCGATGCAGTCGGTCACCTGTCCGTTAGCACCTGCTTGGGTAGCCAGGCCGATGATCGTCGCGTCGTCTAGGCCAGGCGTATTCTCGGCCGGCTGATTGGCAAAGAGGAGGTTGTGGAACGTATAAAAAGAGTCCGGGGTGTAGTTCGCTACGCACGCAGCAGCATTGGTCGCGCGGGTTGAATAGCGTGTTCCCTGTGAACGGTTGTCGAGGAATGCGATGGGGTGAATCTCGACCGTTGCCGCTCCTGAAGACACGAGGTCGCTGATGGCCCGTCCGTTGACTTTTTCGAACTCGCCACACACGGGGCAGAGGTAATCCACGAAAAGCGTGATGTCAACGACACCGGCTGGGTTCATTGGGGATGCCACAGGATCCGCGCCATCGGGGAGAGCGTCGGTCCTGATTGCCTTGTAGTTGGTGCCAATCTTGATTCCGTCGCTGGCCATGTTGAGCGGTCCGGGACCGGCCGGTTTGGTGCCTTCCATAATCACGGCTGCAAGAATTGCGATAACGGCCAGCGCTGCAACGGCGAGGCCGGCTTGAGTGAAGAACCGAAGTCGTTTGTTTCGCAACGAACTCTTCTGTCCGATTTCACGGGCCTTCTGGCGAGCCTGCTCGCGGGCTTCACTGCGTGTTGGGCGCTTCGCTGCGTTCATGGGCATCCTGACGTTGGGGCGAAAAATCGCGCGGACGATAACTTCAACAGTTTAGCGAAGTTACCAGCGGAGGCAACTTGGTAACCGCATTACGGGCCCCAATGGGCCTTTAGCGGTGGTTGCCCCGAAGCATGGCAATTTCATACATCGCGATGGAGGTGGCGATTCCCGCGTTGAGCGATTCGGTGGCCTCACCGATCGGGACTGAGACTATGGCATCACAGTTTTCGGCGACCAGGCGCGATAGGCCCTTGCCTTCGTTCCCGACAAGAATAAGAAGTGGGCGTTCGGCGATGTCGAGATTCGGCAAGTCCATCGACCCTCCGCCATCCAGACCAATCACGAAGACACCGCGCTCTTTGAACGCCTTGATGGTCTGGTTGAGGTTTGCCGCCATAGCGACGGGAAGTCGCGCGGCTGCTCCGGCAGACGTCTTCCACGCGGCGGCGGTAACGCCGACACTGCGACGCTGGGGCACAATGATGCCGTGCCCCCCGAAAGCCGCAGTGCTGCGGATGATGGCGCCGAGGTTGCGTGGGTCGGTGATACCGTCCAACGCGACGAACAGTGGGGTTTCTCCGCGGTCATGCACGGTGTCGAGCAGATCCATCGGGTGGCTGTATTCGTAGGGCGGCACAGACAACGCGATGCCCTGGTGGACCGAGCCCTCACTGCAGAGTCGGTCCATTTCGGGACGCATGATTTCGAGAATCGCGATTCCCTTTTTGGTAGCGAGAGCGATGGATTCCTTGACGCGATCGTCAACCTCTACTCGAGCCGCGATATACAGCGTCGTCGCCGGTACCCCCGTCCGCAATGCCTCGAGCACCGAGTTGCGGCCGTTGAGGATTTCGTTGTCCGTATCTTTTCGTTTGCTTGACGACCTCGAAGCACCGATCGGTCGCTTTGACCCGTGGCGTTCGCGGGCCGCGTCGAGCCTGTCTTGGGATGCTTTGCGCTTTCCCGCGACGTGCCACGAACGGTCTTCCGCCTTCGGCGTCGGCCCCTTGCCCTCGAGTGAGCGACGGTTCTTGCCGCCCGTCCCTTTGAGTGGACCCTTCTTTCCCCTCGTGGCTCCGGGTCGTCCTGGCTTAACCATTGATGCTCCATCGGGTGGTGTCGGTTCCGTCTTCGACGGTGATGCCCGCGGCATCGAGGTCGTCGCGAATGCGGTCTGCAGTCGCCCAATCTTTGATGTCTCGTGCTTCGTTTCGCTCAGAGATGAGTCGATCCATCAGTACCGACAGCGCTTCGTGCGCAGCTTCGGAATTGGTCGTTGCAGTCGAGAGCCCCAGCACCGCCGTCATCGCGGCGACGGCATTTGCATGGGCGGTGGCGTCCGTGCCGGCATCGAGTGCGGAATTTCCCGCGCGCACGGTGTCGTGGAGCACGGAAAGAGCGGTCGGCACCGCGAGGTCATCGTCCATCGCCGCGGCAAATGCCTCGGGCACAACAGTCCCATCGGTGACGGTTGCCGCCGTGCGCCGCGCGAAACCGCGAACACGATCCCAGGCCGCCGCGGCCTCGGCAATGGCGCCATCGTGGACGTCCATTGGCGATCGATAGTGCGAGGCGAGGATCAGGTACCGTGCGGTGACCCAATCTGTTTCGGCAAGCACATCGTTTAACCCGAGAACGTTCCCGGTTGACTTGGACATTTTCTTTCCACCCACTGTGACGAGTCCGTTGTGCAACCAGGTGGTGGCAAAGTCGTCTCCGGCGGCACGCGATTGCGCAAGCTCGTTCTCGTGGTGCGGGAAACGCAGATCGAGACCGCCGCCGTGCACATCGAAGGAACTTCCGAGGTAGCGGGTTGCCATCGCGGAACATTCGATATGCCAACCGGGGCGTCCACGGCCCCACGGCGAAGCCCACGACGCCGTTTCGGGCTCATCGGACTTGCGCCCCTTCCACAACGCGAAGTCCCGCGGATCCCTCTTGTCGCGCTCGACGGCCGTGTCGTCGTTTTCGACCGCGTCGGGCGACTGGCGGGTGAGCTGTCCGTAGTCGGGCCACGAACTGACCGAGAAATAGACGTCACCGCTGCCATCGTCGGTGGCGTAGGCGTGCCCGCGTTCGATGAGCCTCTCGATGAGGGCGATCATGTCGCCGATGTGACCGGTCGCACGAGGCTCGTACGTGGGGGGCAGAATTCCGAGGGTGTTGGTCGCGTCGGTAAATTCGCGCTCGACTCGGTACGCAAGTGCCCACCATTCTTCGACGCCCGCCGCGGCAAGAATCTTGTCATCGATGTCGGTGACGTTGCGCACGAGGGTGACGGTGAGCCCCCGGTACGTGAACCAGCGACGCCAGAGGTCGTAGGTGAGCGCGCTGCGCAAGTGCCCGATGTGCGGCGACGACTGAACCGTGGGGCCACAGACATACATCCCGACGGCTCCGGGAACGCGTGGCTCGAATTCACGCAACGATTGCGTGACGGTGTCGAACAGGCGGATGCTCACCTGCCAATCGTACCGAGCGTTATCGGCCGGACACGTGAGCGATGGCGATAGCGGTGATTCCCCTACCTTCACCGGTAAAGCCCAGCCCATCGGTTGTCGTTGCACTGACCGAGACGGGAGCGCCGACAATCTCGGTCAGAACTCGTTCCAATTCGACTCGACGGGGTCCGATCTTTGGTTTGATTCCGACTATCTGAACCGACACCGAGCGCGGTTCGAGCCCGTCGGCCGCGAGTGCCTCCAGTGCGCCGCGAATGAAAACATCACCGCGGGCCCCGGCATATCGAGGGTCACTGGTTCCGAATCTCGAACCAATGTCCCCGAGTCCGGCGCCCTGCAGCAGTGCGTCGGTGATGGCGTGCGCAACGGCATCGCCGTCGGAGTGACCGTCGAGACCCGTTTCACCGGGCCATTCGACGCAACCGAGCCGCAACGGCGCGTCCCCTCCGAAGGCGTGCGTGTCAGTTCCCAGACCGACACGAATTCCGCCCTGCGCCGCGGTCAGGTCCGACGGGGTGGTGAGTTTGGCTCCGAGTTCATCGCCCGTAACCGTCCGAACAATTCCGCCACCGGCTCGCCAGAGGTTTGCGTCATCGGTGAAATCCCCCGCAACCGAGGAAAGCGCCGAACGATACGCCTCTGCGGGGAATCCCTGGGGGGTTTGCACCCGAGCGAGTTCTTCGCGATTAGTGGATTCGGTGACAACCCCGTCGCGGACAACAAGCACGGTGTCGATGACGGGCAGGACGGGCACAACCCCGTCACCCGTCAAGTCGACGAGTTCAGCTACTCGACGAAACACGTCGGCGGGCATCCATGCGCGAGCGACGTCGTGGATGAGGACGACATCAACGTCGGGAAGTGCAGCGACGGCGGCACGCACACTTTCGGTGCGGGTATCTCCGCCCGCAACAACAATCGCGTCAATCTGCGCAGAATTCGCGATGGCGTGAACATCCTCAATCCGATCCGCTGGGGCGGCGACGACGACCGCAGTGGGTTCGAGAACCGAAACAACTCCGAGTGAATGTTCGAGAAGTCTTGTTCCGTTGACCTCGACGAGCGCCTTGGGAATGCCCTT
>Ga0214921_10011387_pt1 | contig 10818 bp, 7 predicted proteins | sample LL1505_MetaG_FD_177992 | JGI IMG/M metagenome (GOLD analysis project Ga0214921, IMG submission 177992) | Freshwater microbial communities from Lake Lanier, Atlanta, Georgia, United States - LL-1505 | ecosystem: Environmental > Aquatic > Freshwater > Lake | place: USA: Georgia | collected 2015-05-28
ATACGAATAATATTTCTATCAGCTGATATATTTCCATCACCATCAAAATATCCACGTAATAAACCTGCTACAAAATCTAGATTTGCATTATGAACGAATTCTGGAATAACCTTATTGAACGAACCACATTTAAAATGATTCCGAATGATTGTTGCTAGTTCTTTATGATTTAATGAAGTAGTTATACATGGACCATATTCTCCCTGATAATTGCGTTGTCTAATTTCTACATTTAATATTTCTCCAATTGCATAGATATTTTTATAATATTCTGCTGATATATTTGAAATATCTATTCGATTATTATTTAATGATCCTTCTGCTAGATATGCACCAAATAACCATCCAAATTTATTATCTAATGTTAATTCATAATCATCTATATTTATTGTTTTATTATTTATTTGATACTTGATTAATTTACTAACTGGAATTCTATCTTTTAATTTGAGGTTTTCACAACTTACAGCTATTATACCATCATTTGCAGTTCTTTTTAAGAAATTATGACTTTTAGTAGTAGTTATAGTTCTACCACTTGCTGTTTTAATTTTTACTAGATTGCCATTTGTTGGATGTCTACTAAGATGTGATATTTTATTCCAATTTACTTTTTCATCATTATTTACTCCACATATATAAAATTCATGTGTTAAATTATCTAATGAAAATTCTGTAGAATCTACAAATTGTGGAATATTAATTACTCTATATGGAAACTTTTTATATAAATCTTCAATAAATTCTCCTATCGTTATTTTTTTTATTGATGTTTTATTATTTTTCTTATTAAAAATCTTTAACATTATTTTTGTTTCACGAGCATTACACATCTGAGTTAGCGTTTCACCCAGTGATTGTGCCGTTAATATCCCAACCATTTCGCCTGGTTCAACACATGCTTTCCCAAATGATATAATAATATCAGCGATCATTTGGTCGAATTGTATTTTTGTTAATTTGTATTCATATATACATCGTTTAGGTGATAAATATTCTAATAATGCTATTTTAAATAGATATTTAGCCCTATCTTGATCTTTAAATTTAATGCTATTTGTATCGTATTCCTTATCTAATATATTGACTTTTGTAATTTCTGGGCGCAAAATATAATTAATTGCATGTATTACATATAATGGATTTAATCTTTCTTGTTTAGAATTTATTACTACATTTTTTGCATCATCTATAATGCGAGCCATATTAACTGGTAATTGATATAAATTATGTATAGTAATATAATTTAAACGAGCTTTCATTTGTATTTGTCGTAGATCATCCCTAATAAATTTCATATATGTAGTTAAATCATCATTCCATGTTGTTAATTTATTATTATCTAATTTAAATTCTTTACTTAAATTATCTAATTCTGATTTATCAAAACTAAACATTTTTATTAATTCAGTATTTGACATATTAATTAATTTAATTTCTACTTCCTTATAAAAGGTTTGATTAATATTATTATCACCGTATATCATTTGAATTAATACATTATTTCCACTCCTAATTGTTTTATCATATGCCATCATAATATCCTCCATTCCTTTTATTAATTTACGTTGTAAATATCCAGAATCTGAAGTTTTTACAGCAGTATCTATCATACCTTCTCTAGCTGTTACATGATGAAAGAAAAATTCAGTAGGCGTTAATCCATGATAATAAGAATTTGGAATAAATCCTCTTGCTAGTGGTCTATCATCATTTTGAAAAAAGTGCGGTAATGTACGATTATTAACTTTCTTTTTAATTCGTTTTCCATCTAGAACATTTTGACCTAATCCGCCAATAATTTGACCTATATTTCCTTGTGATCCTTTTGCTTTTGATTCAATCATAATATAAAAATTATTATCTGATTCATTATTTTTTAAATTATCATATACCTTTTTAGTAATCTCACCATTAGAAGCTGATAATGAAGATAATATATTTGTTTCAAATGTATTAGGATCTAATGTATCTGGATTATTTTCCATTTCTGTAATCAATTTATCAATCTCCATCTGTTTAATCAGACAGAATGATTGAATATCTTTAATAATATCTTCGTTAGTAGTAGCATCACCCAAACCAACAGTAAAACCATTTATTAATAACCAATTTGTAACTAATCGTTGAGCGTTATCAAAGAAATTTTTAGTAATATCTGGCCCATGTCTGTCCCATGAATAATATACAATTTTTTGATTCAATATACTATCGCCCATAGCGCCATTTAATAATTTTCCATTTGTAATATTTACCTTTCCATCACGATGATTAATTAATGATGGTATAATTAAAGAATATAATTTATGTATATCTATATCTGTTTTATCAATTTGAAATATATCTACGTTATTACAATACATAGCTAAATTCATTGCATCATTATATTTTATTGTTTTTGTTTTTTCTGTCATTTTATAAGTCCCCAATACCGTATCCTGTTTAAATTTAATAATTGGACGCGAGTATCGAGGGGTAATTATTTGTCTTTTCACATCAGCAATATTAGCTAGTTCTAGCTGTGCTTGTACTGATTGTGGAATAAACATATTCATCTCCATGAATTCCTTTTATTTTCATAAAAGGACGGACTATACCTTATGCTAGTTCAAGATTGCTAATCTATCATTACTAACCCATTTCCGTCTAGTCTCTGAACCTTCTTCATATTCTAGCAATTATAATATTTATCGAACTTAGAAGCTTGGCTGCGGATTGCCCATTTTATTTATTAAGTATATTATTTATTTCTTTTAAATAATCTTTTGCTTTTTTTAATTTTTCATCTAATGTTAATTTATCAGATAAGAAGGCTTTATTTACTAATTTGCCATTTGTTTTTATTTGAACAAAATAACCTTCATGTAGTATATTACCTTCTTTATTTTTATTTGATCTATAATATATATTTGGTGGTAAATTTATATTGTGCTCTTTGTGTCTCATTTCACCATTAATTGCTCTATTTTTATTACCAGATTCTTTTTTTTTAGAAAAAGAATTTAATCTAATATCTGTTAATGGCTTTTCAGTACTAATTAAAATATTATATCCATACTCTGGATCATGTGATTTATATTTTAAAATTTCTTCTTTCTCGTGCATCTTATGATTATTATTAACAATTTTTAATATATGACAACTAAATGACTGTTTTCCAAATTCACGAATTGCTCCATAAAAATCCGGACAATCATTAGTTAATTTAATATTAGTTGATATTGCATTTGAAAGATGTCTTTTAAATCTACCATTACCACCATATATATAATATTTTTTTGATACTAGTTTTACCCATTTTTTAGCAACTCCAATATAATATTTACCATTTGTATTATTTGTTATTTTAGATCTCATATATTTTATCTTCTTCTTCTGATATTGTTTCCATTATTTTATAGATTATTTAATTAAGATTTATATACTTATTAAAAATATTTTCAATATTTTACTATACATCTGATTTTTCTTCAGATCCATTATATTATTTCTAATATAACTTAGTTATTGAAACTTTAGGGGTTTCCCGCAATTTGAAAATGTCGCCATCTATTATTATTTTTATTATAGATGACTAGATAGTTATATCTATAGATCAGATTTACACTGTTAATCTTATTAGGTATATCTGATAACCTAATAAGCAGCTACCTGTTGGCAACAAGATCTATCGCCATCAAAATCAGCGTTATACGGCGTCGTAACCGTAACATTTAATCGAAAAGTATTTAATGATTCATCTTTTATTACTTTAATACGATGACACATCATAGACATCTTATGTAGCGATGGTTGTCGGTTAAATAATACTGGATCATTATCTATAATATGTCTTTCTACTATATCTCCATTATGTAATTTTACTGAACGTTTCCTATAACGTAAATCTATTTTAGATTTTTTACCTAATTCTAAACTATGTAATGGTAATATAAAATTGGCACCAGGATATACATCCCTACCATTACGAACTAATTTAGTTAATTTATCTATATTATAATCTGTTACTACTTCTGGAAATGTAATATTCATTGCAATCTTAATAGGCACGCCTAATTCATCTAAACTGAGATTTGGATCAGATGTGATTACTGTTCTAGCCGAATAATCAACACGTTTTCCCATTAAATTTCCACGAATTCTTCCTGTTTTCCCTTTTAATCGTTCAGCTACTGATTTTGATGATTTTCCTTTTTGATCTTTTGTTAAATCATCACTTTGATATGTTGCTACATCAAATTGCACTAATTGTTGATAATCTTGATTATATTTAGATTCTTCACCAGTTATTAATGTTTTGTCTTTTTGTTTCTTTAAACGACCATTATCTTTTACTATATCGGCTAATTTTGCTGTTAATCCATCCTCAGATGGTCCTGATGATAACATTTCTAATCGTACAGATGGTCGTATTGCTACTGGTGATATTGGAAAATTTTCAATAATAAATGATTCTGGTCTATTCTTTGTAGGATCAAAACCCATTAATCTACAATCATTATCGTCAATATTTTTTAATATATTATAAACTTTTGATGGTGATAAATATTCTATATTTTTCTTCTTTTTTGCTAGATTTACATTTAATTTATCAGCGCCCTCTAATTTTGAATCAACTATATAAGTTACAATTAATTGAATTGATCCTGATTTTGTAATTTCTTTTGATATTTTTCCAACTGGTTTGCCACAATTATTTTCTGGACGTTGACAAAATTTAATATTTGATGTTAATTTTTTCATCTTTGCAAAACGATTCTTTCCATGTGAATTGCCTAATATTTCAATTATCTCTTCTTGATCTTTTGTAATTAATACTTTAGAACAATGCAAACATATACAATTTAATACGCTTTTTGTAATATCTAAATAACCATAATGAAATACTTTATCAGCTAATTTTGTATGTCCGAAATGCCCCGGACATTCATTTGTCATTAAATTACATGTATCACAACGAATATGTTGATCTGTTACCCCTAGTCGCTTATCAATTAATCCTCCTTGTTTTGGTTCTCCATTTTCATATGCTTCTGGGATTACTATACCATATTGATCGTTTATTACTGAGTATCTTTTTACTTCTTCATTAGAAAATACACAGAATTCAATCTTTTCTATTGTAGCAATATCAGCAGTATGATTATAAGTTTCTATCGGCATTATATAGATAATATAATATAAATATATACTATATTTATATTAATTTATATTTATATTATAAGGTATTTATTGATTTAATATATAGATTTAAAAATTCAATTTATTAATAAGTTAGAATGCGTAAGCATTATAACTTATTAATAAATTAGGATGGGACATTTCAATTTATTAATAAGTTAGAATGTGTAAGCATTATAACTTATTAATAAATTAGGATGGGACATTTCAATTTATTAATAAGTTAGAATGTGTAAGCATTATAACTTATTAATAAGTTAGGACGAAATAAAATATTTATAACGAAGTTAAAAATATTTTATGAAGTTTCAATTTATTAATAAGTTAGGACGAAATAAAATATTTATAACGAAGTTAAAAATATTTTATGAAGTTTCAATTTATTAATAAGTTAGGACGAAATAAAATATTTATAACGAAGTTATAAATATTTTATGAAGTTCCAATTTATTAATAAGTTAGAATTAAAATAAAAAATTAATATTTATATAGTATCAAAATTATCTAATATATATTCACATATAGAATATACTAAATCGAATGATATTCTTTTCCGTGCTATGTCTTTACTTTCTCTATAATTAGTTAAAAATAATGAATTATATTTTGTTCTATATTCTGTTAAAAATTTATTAAACTTTATTATTAGTTCTTTTTGTTTTTTTTTATTAATTTGTGGTTCTATTATTAATGTAGCATATGTTCGTGATGTTTGATTTGGTGTTTCATCAATGTATATATCTTTATCAGCTACATATGATAATCCAATCATGCTATTTTTATTATCGTCAATACATTTTACTAAAATATTTGTATTAGAACTATTTTTATTCTTTGTTGTGAGTCGTGTTATTTTATAATTATTTTGTAATTGTAGATTATATATATCGCCACCAATCATATAATTGTTTGTATTATTTAATTCAGTTATAATTTTAATATTAGATGGATATATATTAATATCTAAATTATTAGGTTCATTATTTAATTTTGGTTCAAATTGAAAAGAACATATTGCATATGTTGTATCATTAAATACTTGTTCTTCAAAAATATTTAATATATTAATTTTATATTTTGATAAAAATAATTTTCTTAATTCAATATCTGCTAATCTTATAGAAGACCAAAAATTTAATGGTATAATTAGAATACCACCTAATGACATATTTATTATTAATTGTTTGATTACACATTTATATAAATCATTAACATCATATTTATCAAATAATGTTTTATCTTTTGACTTATTACGAGCTAAATATGGTGGATTAGTAATTATATATTTATTAGTATAAGAAGGTGGATTTTTTATTGTATCTTGTTTAATTATACAATCTTTTTTAGGATCAATATCATAGCAATCAATATTAAAATCATTATTATATTTATTAATATAATTTAATAAATCACCATCACCGGTAAATGGTTCAATAATATTTTTAATATTAGATGGTATTTTTATATTCTGTAAAATATATTCATGATTTGTAGTATAAAATTGTCCTAATATTTGTTTCTTTTTTGTATGCTTGCTTTTTGAAACATTTATTATATTTTCATTCATTATTTATTTAATATATATATTTAATATAATATTTATATTAATTATTAAATATTTCAATTTATTAATAAGTTATAATGCGTAAGCATTATAACTTATTAATAAGTTAGGACGAAATAAAATATTTATAACGAAGTTATAAATATTTTATGAAGTTTCAATTTATTAATAAGTTAGAATGCGTAAGCATTATAACTTATTAATAAGTTAGGACGAAATAAAATATTTATAACTTCGTTATAAATATTTTATGAAGTTTCAATTTATTAATAAGTTAGAATGCGTAAGCATTATAACTTATTAATAAGTTAGGATGGGACATTTCAATTTATTAATAAGTTAGGATGGGACATTTCAATTTATTAATAAGTTAGGATGGGACATTTCAATTTATTAATAAGTTAGGACAAAATAAAATATTTATAACTTCATTATAAATATTTTATGAAGTTTTAATAAGTTAGGACAAAATAAAAATATTATACTAATACTAATGGACCATTTTAGTTTTTTATTAAATCTTTTAATTTATTATTAATATCAACTTTAATATATGTATTATTAATGTTGAGTTCTACCTCTAATATCTCATCATAATTTTGTAAATATTTAATTAAATAATAATATAATAAGGGTTCTAATATTGTTAAATCTGTAGCATTATTTAATATCATACTAACAAATTTATCATCTATTATTATATATTCATTTTTTGTAGTAGATAATAGTTTAATTCTAATATGATCTATATCATCTTCAAAATATACTAGTTCTTTATCTATTAGATATTTAATATCAATAATATCTGTATGATATATAATTCCCAAATTATAATATATTTCATTAGAATATTCTATATTTTGAATCTTGTAAATATAATTAACATCATTATATGATTTAAATCTATTATATTTAATTAATCTATTAATATTTAATGGCTTATATAATATTAATTTCTCTATAATTGGATCATAATATCTAATTATTTTATATAAAAATACATCATAGATACTCCGAATTATATTAATTGTTTTATTAATACTTTTAATCATATAATATATTATATGATTAAAATAAATTAAATTAAATCTAATTAAATAATTAAATTATTATTTAATTATTCTTCATTTTCATCATTTGCTGATTCATTATCAGAATTATTTATTTCATTCTCTTCATTCATTGGTGATAAAATTAAATGGACTGAACCCATATCTGCTACTCTATATTTTATAACTAATGGAGAATCATTTCGAATATATAATTCTATAGTAGGACATAACGAAGAACAACGCGAAAACAAAGATAATGCATTTAATGCATATACTCCTTGAATTATATCATTGTTTGTATTTTCTTCTGAATCCTCATCATTTTTTACAACATTTATTATGTTTAAATCTGATTGAGTATTAGTAGATCCATGAAATACAGATTCTTGAGATGCAAACTCACCATTACAGCTAAATATTAATGAGTATGATTCATTAGTATTGATAAATTTAATATCAACTTTCTCAGCAATTATACTCATATTTTTTATCAAAGAATGGAAATCATTTGAAGGCATAGTTATCACAAAATCAAATTTTTGTTTACCAATAACAATATTATCTTCTTTTAGATCTAATAAATTTAAATAATAATTAGATGTAAATCTTTTTTGATTATTTACATATTGTAAGTTTAATAAATTTTGATTCATCCTATTATATTTTATGAATAGTTCATCATCATTATTTAAAAATTTAATTAATTTAAATAGATTTGACATATTCACACCTAACATTATATAATTTTTATTAGGTTCAGGATTACACTTATAATAACAAAATTTATCAGCTTCTAAATGTAATCTTACTAAAATATTACTATTAGAATTTAGTGCTGTAATATACATACCACCTGTTACCCTCATTTTAGTTGGATCTGATTCTGATGGTTTCATAACTTTTGGAGTAAATTTAATACCAACATCTCTAAATATTTCTTTAAGAGCCTCAATTAATGCTTTAAAAACAGCTGATTTTTTTGAACTTAAATATAATATTTCATCTTCTGTTGTTGTATTATTTATATCTGTCATTATAATTTTTGATATCAATAATTATATATTTAAACTTTATATATTTTACTTAAATATATAAAAATTCAATTTTTTTTTGTATAGTAATTAATATAATTAATTATGCCAGATTCCGGAAAATTTTACATGTTAGTTAATCCTTATATCGCAGGAAGTACACCAAAAATATTTAAAGCTGATAATTCTTTTGCTGCTTCAAAAGAAGCGTATGAATCTGTTTCTAAATATTTTAATAATGAAGTTCCTAGCTTTAATTTTACATTATTAAAATTAAAATCAGGAGCAATTGAAAATGAATCTAAATTACAGGATTTAAACTTAGAAGAATATGGAAAGAATGCTTCTAGTAAATTATTTAATAAAAATAATTTTAGTCATTTTACTGTTGAAGAACGAAAAAAATCAAAAGATCAAGTATCTTTTACAATTAATAAATTTGAAGGTAAAGTATCAAATCTAGATACATTAATGAATAATATCTTTAAAATTCAACAAAAATATAAATCTAACCAAGCCGGTGGCAATAGTTCTGAAGAATACTCTAGTTCTCAATCTCAAGGGTCTAGCACTGAATCTTATTCTAGCACCCAATCTGGTAGTTCATCTGAAGAATCTAGTTATCAATCTGGCGGTGGTTCCTCTGATTCTAAATCAGATTCTGATAATAAACATAGACGAAGTAAATATGATGATGACGATGATGACAGTCCTGATTATTATGTAAAGAAATATTATTATGATCCAATATCATATTGGTATTATGCTCCTGCATTATATGGATTAAATAGTTTTTATTTTCCAATGTTTAGTGCGCCATTAAGCGCCCAAGTATTTATAGATTCCTTTTACCCACCAATAGCTTCTTATACAGCGGGACAGGCTACTATTGCATATTAAAAATCAGAGATTTGTGATTTCTTAATATAATTATTAGGAATGTCTGGTGTAGAATATTCATTAATTAATTTACTAGAAAAATCATATTTAGAAGAATCTATATAAAAATTATTTTTGTTATCTGATTTACATTTATCAGAACTAATTTTAATATTTTCTTCTGACATATATTTAGAAGCATTTGATTGTAAGCTTAATCTATATGCATGAGAATTGTTAATATTTAATTTTTTTTGTAATTCATTGTTATATAACCTACTAGACACATAATTAGTAAAATATTGATCTCCGGAAGATAGTGCGGGACAATTACAACATTTCCCAAATTTGTTATTTAAATTATTTTGATTCATATATATATATTAATCAGAAATATTTTTTAATATATCATTAATTATTATATTTTTATTTTTTGGTTTTCCTTTTATAGATATCATTATATTTAAATTTTTAGCAATTTCTTTTAATTCTATTAATGATTTTGATTTTAATTCTTCTAATGTATATCTTATTCTATTATCTACTATTATATTATTAATATTATGATTATCTATACTTAAATTATCATTTATAGTTAGATTAATAGTTAAATTATTATCATTAGTAGTTAGATCATTAGTAGTTAGATCATTAGTAGTTAGATCATTATTATTAGTTATATCATTATTATTAGTTGTATCATTATTATTCGTTAGATCATTATCATTAGTAGTTGGATCATTATTAGTAGTTAGATCATTATTATTAATTATATCATTAGTTGTTAAATCATTAGTAGTTGGATCATTAGTAGTTGGATCATTAGTAGTTGGATCATTAGTAGTTAAATCATTATTATTAGTTATATCATTATCATTAGTTAAATCATCATTAGTAATTATATTATCATTATTAATAATTAGATCATCATTATTGATAATTTCTATAATATTATTATCATTATCAATAATTAGATCATCATTATTGATAATTTCTATAATATTATTATCATTATCAATAATTAGATCATCATTATTGATAAATTCTATAATATTATTATCATTATTTATAATTTCTATATTATTATCATCATTATTAAAAAGTCTATTAT
>Ga0214921_10011388_pt1 | contig 10817 bp, 10 predicted proteins | sample LL1505_MetaG_FD_177992 | JGI IMG/M metagenome (GOLD analysis project Ga0214921, IMG submission 177992) | Freshwater microbial communities from Lake Lanier, Atlanta, Georgia, United States - LL-1505 | ecosystem: Environmental > Aquatic > Freshwater > Lake | place: USA: Georgia | collected...
TTGTGCATGCAGTGAATCAGTGGAGAACGCTTCTTCCCATGGTCACCCCCTATTACGCGATTAAATGTAATCCGAATCCTGTCATGTTGGAAGCTCTGGCCTCTCTTGGTGTGAACTTTGACTGTGCGAGTGAAGCTGAGATCAAGACGGTGATTGAAATTACACAGGATCCAAAGCGGATTATTTTTGCGAATCCGTGCAAGATGTCTTCCCAGATTCGCTATGCCCGCGCCAATGATGTGGATTGTATGACATTTGATTCGGAAGAGGAACTCTATAAAGTGAAGCTGTTTCATCCGTATGCGAAGTTGATTTTGCGTTTGGCGGTGGATGACAGCAAGAGTGTATGCAAGTTCAATAAAAAGTTCGGATGTCGTTTGGAGCAGGTCCAGGAACTGCTCGTGATTGCCAAGACGCTGAAACTGAATGTTATGGGGTTCAGTTTCCATGTGGGAAGCAATTGTTCCTCAGAGGATACGTATTATGATGCATTGAAGACGGTACGCGAGGCGGTCGATATCGCGAAACAACTCGATATTTCGATAACGATGGTGGACATTGGTGGCGGGTTTCGTGGAGTGGATGGTCCAGGGGTATCATTCCTTCAAATAACGGATATGATCAAGAAGGGAATCCAGGACTTTTTCCCTGATCACGAGGAAAAAGGGATTGAATTCATGGCGGAACCTGGTCGTTATTTCGCACAGCGCACCCATACGTTGGTCATGAATGTGATTGGAAAGAAGATCGTCATGGACAAGGATGAAAAGACCATTGTCTATTACTTGAATGATGGAATTTATGGCTCGTTCAATTGCATTATGTTTGATCATGAGCATCCGATGATTTTGCCGTTCAATGAGCGGAATGAAAAGCAATTTCGAAGCCGTCTGTTTGGTCCGACATGTGATTCCATTGATATGATCTCCGACGAGGTTATGTTGCCTGAGCTGGCGACGGGTGAGTGGGTCTATTCGGAAAATATGGGCGCGTATACGTGTGCGGCTGGATCGAACTTTAATGGTTTTCGAACGAACCTGTTTCGATATATTTTGAGATCGTAAGGTAGAGAGGATGGCGAATCCATATCATCCATATAAATCGGAAGCGAATATGATGAAGGCTCTTGCTGCCAATCACAACAAATTAGAAAGGGAGGCAGAACAGAGACGAAAAGCAGGAAATGTACGTGCTGCACTTCAAAAAAATCAAGAGATTCAACGTATTATCCAGGAGAGAGAAGAAGAAGTTAAAAATTATCTTCAAGAAATTGGATTAGTAAAGATTCAAACAGGTGCAGACGGTAATTGTTTTTTCTATGCGGTACAAGGATATGCAGATATCAAAGGAAGAGAGGATATGTCGGTCTCAATCGAAGCATTACGAGATGCAGTCGCAGAAACCATTCAAACTAGAAATGATGTATATCTACCATCTTTTGTATCGAATGCAGCATTACAAGCTCATGTCGCTAACATTCGCAAGTGCGAAGAGAGAGGAGATACTAATACATGGGCAGATGAAGTAGATGTAGCTGCATTTTCAGATCATTTTAATGTATGTATTGTCATTCATGATTGGCGTGAAACACACGATCTTCCATATCATATGGCACAAATTAGCTATCCGCATGACTGTGATGTGGGACGAAATGCGAACCCTACACGTATTCATATTTTACGTACAAACATGAATCATTATAGTTTATTGATGCCATTAAACGATCCTGAATATAATGCAGTTAAGCTTTTTGTTGGAGAAAATGTATCTTTACCTTTGATACCAGCTGTTGCTATCGCTCATCAAAATCAGCTAAAACAAATGGCAAATCAAGCTTCTGCAAATCTATCAAATGTTCATTTGAATCAACCTGCTGCAGCAGCAAGTTCCTCTGCGGTTCCTTTAGCTGAATTACCACCTCTAAGATTCATTCCAAGAGCACCTCCAGTTCAACGAGCACCTCCAGTTCAACCAGCAGAACACCCTAATCAGAGGAAAATCAATAATGCGTTTGTTGTTGATCCAAATTGGGTATGGAAACTAGGAGGAACACGTAAACGTAGAATGAACAAACATAAAACTCAAAAGAAACTACGTAAAACACGTCAAAAACGAAATAAAAATAAATCCCGTCGCCGATTATAAATACATTCCATGGGGCAATTGCTCCTCTTCCTTCTTCTTGATGAACAGTGGAACATGTTCCTTCTTGACAATGAAGGGGAGGGAAAAGTCCTTGATGTGAAATGGTAGTTGAGGGGAATTATACATGCGAAGCATATTGATTTTCTGTGTCATTTGTTCGATGCTTCTCTTGAGTTCACGCACACCCTTTTCTTCTTTGGCGTATTCTTCGATGACCTTCGTCAGAATCTCCTTCGAGATCGAGACTTTTTCGTGCAGATTCACCTCCTTGAGAGCGGTCGGCAACAAGTATTGCTCGGCAATGACCGTCTTTTGTTTCAAGTCATATCCCTTCAGATCGATGACAAGCATACGATCCAGTAGAACCTTATCAATCTTATTGATATCATTCGCGCTGAATACAAACATAACCTTGCTCAGATCGATGGGAACACCCGACAGGTATTTGTCCTCGAAATCTCCGTTCTGGACGGGATCCGTCAGATGAATCAGCAAGTTCATGACCTCTTCGCCCTTTGGTGTCTGGGAGATCTTGTCGACCTCATCAAACATGAGAACGGTACTCATCGACTTGGAGGCAATGAGGGAATTCACGATCTTACCGCAGTGAGATGATTCGTAGACTAGTTGATGACCTGTGTAGGTACTCGCATCCGAATCACCGCCCAAGGAGATGAATTGAAAGGGCCAACCGAGAGCCTTAGCAATTCCATTCTTGATCAAGGACGTCTTTCCAATACCTGGTGGACCGGCAAGAAGAAGACAGAGTCCTCGTCCATCGGGATTGGCGATCTTGCTGCAAATGAATTGCATGATCTGGAGTTTGGATTCGTCCTGGCCATAGACGGCATCATCGAGACACTTCTTGGCCGTTTCCATGAATGCCGCACATTTCTCTGAGCCATCTTCCAGGCGGACAGGGATGTCCTTGTAGACTCCAAAGGGGATACTGACAACCTTGTCAAGCCATGCTCGAAGTTTAAAGTATTCGTTGCTCGACGCTTCGAGTGATTGAAGACTATTGTACTTGGCAAGGATGTTCGCCTGAATATCTTTGGGGAGCTTCATGGTAAGGATGTTGAGCATGAGATTGAATCCGTTTCCGCTCGCGGTGGGGCGATTTTCGAGCGCAACGATCAGTTCTTTTTGTTTTTCATCCGAAAGCTTTTTGAATTGTTCGATCTGGGTATCGATGGTGTTTTCTTCGACGGGCGTAGTCAATAATTCCACGAATTTCTTGACGCCAGCCGATTCTTTCTTCATATTGAATTTTTTAGGGACCATGGCATCTTGTTGTCCGCCTCCCATCTTGAGAATGTAGGTGAAGAGACCTCGAGTGGCTTCATCGTCGTCCATTTCCTCTTCTTCCTCCTCGTCTTCTGGTTCCTCCATTTCTTCGTCCTCCTCTTCTTCCTCGTCTTGTTCCTCCGTGTCCTCCAAATCCTCTTCCTCGTCTTCTTCCTCTTGCTCCTCTTGCTCTTCAGACTCCTCGGTTTCTTCCTCTGTTTCACTCTCTACGACGCGACGACGAGGTTCTACTTTCGGCTTTCTACGAACCTCTGGATAGTGGACCGTATTCTTCTTCCTGCTCTCCTTATCGGCCTTCCTCTTCTCACGAGCGAGCTCCTTATCAATTCTCTTATTTGCAAGGATAGCGGCCCTGCGAACCGGTCGTCGACGAGGAACATAGTCATCGTCTTCCTCTTCTGAGTCATAATCGATGAGATCGCGAATGTTTCCACGACTGTCTACGCTGCTGTCGCTGTCTTCATCATGACCGCCATGCTTTCGCACGCGACGGTCTTTCTTGGATTTATCTGTTCGCCCCATTCTATTTAGAAGGTTGTTTTTAGCCATGATGTACGTGCGTAATTGCGCCTACATCATATCTGTAACAAACAATCAAATTTTTATGATTAGCGGCGGTGAGTCAGACGGCGGATCAAACGAGACGCCGTGCGATTCAAGGTGCGAACCCCCCTTTTGGCAGTACGCTTCGCCTTCTTAAACAAAAATCGAACACGGCGTTTGGTGAAACGTCCCGCATTCTTTGCCGCCTTGAGTGTCTTCGGAATCAATACCGTACCATTTCTTGATCTACGCATTTCTAGTATATGTTTCTATTTTAAATCGGTCGTTAGAATCGTTGAATGCTTTCGTACATGTCCAGAAATGTGAATCGAGCTTTATTGGATAGACCCAGCATCTCAGGTTGACGCACCGACAGAGGCTGAATACGAGCCATGATCTCACCCTTAAGGGTCAAACGAATTAATCCAATCGCATCATTCTCATCTTGCTTCAATGGATCCACACGAATGGCCTTCATGATCCGCATGAGACAATCCGCAAATTCTTCGATGAGTTTGGTGGATTCAGGAATCGCCGTATTTGCTTCTACTTGTCCAATAATCTTGCTAAGAATCTTGAGAAAGGTATCAGTATCCATAACATTATTCTTGATCAGTTCCGCCAAGAATTGGGAATATCCGCGACGATACTTTTTCTCCACGTTGCGTTTGCACATTTCGTTATATGTCTCCGTTTGATCCTCTGCAACTTCATCAAAGATCTCCATGTATTGGGTGTAAAGGTTCGCCATTTCGGTCAAGAGCACCGGGTATAACGTACTAAGCTCACTTAGCAGTTTTGCATAAAGAGGGCAGAAGATCTCCTCACTTGCTGCCTTCTCAAAGACGATTTTCATAAAACACTTCATCATGTCAGTTTGGCCACTGTCGATGATCGTGGTGATGAATTCTTTGATCTCATTGTAATTGGAATGACTGAATTTATTGAGTTTTCCGAGAAGAATGGTGTTCAGAATGGTATCTTCAACCTTTTCGGATGTTTTTTTGAATTTGCTTACGTATTTCTGGTGAGGAGTGCGAAATCCATCGCTTGTTTCATTCCATGCAGTACGACGGTTATCGGTAGAAGTCGATGCGGCGACGGTCTCATCGGAAGCCGAGGAGCGATTGCCGAACGCGTGATGAGGCGGGCGATTGGAGGCGGGCTTGGAGGGTGCACGGTGTGAATGAGAAGATCCACGCCAATCTACCGTTTTCCATCCATTATGATCCGATGTTCGAACCGAACGATGAATGGTTTCAATCGATGCCAGCACGGCAGCAGGAACGCTTGGATCCCGGATGCTCTTCCGCAGCGAATACACAGTTTGAATGTCTTGGGTCAAGGAAGACATAGTAGGATAGATTAGTTTCTGTTTAAGCTTGACTATGATTCAAATTTTAGCTTGTGTTTGGATTTCCGTTTAAAATCGCGAGGAATCATTCAGATGAGTTCTGTGGAAGCAACAATCGATATCGATGCGTTCTCCAATTGGCTCGGACTAACAACTCAGGCTTCACGGTCCAGTCTTAAAACACAGCTTTCTAATTGGATAACGGACCCAACTCAGTTAATGCAATTACGAGAGAAAGCACGGCGATTTCAAGCGGCCTATCAGCGTGATCCAACCTTTTTTGGAGCCTGTGAGAAACAATTCAAGGAAATCGCAAGCATCGAAGAAAAATGGAACGGGCTATTGCATCCAGAATCGGAACTAGAGAAAGAATCCTATGGGGAGATTCTGTTCTTTAAACCTATCCTTCAACCTTTGAACTTTGTCCCTTTCTTCCTTACCATCTGGTCTGCCTTACGGGTCTATATCCTACCAGGTCTTTCACTCTTGATTCCATTTTTAACATTACTGGCACCGTATTTTATTCTGACGTTTATCTTTCACATTCCGATAACATTCCAAAATTATATGGCAATGTTGCAATCGATGGTTTCAGGAAATTTTCAGGCGATGATGAATCCAGATGCCATCAAGGAAGTCCCTTCTGAAAAGGGAGGTGGGATCTTTCAATCCATCAAACAAGTGGGTCTGATGATGATCACCTTTGTCCAAGGAATCATTCAACCATACTGGACGTATCATCATTTGAACTCCATTGATTCGATTATCCAAGAGCATGGAAACAGGGTACTTCGTTTCCGCGAATGCTATCAGGCCTTATCGAATCTTTTGAAAGCACACGGATTTACATTTTTCAATTGCCCGTTGCCCGAATGTTCAAATGAACGCGATGCAACGGCTAGAATTCTGTTGGAGTCAACGTATTTTAAAATGGCTCTTCGCTACGTGGGTTCCTTGGAGGTTATCATGCGTCTTACGAATCAGAAGGATGTTGTTCCAGTTCATTGGGTGAGATCTGAAACCCCCGTCTTTCGTGCAAAGGATACATTTGACTTTCAGGTTCCTCAAAGCGATCGAAAGACTCTATCGGTTCGTCTGGATAGTAATCGCCATGCGTTGTTAACGGGTCCGAATAAGGGCGGAAAATCGACTGTCCTACGAGCCCTATCAACTAGTGCCTTACTGGCTCATACATATGGTTGTTCCTTTGGTCATCTTACTTTAACTCCGTTTGAAACCATGTTCGTCTGTTTGAAACCAGATGATCTACCAGGATCCAAATCACGGTTTGAGCGTGAGATTGAATTTACAGCATCGACATTAAAACGCCAGGGTCCAATTCTGGTATTGATTGATGAACTCTATCATTCGACCAATCCACCTGATGCCTTACGCAGCTGTGAGATTTATTGTAATGAACTCTGGAAGAAAACGAAGACGATCAGTGTCATTAGTACGCACATTTTCGAGTGGGTGGAGAAGGCTCCCCAGGAGATTCAGAGGATGTGTTGTCCAGCGACGATCGATGAGAAGGGTGATATTGAGTTCCAGTACCGGCTTGAAACGGGTATTTGTAGGGTAAGCAGCGTTGATACGTTGTTGAAAAAGAATGGATTGATCGTTTCGCGCGCCTAAATTGAAATTGAAAATCTCTATGAACCACCAGAATGACGTACCTGAATGATACGCTTACGATTGGTCTCGTCCTGGTTCTCTTGTTCGGATCGATCGCTCTCTATTTGTACACGTGTATCCAGCAGTCTGAACAGAAAATCAGCTTGCTCGAGTCGATCTTGCTGGATATCAAGATGAGCGGGGAAATTAAATCCTATACAGAACTACCGGCAGACGACTCAGCGAGTGGAAGCATAACACCCAACAACTCAACAAGCAGCTCTCATGCCTCTACGGAGGATGCCTATGTTCCATTCGAGGAGGAGAAGCCCTTGGAGGAGACTGATGATACCGTGATTGACGTCGATGGTGATTTGGAGGATAAACTGAATGAGGCGGCAGAGTATCAGGCGGCAGTATCGGAGGCGATTGAGGAAGTCTCTTCAAGTCCCAAGGCATCGGATCAAAAGGCGTACGATTCCATGTCTTTGAAGGAGCTCCAGGCACTTGCGAAATCACGTGGAATTATGGGTCTTACCAAGAAGGGTCCTCTGATCGAGGCTCTTAAGACATCGGATCGCAGCCAGGTGAAACCCGGCTCGATTTCCGCGGTGGGTACAAATTCATTTCTAGAAAGCAGTGCATCCGTTAGCGATGAATCGGCCTGAATTCATTCCCAAAACAAGTAGTAACGATAGATGGATAACGGATTTACAAGAAACACTTCTCCAAATCTATTTAGCTCTCCTTCATTGGGTTCAGAGTATCGTGGAGCACATCAAGCAGCAATACCATCGACTAAGAACATCTTTCCAGCAAGAGACAGCCGTTATCCCGCCCGCGCCGCGGCGCTTAACGATGGTCGTTTGGTAACCGATTATCGCCCTCAGTGCTCGAAGAACATTCGCGTAGGACAACAGTTTCAAACTAAGAAATGGATGATCAATCATGCAGAGGAACTAATGCATGAGGCTCGTAAGCGTCAGGTAGAATGGTCCGGTGCATCCCTCCCTATGGCAAACACGGTTCCGCCACCGGCGGCGATTGTTCGTTCGACCCCGTTCTATTCTGAAGTAAACCCGACATATTGGAAGGGAGGTTTGGGTGTGGAGCGTGCGAATGCAGAGTCGCCTGATCTGTTTGGAACATTTACCTATGCACCATCCATTTCGGAAATTCAGAACAATCGCAAGAACATTTCAATGACAACACGCGAGGAGGGCGGTCGCAATTCGAAGCGTGGACAGTTCTAAACTTAAAGACTAATTCGATAAATCATCGTAGGGAGAAATCCCTCAAAGGACCTGTAATTCAGCGGCAGAATGTTCGTCTTATGAGCGAAAGGTCGTGAGTTCAATCCTCACCAGGTCCACTTTTTCCGATCCATGTGATTGTCTCGGAAAATCATAATAAAAGCAGCAAAGCAACGGTTGTTCCCACACTCATCACCAATCCCGCCGTATAATAATACCAGGAATTCTGGTACGTTTGGGCAGTGACGATTGTTTTCGCAGCGACGTTAACATCTTGTTTCGAGTTCAGAATAATCTCTTCCATCGTATCGAGAGAGGGTTGTTGTTCGGTCACCATTTCATTCAGTATTTGCATGCTGTCCTTTAAGGAAAGAACATCTCGTTGGATCTGCTCTAATATGTCTGCTTCGTCCATCTACTCCGTGGTGCGAATCTAAACTGATCTCTTCGTGTATGATTAGAATGTCGGATCGAAAAGTATTAGCGTTTGACCGAAAGGTACTGGCGTTTGACATTGGAATTAAAAATCTCGCTTTTTGTATTTTGAAAGGGAATGTGGTCCTCGATCTACAGAATGTCAATCTGTTGCCACCTGTCGAACCCGTGTCATGTTCCAATTGTAAACTGAAGGCATCCTATCGCGTTCTAGACGAAGTCCACTGCAAACGTCATATTCCCAAGACACATACGATCTTGCCTGAATTGGATAAAAAGAAACTCCCTGTACATTCCGTTTTGAAAGAACTGGTAAAGACACATGAATGTGCAACGGATGGAAAGACAAAGGAGAAATGTCTGGAGGCTCTTGCAAAGAAATTCGCCTTTCCCTTTGAGCAACCTAAACAAGCGAATGCGTCCCACGTTTCTCTAGAGATCATTCACGACGCACTTCGCCAGTTTGTACAGGATTCGTGGACACAAATGTCAGGATGCACCCATGTTCTGCTGGAAAATCAGCCAGCATTCAAGAATCCGCATATGAAATCCGTCCAAGTTCTACTATTTGCCTGTCTGCGAGAACAGTTCCTACAACACGGAGAGACTCCATCCTATCATTTCGTGCATGCTAAGAAGAAAGTGCAGGATGCCGAGAAGGGTGATGCTGGATATGCGGAGCGTAAGAACAAATCTGAGGCACGATTGGTGGAATTATTTGATACAGGTGTTCTTGCAGCATCCACGTGGTATGACGAATGGAAGAAGGCCAAGAAGAAATCAGATATGGCGGATGCGTTATGCATGGCGGTGGATCATATGGAAATAGAAAAATCAGCGTAGAGATGCCATAAATAAAGGATCGATTATCGCTCAAGGTGCGGAACAAAATGGCATTCATTGTCTTAGAATTATTGGTTGGCTTCGGATAGAATGAACATCGATCCACGTGATGTCGTAGCAATATGTATGATCGTATTATTATTTTTATTCTTACTTATGCATTGTATAACATGTATTCAACCAGAAGATTGATTTCTGCGGATAAAGAAATGATATGGGATTTGATTTCAATTTCCGCGGGGGGAATGTACGCGGTTCCCTTCATCCTATATTTTATGACATATGACCTTCATCAGCTTCTTGGATTCATAGGACTCGTTGCAACACTAGGGATCGGAGAATTCATCAAACATTATATCATCAAAACGGCTAGTCCTAGACCAAAGGGTGCCACAGATTGTAATTTATGGTGCAATGATGGAAATCAAGAGGGTCGACCCGGTATGCCGTCGGGTCATTCCTCGCAGGTAGTGTTCTTTGCTTCCTTTTATTACTCTCAAACGAAGAGTCCCTGGATTCGTTCGCTGCTTGTCATGTATGCCCTTGCAGTCATGTATGCGAGATATGCCAAGCACTGCCACACGATTCCACAAATTGCAACGGGTGCGCTTCTAGGATTCCTTATCAGCAAGTGCGTCTATCATCGTGCTTAAAAAAGACGTCATAAGGAAAGAATATGAGCAGCGTATCCCTCTCCGATATGCAAAATTTCGTAGAAAACATGGGCTCATCGGATATTCAAATTAGTTCCAATATTGGAAATGTCATTGAGTTGGGGGGAGAGGATCTAGGAGATGATTTGGGGATTGGTTTGTTGTCGAATCGCCCGTCTCGTCCGGCCTCTCAGGCACCCACCTTTCAGAAAATTGATGACATCGGTATTGGTTCATTGGAGCCCATGGAGTCCATATCATTTGATATTCCGGAATCAAAGGGGGAGAATCCTCTCCCAGATGTATTCATCAGTCGGGAAACAGGTGGCTTTTCGAATGAGCAGACGGCATCGGGCCCGTCCATTCAGTTGGCCTCGGCAAACCGAATGAGCCCGGATGAGGAGAAAAAGAAGAAGATGGAGCTGATTAACAAGCTGAATCGTTTGGAATCAAAGGGATATACTCTGACCAAGCGGTTCACGATGGACAATGCTTTGGAGGAGATTCAGCAGGAGTTTGATCGTCTGGTGGATGCCAAGAACCTGGAGGCGTCGTTGCGATTCCAGCGCCAGTGCATGATGGGTGTGGTGACGGGTGCGGAGTTCTTGAACAGCAAGTTCAATCCGTTTGATTGGGATCTGGATGGTTGGTCAGAATCGGTCCATGAGA
>Ga0214921_10011390_pt1 | contig 10816 bp, 27 predicted proteins | sample LL1505_MetaG_FD_177992 | JGI IMG/M metagenome (GOLD analysis project Ga0214921, IMG submission 177992) | Freshwater microbial communities from Lake Lanier, Atlanta, Georgia, United States - LL-1505 | ecosystem: Environmental > Aquatic > Freshwater > Lake | place: USA: Georgia | collected...
TAGGGGGTAGGGGTAAAAGTAAGTCGAAGGGATTCCAGGGACTCCTAGGTCTTTTCTATGGCTCAGTTATAACCCGACCCCATAATTTAACTAAGGGACTCCTAGTATTCACGGGACTCCTTTACAATAATGTAGTTTTGTAGTATAATTGTTCTTGTAGTTATTTTTATAATGAAAGGGAGTTGTTATATGAATGGTATGAAACCTTTAATCTGGCAGGGAATGGTCGTTCCAAATTATTATGTTGCAACTGATGGTTGCATTTGGTCTTTTGCCAGAAAAAATCCAAAAAGACTAAAGGCGACTGTAAACAATAATGGATATTGTTCTACCAAAGTTTCTTTTATGGGAAAGATAGTTGACGTAGATTTTCATAGAGCAGTTGCGTTCGCTTGGGTCCCATTTCCCAGACCTAAAAATATACCAAAAAAAGAATGGGACTCCTTACCTGAGAGTGTGCAATTTTTCATTAAATCTTTACATATAGTGCATCATAAAGACCATGATAAAACTAATTTTCATCCTTCGAATTTAGAATGGACCACTCAACGCAAAAATGCTTTATACTTTCAGGATTTTAAAAATGGAAAATAATCTTACAATTGTATTTTTGTATATTCTTGGGCTAGGATTCCTTGCGGGACTCCTTGGCTGTATTGTAAACAAGATTATATGGAGTATATTTAAATGAATACTTTGTATGCTTTGATGATTGTAACTTCAGTTGGAGTTTCAGAGGGGTATACGTTCGCTTCGCTTGAAGATTGCAATACTGCATCTAATCGAGTAAGGGACTCCTTTTGTGTTGCCAAGATTCCAGTGAAAGTCAATGTGGATATTGATATGGGTGTTGCAGGGAATATGTCGCTGGATCGTATGTTTGATCTATTGCAACAAATGAAGACTCGCATGGAGAAATTACAATAGTTAATTTACGCACCATTTTAGTGCGTTGAAATACTTTATGTTAATTTAAAAATAAAGTAGAATTCTCTTACAGTCGATTTTGGCTGGGTGAAAGTATCAAAGGTGGTAAAAATGAATGGGTTTAATATTAATGCAGTGAACTTGAGTTTGTCATTACGTCAGGAAGAACAAGTCGTGCTCGCTTCGCTTAAGAAACATTGTAATAATTTAGAGCGTGAGTTGGTACAGCATGCTCTTGGCAATGATTCTATGACGCAACTGGAAGTATCGGACAATATCAAGTTTATTGATTGCGCAACTTATGTTATGAGACACTACGGAGACTAAAATGAAAATTGGACGCTGGGAACCGAAAGACATGTACGATGAAGTATGGAAACTCTGGGAAGAGGGACTCCGTCCAATTTCAATTGCGGGACTCCTGAATATAACAATGCAGGAAGTATACGATATTTTGGACAATGGGGACTCCTACCCTGAACATGAACAATATGATGAGGATACAATGTGAAAGAATATACACGCAAAACTAAGTTCACGGAACTTAAACACTATGACCATCTTGCCAAGGAACACGACTTCATTGAGATCTGTGAATGGCACAATGGGGAAGGATTTGATGTAACGATCGGTGAGAAGATGTTTCAACTTACATGGGGTGAGTTTGAAGCAATGACTGCATTGGTGCACTATAAGGGATAATATGAGTTACGCACGTTGGAGCAACTCCGCTTGGTATGCATTCTATAATGTCAATGGGAAACTTTCCCTTTGGTATGATATGGACCACACCATCGATATTGATTATGAAGATTGCAAGGATATCACTGCAGAGCAAATTCGGGAAGTCTATGGTTGCACTGAGGAAGAAGCAGCTGAAGCCATGCGATACGTGGAGTATTACATGGAAGATTACGATCCCAAAGATCGTGAAGAGTATGAAAAGGAAGTTGCACAACTAATGGAGAAATTAAATGATAAGTGATGAAAACCTAGAGAAGTTGTCCCATGAGATCGATGATATGTTGGGCGATCTTGGGATTAAATATGAAATTAATATGTTAAGTCTGAGCAGCGTTGTTCTGGCAAGACTGGCACTGATGAATATGTTTATCGGGAATCGAGAGGACTTTAATCGTCTGATTCATGAAGCACTCCTCCCTGTAACTGAAAAAGAAGTTTCATTGCACTGATATGGTTGAGATTAAAAAATCTTTCGTCACTCAAGAAGACTGTGACATAATCATCGCAGAAGTCAAGGAACGAGAATCCGCATGGAAATTCTACAAGGACATTCACATACTTGGTAATAGTTTCTATCGTCATTTAATCTCAACGAATTTTGATCGTGAGTCTGCATGGAAACTCTATACGGAAACTTTTGACACGGATTCATTGGGTCAAGCAATTTTTCATACAAGACTACAAGATCTTTATGGTGTATATGGTGTGCATTATATAAAGAAGTTTAGTAGACCTGGATATCAAATCATTACGCAAGAAACACCACGTATCTGGCACTATGATGATGAGAAGTTGCGTTATCCATATAAGTATGCATTTTCAGATTACAAGACATTTGATTATTTTGATGAAGTGTTCACGTTTACACTAATGCTCACTGATGGCGATTTTACCTATGAGTATTATCCGCAGACTGAATCCAAATACAAAGAAGAACCTGAGTTCTATTGTAGAAAACATCATGGTCTCCTTGGCGATGATTGTGATTGCGATCTCAAAGATCCAGTTAAGTTGACGTATAGCAGGGGAGATCTAATTATTGCAAAAGATCGTTACTTGCATCGAGTGGGTGGCTCTTCTTTTGCAAACGATCCTAGAATAACTTTGCAAGGACATGGCGTAAGGAAGAATAATATTCTTTACATTTATTGGTGATTGTAGTATAATTATATTATGGAAACTGGTATTAAAATCCCCTACGAAGTTGCAGATGGCGTTGCCATTGCAGTGATGCAAGATCAGCTGGACTACCTGTTAAAAGAACAGTTATGGTTTGAAGCGGACGATGCACAACGACTGGTTTATAAAATGGATTGGGGATATGGACTTTATGTTCATCCAGAAGACTACGCAAAAAACGCAAAGGAATATATTCCTGCGTTAAAATTATTAATTACTTATTTTGGTGGTGAAGTAAAATGAAAATCGCAATTTGCTCAGATGTCCATTTAGAGTTTGGGCAGTTAAATTTGGAAAACACAGAGAATGCTGAAGTTCTTGTTTTATCTGGTGATATTTGTACTGCTGTTGATCTTCGTGTCACCGATAATATTCTTTCTTCTGCTAAAACTGATCGTTATCTTGAGTTTTTTACTGCTTGCAGTAGGAACTTCCCTCATGTTGTTTATGTTATGGGTAATCACGAGCATTACCATGGTGACTATGCTACTTCTGCAGGGATTCTAAGAGATGCCATGAAACAATGTGGCGACAATATTCATTTCCTTGACAAAGAAGTCTGGGAACATGGTGACCACGTGTTTATCGGTGGCACTTTGTGGACTGATATGAATGGTGAAGACGAGATGACCATGCGTCATGTTGAACGTCGCATGAATGACTTTCAGATTTGTAAGAACAGTTCTCGTACTGTCAGCTTTAGAACTATGGAACCTGTTCTAGATCAATTTGGAACACCGAAGGTAGATGCCGATGGTAAAATTGTTTATGGTGCTGCATTCAAAGTTCGTGAAGCATACTTGTCTCCGAAAGATGCAGTGGAAGACCACAAAGCCATGCTGAAGTTTATTGAGGATACTTACGCTGAAATTCCTCCTTGGAAAACAGTTGTTGTTTGCACGCATCATGCACCGAGCAAAGGTTCAGAGCATCCTCGATATAAAACCGATCACTTGATGAATGGTGCTTACAACTCTCGCTTAGATCAATTTATTATGGATCGTCCAGGAATTAAATTGTGGACTCATGGTCACACTCATGAAGACTTTGACTACATGATTAAGCAGTGTCGTGTTGTTTGTAATCCACGTGGTTACATCAACTATGAAGATCGTGCAGATCGCTTTCAACTAAGAGTGGTAGAAGTATGAGCGAATACACACCAGACAAGTGGGTAGTTGTAAAAATTACCAGCGATAATCAAACACCAATTCACAAGGTTTTTGCTTGTTGGTATGGTGGTTGGGTAGGATCTGATTCTTGGAAACTGAACAGTGGTATTATTAAAGCTACTCTCGAGAAAAAATTTTATTTTTTCGAGGGTAGTTCTGGTTCAGTGTATAAATGTCATGAAGAATCTTATGGCACTAATATGTATGGCAGTTCTGTTCTTGATCGTATGATTGCCAATGCATCTACGAATGGAATTAATATTGAAATTTTACCGCAAGATACTAATTGGCTGGATATAACTTATGAATAAGTGGACTATTATTGTTGAAGAAGATAAAGAAACAGGAGAGTTGTTGCTTCCGTTTTCCGATGAACTTTTAGAACAAGTTGGTTGGAAAATTGGCGACACGATTGAATGGATTGATAATAAAGATGGAACTTGGACTATGAGGAAGAAAAATGAAATCACAAAAACAGATTGAACAACATATTGATGACATTAATAACAAAATTTGTCCAAATGAAATCGAAGAAGCAGTTGCATTTCTTTATGCACAAGTTTTAAGACTCAAAGACGAGAACCAAGAACTTAAAGAAAAAATTAAATTGATGGAGCAGGACTATGCCTAAGTTTACACTGATTGCAGAACATACAGATCTTTATGGTAAGCCAGATGGCACCAAAGTAAATTACGAATTTTACGTTGATTCTCTAGATAATGTTCTAGAGCACGTTGATTTGTTTATTCGTGGATGTGGGTATAACCCATCTGGAACATTGGATTATGTTGCAGATGAAGAATATTATGGAACAGGTCCAGAATGGTACAACGAAGAATTCGAAACACCTACTGATGCTAAATACAACCCCGATCAAAATTCTGTAGGTCATTCAGCTTATTTTTTTGATACGGAGAGAAACAAATGAGTAAAGTATTTACTGATGTTCAAGTTTTTATGCGTTCCGCTGGTCAAAAGATCGGAGAAGATAATTACGATCAAGCAGATCTTTACTCTAGTTTAATTGACGAAGAGTATCGTGAATATATTGATGCACTTCGTGACCACGATGACGCAGAAACGATCGATGCTTGCTTTGATATGATTTGGGTTATTGTTGGTTACATGCACTCACGTGGCTGGGATTGTGAAAATATCTGGGACGAGGGTGCAGCGTCCAATCTTGCCAAAATTGATAAAATCACTGGTAAAGTGATTCGTAGAGAAGATGGTAAGATCCTAAAACCCGAAGGTTGGAAACCACCCAACTTTCATAAATTTGTAAAAGTAAAAAAATAAAAAAGGTAGTACCATGAGAATTAAACTTTATTTAGATATGGATGGCGTGATAGCAGATTTTAACACTGCATACCAAGAAATTGGTGGCACCATTGATAATGGAAGAAAATTTAGAAAAGCTGTAATGGAATATAAAATTTTTAGAGATTTAAATTTTACGCCAGACGCAGAACAACTTTTAGATCATGTAAAAACATTAGTTGATATTGACATTGAAATTCTAACATCAGTTGGAACATTCGATCCATTTGTTGGCGATGAAGTTAAAAAGCAAAAGAAAATCTGGCTCAAAGAAAAGAACATTAATTACAAACCAAATTTTGTTCGAACGAAATCGGAGAAAGCCAAATATGCATTGAATCCCTATGGAAGTATGTTCCCAAACATTTTAGTAGACGATTCAGCAGGGTGTATTGACCCATTCAATAGAGCAGGTGGTCGTGGAATTTTGCACACTAGTGCAGCAACAACAATTCCATTACTGGATTCAACAATTACTCAAGTTAGAGCACTCAACGGATTAAGGCTAGGATGAATGATTTACTCGCAACCACTTTCAAATGGATAAAAGATGACTTGGACTCTCACCCATTTCGTTTCATTATTGAACTTCTCGCTTGGGCTATTAGTATTGGGTGCAGTATCACTATGGCTCTTACTGTTCCCACTCCGCCATTACTTATTCTTTATCCTATCTGGATTAGTGGTTGTGCTATGTATGCTTGGGCTGCTTATACTAGGAAATCATTTGGCATGTTGGCTAACTACATGCTCTTGGTGACGATTGATTTTATTGGATTGATTAGGATGCTAACATGAACTTTAGATTCTGGATACAAGAAATGTGGATGCAGCATAAAGATGAATACATGGAACTTGGTATGTCTATTCCAGAATCTAGTGCGCAAGAATATTTTCGTAAATATAAGTATTGGTTGAAACGTGAATATAAACATCAAAAATCTTTGGAGAATTTGGGCTAAAGCGATTGGTGAAAAAAGTGGTAGAACAAACGAAGAAGCAGATAAGATTGCTTATGTTCGCACAGGTATCTTAGCTCTTTATATTATTACTAATCTTTTTATTATTGCTGGCGTTATACGTCATTGGTGAAACTATGAATATATTTTATCTACATCATGATACAAAAAAGTGTGCAGAAATGCACGTTGATAAACATTGCGTAAAGATGATTCTCGAATATGCTCAACTACTATCTACTGCTCATCGTGTCCTTGATGGTCGTGAGTCCATTACTCTTTCGCTTTCTGGGCGTAAGAAAAAGGTTTGGACTATTGGCGATCATCGCGATAATGTGCTTTACAGTGCTACCCACATTAATCATCCTTCTGCTATTTGGGTAAGACAATCACTGGAAAATTATCAGTGGCTATACAACATGTTCCGTGATTTGATTCAGGAATATAATTATCGCTATGGTAAAATTCATAAGTGCTCTATGTTGCTAGGTGACTTACAATACCCACCTAATAATATTCCCAAAGATAAACCATTTACAGAACCCACTCCAGCTATGCCAGACCATTACAAAGTGGCAGGTGATTCTGTTTCTTCTTATAAAAATTATTATCTTGGCGATAAACAGAGAATGTTTTCTTGGAAAAATCGCCCAACTCCGTCTTGGATTTGCTAAATACAATTATGCCCACATATACTTTTATTGACAACAACACTGGCGAGAAGTTTGACAAATTTCTGAAAATTGCGGATCGTGAGCAATTTCTCATCGACAATCCCCACATTCAATCCGTTATAACTGCGCCAGCGATTACAGGCGATCATGTATCTGTTAAAAAAGATACAGGATTTAAGGAGGTACTGCAAAAGATTAACGAAAGAAACCCACATAACGATTTAAGTAAAACTTCCTCACAACTATAATCACAAGGATTTTTAATGGCTCGCACAACAGCTGCAAAAAAAGTAGTAGATATTAATTATGACGAGCGTGAAACGAAACCTGTCGGTAGCAATCAGTTAAAATTACGTTTAGACAATTTAAAAACATTTCAACCATTAACTGATAATCAAAAATTATTTTTCGATGCGTATAAAACAGGTGATTATTTTATAGCATTACATGGAGTAGCAGGTACTGGTAAAACTTTCATTGCACTATACAAAGCAATCGAAGAAGTACTTGATAAATCAAATCCTTTCAACAAGATTATTGTAGTTCGTTCTGCAGTTCAATCTCGTGAGATTGGTCATCTTCCAGGTGATGTTGGTGAAAAGATGGAAATATATGAACAACCATATCGTCAAATCTGCCATCAGTTATTTGATCGTAAAGATGCATGGGATCGTTTAGAAGAACAGGGATATATTAGTTTTATTTCTACATCCTTTATTCGTGGTATGTCGTTTGATAATGCGATCATTATCGTTGATGAAATGCAGAACTTAACATATGAAGAAATTGACACTGTTATGACACGTGTCGGACACATGTCCAAAATTATTTGGTGCGGTGATTATCGTCAAACCGATCTAAATAAAAGAAAGAACGATGTTACTGGTATTTTGAAATTTTTTGATATTGCACAACATATGAAAGCGTTTACTCGTATTGAGTTTACTGTAGATGATATCGTTCGCTCATCGTTAGTTAAAGATTACATCTTGGCTAAATTAAAGTACGAAGATTACGAGGATAAGAAATGATTACAGCAGAACAATTCAAGCATCTATTTCCAAGAGCACAAGATCCAGCATCTTGGGCTACTTCAATGAATAGCGTTTTCCCAACGTATGAGATCAATACTCCACATCGTGTAGCAGCATTCCTTGCTCAGTGTGGACATGAGTCTGGTGGTTGGACAGTATTCGAAGAAAACTTAAACTATTCCGCACAAGGTTTGTGTAATATTTTCAAGAAGTATTTCCCTACACTTGAATCAGCAACACCTTATGCACGCAAACCAGAAATGATTGCTAATAAGGTTTATGCGAATCGTATGGGTAATGGTCCAGAAGAATCAGGTGATGGTTGGAAATATCGTGGACGTGGTCCAATTCAATTAACTGGAAAATCTAACTATATGTCTTTTGCCAAGGATATGTTTGAAGATTGGCAGAATCTGTTTGACAATCCAGATTGGGTTACAGCAGATCGTGATTTTGCATTAATGTCTGCTATTTGGTTCTGGAATAAGAATGGATTAAATAGAGAAGCAGACGCAGGTGATATCAAGACAATGACACGTAAAATTAATGGTGGATACATTGGTCTTGAGGATCGAATTAAACATTACAATGAGGCGATACATTTGTTAACTTAATGAAGAATTTTATACATCATGAATTTCCCAAACTTGAACGTGACACAAAACCCGATGGTACGAGAGTATATAAAACGCCATCGGGTAAATCATATCCAAGCGTCACCACAGTTACGGGACTGCACTCAAAACAATCAATCATGGAGTGGAGAAAGAAAGTTGGAGAAGAAGCAGCAAATAAAATCTCCAACAGAGCAGCCACTCGAGGAACAAGAATACATACCCTCTGCGAATCCTATTTACGTGGAGAGTCTGTTGAACCAGATATATTCGATCAAGAAATATATAAAGGGTTAGTTCCTCACCTAGATAAAATTAATAATATACATGCATTAGAAGATCCGCTTTATTCTGACCACTTAGAAGTTGCAGGAACAGTTGATTGTATTGCAGAATATAATGGTAAACTTGCAGTTATAGATTTTAAAACTTCTTCGAAAGTTAAACAGCGTGACTGGATTACTGGATATTTTATGCAAACATCTGCGTATGCTGTCGCATTCGAAGAGAGGACTGGCATACCAGTTGGACGTATGGTTATTATAATGGGTGTTGATGACCACGAACCACTAATTTTTGAAGAGAAAAGAGATGATTGGATCGGTGAGTTTGTGAAATTGCGACAAGAATACAAAGAAATAAAAAATGTTTGACAAATATGAGAAAGTAGGGTATAATGTTATTAAATGTTGAGATTGCGCCAAATATAATTATATTGGAAGAACGTAAACTTCCTGAAGGTTGGAAAGAGGGAGATATGTTCAAAGTTATGATTGGCGCAAATGGAAATGTTACATTAATTAGAGTCACACAGAATGGTGTAATGTAAAGAATTGTTGTATATCCTTCTAATCGAAGGCATGTTGGACGTGGGTTCGATTCCCACCACCTCCACCATAGCATATTGAACGAACCGAGTTATCGGTAGCAAACATAATGGGTCGTGAAGCGACGTATTGATGGTCAGTATGCTATGATGGGGGTGACTAGGTTTCGACAGCGTGAGATAGAAAAGACGGCAACACGACAGGCGATCGTCGTAAATGAAGCAAATCTAGTAAATGCAAACGATAGCACTTACGCATTAGCAGCCTAAACACTGCTTAGGGTTTCGGTGAGTTTCCTCGTAACAGAATAACTCACCACTAATTAGTGAAGTCTTTGCTCATTATTGGCAACCGATGTCCTTAGACATCTTGTACCAAGAAAAGTGACGACATTAATTTTGCAGTAACTCATTAACTTTTTAAGGAACTATTATGAAATCAATTATCGCATTAGTAATGTTGGCATTCGCAACTGTTTCTTTCGCAGCTGAACCTGCAAAGAAGCCAGAAGCAAAGAAAGAAGAAACAAATTGTGTAACTAAGGACAAACAAGGTAAATGTCCTCCAGCACCTAAGTCTGAGAAACCTACTCCTAAGAAAGTAGAGAAGAAAGACGACAAAACAGCTGAACCAGCAAAAAAGTAATACCTAAATAATAGACAGTGGGTTGGTGGATCCCAATAAAACCATCATTACACACAACTCATAAACACACAAAGGAGTAAAACATGAGTAATATGACCCCGTTCGAGATTCGCCTAGAACTTTTAAAAATGGCGAAAGACATGCTTAACGATGAATACTATGGTAAGCGTGAACAAATTAGCAACGACTGGCATGTAAAGGTCGACTCTGCTAAAATCAATGGTGGAACAATCCCAGAACATCCAGGATTCCCATCATATCCAAGTGAAGCCGAAATCATTGCGAAAGCAACTGCTCTCAATGGTTTTGTTTCCAACATCCCAGTAGATACAAAGACTAAGAAGTCCACCTGATAGGGATTGGAGTGTGCAGCACATGCACACTCTTTAACTTACTAAGGAGATTTATGCAATTAATCCGAGTAACATTTATTTCAATAGCAGTAATGATAGCTGTAACTGCTGCTGTTACATTTTATGATAAGGGTTATACATTACTTGACATCAAATATGGTCAGTTAACCAGTGATGCGAAAAAACAAGTAGATTGTTTAGCTGAGAACATTTATTATGAAGCAGGGTATGAACCACGTGATGGACAGGTTGCTGTCGCCATGGTCACGATGAATCGAGTACAAGACCCAAGATTCCCAAAAGATATTTGTGGAGTAGTAAAACAGAAAGTTAATTCCACATGTCAATTTTCATGGTTCTGTGAACC
>Ga0214921_10011392_pt1 | contig 10814 bp, 10 predicted proteins | sample LL1505_MetaG_FD_177992 | JGI IMG/M metagenome (GOLD analysis project Ga0214921, IMG submission 177992) | Freshwater microbial communities from Lake Lanier, Atlanta, Georgia, United States - LL-1505 | ecosystem: Environmental > Aquatic > Freshwater > Lake | place: USA: Georgia | collected...
GGAGCATTCTTTTTAGTAAGCAGCGGCTTAACCCGCCTCGCCGTATCAGCTCCACACCTGTTCCGTGCACATATGCCTGCCGTGCGAACACAGGCGCAGACATATACATCGCCGGACAATAGTGAAGAAATAAATGGATCCAACTCATAAATTTAATTTCAATTTTTTCTCTGAATTATAATTTTTCTATAATTTTTCTATAAATGAAGAATTATAAAGAAAATATTTGCGGAATCACCAATTTTTAAACCAATATTTTATCAACGGTGAAATTTCATCATGTATTTTATCACTATTTGCCGAACAAGAATCATAACCATCTAATAAACAACATATTTTTTCCATTAAAACAATTAAATTAGGTAAAAGATCATCTGAATAATTAAATTTATAAATATATGAATCAATTTCAAATTGCAAATTAATTGCATCTTTTTTTATATTATCAATACATTCAACTAATAAACATGATTCATCATTGACTGAATTATTAGTTTCAGTTAAAGATGAATCATCATATTTAATTAAAATATCAGAATTCTCTGTTAGAGTAAGCCATTTTTGCATAGATACATATATTGCAGTACCAGAATTATCGGCAGAAATTATTGAATAAAATAATTTAACAATATGTGGTTCAGCTCTTGAAAAAAAATTATCAATTAATTTATCTATCTGAATATTATCAGATTTTGTCTCAGATTCTAAATTTTTTCTAATTTTTTGAATCTTCTGAATCTTCTGAATAGATAAAAAAGATCTGTATAAAATATGAATTAAAAAAGATTTAATATTTATCATTTATTTTATATCAGATAATGTTAAATTATCTGGTATTAAATCTATTTGTTTATCATTTATAGATTGTTTTTGAAATAATTCCTAACATTATAACTAACAAAATAGATACAGATACTACAAATAAAAATAATAAAGTATTTTTTAAAGCAATAACCATTTTATAAAAAACAAATAGATGTGAATTTGCTGGATTTTGATATGTATTATTTGGATCTGTAGTATTTGGATCTGGTGGATTTGGTAAATTATCCATTGAAATATAGTTGCTATTATTTAAATTATCAAAAATATCATGTCTACATATTGGACATTTTTGTAATAATCGTTGATCATTTATTATCCGATTATAACATTCTGCACATAATTTATGCAAACAGTTTAATATAATTTGATCATTTGGATATAATATAATATTAAAACAAATAATGCATTCTTCTGATGAATTATCATTCATAATATATATTGATAATAGTTTATAATATTAAGTGATTAGACATATTATTTAATTTAATTTAATATCTTATTTAAAAATTTTGAAAAAATATTTATATATAAATCAAAGAATGATTTATATATAAATCTAAGTATTAATATGACAACACTATCTGAATCTAACATAAATATAAATATGAATTCACAAATAGAAAACAAATCAGATAATGATTTGGATAATAATCCAGAAAATAATTCATACAATGAATCCAAATCATATCAAATAAAAACAAATGTATGCAAAAGATTATCAAAAGAACTTAATTTACCTGAAATTCAATATGATGATAGATTAAAAGATTGGACACCACCTTCTACACATGGTTTATCAAATTCCGATCAGATAATTCCATCTTATTATAAAATATATGATAGACCAGATAAAAGATTTAATATAGATTATCTAGAGTTAATAAAGGATGATATTCGTAACTATAGAAAATTAAATAAACATCAAATAGAATATATAAAACAATTATCTCATTCTGAAAAAGATGAATTATTAGAAATTTATAATGAGTGTATTGGTATGTTTAATGATATTATTAATGGATAATTTTAAAAAGGCCTATTTTACTAAATCAGTAATAGTATCATAATCTTGTTTATTATTTTTTTAACATATTTCAATAATATGTAATTTAGTAAAATATTAGCATTTGTGTTAAAAATGAAAATGAATGTATATAAACATTATCAATTTGTTATTTAATATATGACTAATATTATAAACTCTTCTAATGAACGCATCAATCTAGCTGATATATTTAAGAGATATAAATCCTCTTATACATATGCATTTATTGATTTTTCAATTCATATTTTTATTATGTGTTCATTATTTTATTCGCTTTGGTATTTTAGAAATAATTGGTTTAGTATTCTTATTATTCCTTTGTTAGCATTAATGTTCGTGCGTAGCTTTGTAGTATTTCATGATTGTTGTCATAATTCATATACTCCAAATAAAACATTGAATTATATTATCTCTCATATTATGGGAACAATCATGTTTACTAGTCCTAATTGGTTTTTAGATCATCATACACATCATTTGGTAAATGGAAATATAGAAAACAAACAACATTATTGGTTCAATGAAACAATACTCTTGACAAAAGAACAATTTTTATCAAATAAAAAACAACAATCATATTATAAGCTATATAAAAACCCATTAGTTTTTTTTACTATAGTTCCAATCATATATTTTGGAATTTATCAGCGATTTATCTATATAGTAAAAAAATATAGACACCCATATTCTTTTAAAAAATCTTTATTTGGAATAATTTTAGATCATATAATAAATAATGTTTTGCTTTGTTTGTATCTATATATGATATACAATTTTGGAATAGACAAATACAAATTTATAGGTGGATTTATATTATCAAGTTCTATTGGCTTTTGTCTATTTCATAATCAACATTCATACAATCCATCATATGTAGTTAAAAATGATGAATGGTCACAACAAGATAGTGGATTATTAGGCTCATCATTTATACAAATTCCATATTTACTAAAATATTTTTTTATGGGTATAGAATATCATCATATACATCATATGAATGCAAAAATACCTGGATACAATATACAAGCATATCATGAAGAGATTAGTTCAAAAAGCAAAATGGTTGATAGTATCAAAGTATTATCAATAACAGAATGTTATAATAATTTATTGTTGGTATTATATGATGAGGATATAAAAAGATATATAACTTTTGCAGAAGTAGATAAAGAGATTAAAAAAGAAAAATGCACATAATTTTTAATAACTGAGTATTTGTTATAGCAAAATTAAGTAAAATATGTTGGATATTTTTATTTTGGATATTTTTGTTTTGGATATTTTTGTTTTGGATATTTTTGTATTGAATTTAATGTATGAATTAAAAAGTATGGATTAAAAAGTATGGATTAAAAAGTATGGATTAAAAAGTATGGATTAAAAAGTATGGATTAAAAAGTATGGATTAAAAAGTATGGATTAAAAAGTATGGATTAAAAAGTATGGATTAAAAAGTATGACAGCTTATGATTTAATATATATTCATTTAATATATTAAGACTATTATGAATAAAGAAATTCAAGAAGTACATGCAAATATAGAACAAACGTCTTGTATTTATATAAAATCAAAATCAAAATCAAAATCAAAATCAAAATCAAAATCAAAATCAAAATCAAAATCAAAATCAAAATCAAAATCAAAATCAAAATCAAAATCAAAATCAAAATCAAAATCAAAAGTATATTCAATGGTTGAAAATGCAATTCGTGAAATTCAGCGAAATGAATGGTTAGATTTTAAGGAAATTAGAAAAGATCTTTTAAAATTTAAACATATATCTATATACTATTTTGAATCTAATACAGAATCAAATTGTTATATTTATTATTTTAAGCCAAAAGATTTCAAATATGATTTTTATTATTGGATTGGAAAAATTATTTTATCAAAATCATTTAATATCTATTCTGATTATATTAAGTTAGAATCAGATTCAGAATCAGAATTAGAATATTTTACAGATAAAATGAGATTCCAAGAATTACTTAAACAATATGCTAAATTTTCATTAAATTTATATCCAAATAGAAAATATCCATCAAATAAAGCACACGATGAAGCAATTAGAATAAATAATAATATAATATTTTTGCAACATAATGGAGTATTTGCATTATATTTATTATAAATTTAATAATTTAATAATTTAATAATTTAATCTTCTATATATATTGAAGATTAAATGGGTATTATTTATAGTAAAATTCATAATATGTCTAACAACATGCCAAATTTAATAATCGTAAAAAAAAAACAAAATGATAGTTTAGTTATAAGAAGAATGAAACCAAATTATGAACCTAAGATTGTACCAATAACTACAAAAACTATTGAAATGTTTCATTATTAGCTATTGGTTAAGAGATAATTAGCTTTTATAATTCAAAATTATCAATATATTTGAGCAAATGTATGGCTCTAATATCCAACTTGAGTTCTTTACCTTTTTTATTAAATGGAAAATAACTATCTCTTTCCATCCTAATTAGGGTATTTGATAATAATGCTCTACAAATTTTGCTAGAAATTATTTTATTTTTACAAAAGGTAAAATGTATAACTTGAGGTAATCTAGATACATAATGTTTTTTTAATATATTTAGTAAAAATTTATCAATTGAATCTTGATCTTTTATTAGGATTTTATCATATTCTGATTCTAATTTAGCTGAAACAATTATTGAATCAAAAGCTCTAGAAGCACTAATATCTATTTTATATATTTGACCAATATCTGGATTACATTTCATAGGACAGCATGTAGTAATTCCAAATATAATTGGTTTAGTTGTATTCTTACTTAATTCTGTATCAATACTTGTACTAATAATCTTTCCATGAATAATATGATGATTATCATATTTGTCCATTTGACTATGTGATGAATTTTCTTTATTAGTTTGTATAAAATATTCATATTGAGAACAATGTCCAATAACAAAAATCATATCAGATTTATTTGATATGATTTTATCAGATATTTTATCAGATATTTTATCAGAAATTTTATCAGAAATTTTATCAGAAATTTTATCAGAAAATTTATTATACGAGCACAAAAGTTCGAAAATATTTAATAGTTTAGTTTCATATTCATAAAGATTAAAATCATTTTTCCCACCCAAGGTGCGATTCCATAATAAAGAATTTTCAGAATCTTCAAATAATATCTTCTTCTCATCATTATCTTGATTTGATATATTATTAAATATATCATTAATTTCAATTATAAAATTATCAACGCTTAGAATTGATTTTTTTTTAATAAGATTATTATAAATTAATTCGATTACTTTATCTGTCATTCCACCATGCATAAAAATAATATCATTTACTTTATAAATTGCTAACCTTTTGCCAAATATTGGTACTGGATCTTTATATTGATTTTGATTATAATAATAATTATCTAATAAAAAACTAAAATTATTCTGTCTAAAGAATTCGTCTCTTTTTATTCCTAAGACAAATTCTTCATTTAATGATTTAGGATCAATATAATTGTTATTCCACTTTGGTACACCATCTAGTTCATGTACATTATAATATTCATGATTACCATATAAAGTAATTACATTTCCTCCTACCTCTTGGGCCTTTCTTGCTAATTTTCTTAAAAATAATATGATTTTTATTTCCTCATTTATAATTATATCGTTTCTTTCAACAGTCACTATTCCTCTATAATTATCAATAATATCTCCAGTAATAACAACTAATGATTTATCACCACACCATTCAAAACCATATGTTGAATCATATTCTGATTCATCATTATTAATAATATCTAATAAATGATTTTTCTGATTTAATTGTATAGCTACTGATTCTACTGAAACAATCGATGGATTTTTTTTTATATAAAGATCATCTGTTGAACGAATATTCGAATTACTTCTTTTTTTAATATAAAGATCGTCTTTAGAACAAATAGTCCTAGAATGAATAATCCTAGAACGAATATTGGAACTAATATTAGAACTACTACTTTTTTTTAAATTTGAGGCATCTATATTAGTTATTTGATAATTATATTTAACATTTTCCAACATCTGTGAATAAGTAACACCATCTGATAATTTAATAACTCCAGCACAATCTTGCAAATAAGTTATTAAGGCAAGAAAATCTCCATGAACATCTGAAAATGCAAAAACATCTTCATTTGTATATCTTGTACAATAAGTATTTTGGTTAGGTTCGTTCATTTTATATATATTGGCTCTTATAATTTTTATTAAATAAAACAAAAAATTGCTAAAGCTAAAATTGTATAAACTAAAATTGTATAAACTAAAATTGTATAAACTAAAATTGTATAAACTAGCTATTAAGTAAAGTCCATACAAATCTGGACAATTTACTTAATATCTCTACAAAAATACGAATATTGTCTTGAAATATTCGTATTTTCTTGAGCTGTATAAATCAGACTTATTTATTTTTTCCTTTTGATTTACTAACTTTTTGCTCATTCTTTAAATACTTTTCTAATTCTTTTGGACTTTTTGCAGATTTATCAGATTTATCAGATTTTGCAGCTTTATTAGATTTAGTTGATTTATTTTGTATTAGTTCTTTTTCTTCTAATTCTTCATTTACATCCTTTTTAGCTACTGATGGTTTAGGTCTAGTTGATAAAATATCTTGACATACTAATTCGGATATATCCTGACCAAAATCTAATTTATTACGAAAGACAATTGCAGGAGTTTTTTGTCCTTTTTGACCCTTGATTATACAATCTTTACCACCTGTTATTCTTAAACATACTTCCATATCTGGATAAACTACATTAATATCCTTTTTGTCTAATTGGATACTACTAACTTTACCATAATATTTTGATCTATCTGCTGAATATATTTCAGTATTTGGAATGATTGTGCCCGATTTTAATTTAATTCCACATATAATTGGATCTTCTGTTCTAAATATAAATTCAGGAATTACATTTGCCTCAAATATTGGCTGAGTACCATATTTTGTAATCATTCTTTCCTTGTGTTGTTTACGATGTTCTTCAAATGATGTAGATAATTTATATATAGTACCTCCAATTATAATTTTGATATTAGCAGAATTTAACATTAGTAATTTGTCTGGTTCAAAATAATCAGATAAGAATTCAGAACATTTTGAGGTTTCAACCATATCTGGAATACATATCATAATTGTACGATATCTTTGATGATAATCTGGTATTGAACTTAGAACACATTTTTTATTTATATACTTAATTATATCAGCTTTGGACATTTTACCAATCGAATATGATTGAATTGGTATTTCATTTTGCTTAAAATGTTCATGAACTCCATCCAACATCGACTCAGATGGTAAAATTATATGAACACCGTGATCTGATAAAATAGCTGCACGTTTAGCATCTAATAAATCATAAGCTGAATCATCAATATGTGAATCTGATTCAGTACTCAAAGAAAATTTCGAACCTAATTCGATTAAGTCATGTAATGATGGATCAACTTTGAAACAAAAACTAATTGCATCTGGAACATAATCTGTATTTTCGAATTTGTGTTCTCTTGAATCGGAATAACCAACTGTTTTCATCAGGTTATTTATAGGAAATATACTAGATCCGATCTTGATAGAGTGTGTAGAAGATATAGATCCTTCTTTCATGATACCAATAATTATTTTACCCATGTGATCATCTACTCTTTTATCCAAAATATAACCAATTCCTTCAGTTTTTGTTAATGTGTCTAATTCCATTTTTGCATTTGACATATACAAAAGGAGATCAGGAATACCATCACCTTTGAGAGCAGAACAAGGAATCATTGCTAAACAATCTCTACATTTTTTATTAAAATATGCTTCGCCATAAAGACCAATTTTTGCAAGCTGAATTGCTACCTGTTGAATATATTCTTCGATTTTCTCAGTTACTATTTTTGGTTGTTTAGCCATAATACGTTTAATATTAGCATGACCTTTGTTTGCAAGATCCATTTCTACATAACCATATGTTTTGTCCAATTTATTTAAGACAAGAATTGTTTGATCATAATCTGAAGTAGTTTTAATATTGGATTCGAGAAAAGCCAAAGTATCTTCATCAATCCCCTTACAAATATCAATCATCACTAGAGTAATATGAGCAATAGATGATCCAATCCTACGAATATTTTCAAAATCAGTATGACCTGGTGTATCAATTGCTACAAAATCCATATTAAATCTTTCTCTGAGATTTTCCGGAATGAATTGAATTAGATGATCTCTGTTAAATGTGGTTGTTCCAACTTGTTGGGTAATTCCACCTGCTTCAGAACTTGTCATATTTCGTTTAGCAATAGTAGCAGAATGTGACGATAATTTGTCAACAAAAGAGGTTTTACCAGTATCGACATGACCTCTAATGCAAATTATACAGCGCCTATTATTTGATATTGGTTTTGATGAGTTTGACATTGGTTTTGATGAGTTTGACATTGGTTTTGATAAGTTTGACATTGATTTATTTAAAGCAGACATTATTATATTAAGTTATATCATATTTTTATTCAGTATGATATAACTAATATTTTCAATATTTTTATTGGCTAAAATAAAATAATTCAATCTAATGTATCCAGATTATTTAGATCAGATGTTGGTTTTGCTAATTTAGTTTTAAATTCTGCTAATTCAGCTCTAACATCAGCCAATTCAGTTCTAAAATCAGCTAATTCAGTTTTATATTTAATAATCTCTTTCTCAATAAAATCCATATTAAGATATTTAGTTGTTAAATTTAAATTTATCTCTTTATAATCTAAATTTATCTCTTTATCATCAAAATTTAGATTTGTTTCACCATCAATTTGATCTAGATTAGATTCCTTTAATAATTTATATTTGATTTGATTTATTTGTTTGAGTTGATCTTTGCTTAAAATTAATCCAGAAAATGATCCTCCTCTAACGTTATCAATACCATATTTGTGCATATATTTTATAATGAGATTATCTAAAGTATTTTCATAAATTTCCAAGAGCTTTACAATTTGACAATCTGAAATTTGTCGAGTTAGTCGAAGATAATGATCCCGATGATTTTTTTTTAAATCATATATTATTAAACTTTTTATTTCTTTCATACCAATTATTTTGTGTTTTTTTATAAAGTCACATTCATTTAGATCAGGGCAATTTTTATTCACAAAAAAAGAAATGGGAAGATCACCTATATCAATTTCTCCATTAATTGGTATAGGTACTGGAATTATATTTTCCACAGCAGTAGATGTTTTTCTACTTATATTTGCATTTGCATATGTGATAAAGTATTTATTATCTTCACAATAAAAAATATAAATAGTTTTTCTGGTATTTAGATTATAATATCCAACATGTCGTAAATGATTAAGAATCGGTATATATTTGATATGTATTTGACATGAATTACTCATATTTTTGTTATAAATTTGTTATAAATTTGTTATGAGATTAAATATTAAATTATCTCAACAATTTGTATTTAATTCAAATTTTTATAAGATCAAATATCACCAAGTTATAATTCAATTGAATTTCTTATAATTGTGATAATTAATTAAATAATGAAACTTACCAAGGCTATATTTGCGCTCTTGTACAAAATAATATAAAATATATTTCTATATGATTATTATCCTAGACAATAACAAAAATTAATTTATTTCCATGTTTTACTAAATTAATTTATTTAATTTTCTTTAAATGTGTGATAATAAAAATATATTATAATATATATATAATGTCATCATCAGATTACAAACAAAAATATCTAAAATATAAACAAAAATATTTAGATTTAAAAAATCAATTAGCAGGAGCAATATATTATGATGAATCTAGAAATATTGAAAGAGTAGATAGAGAACTAAACGAAGTTTCACTTAATAGAAGATATGAATTTGGATCTTGGAATTTATTTGTTAAATACGCTGACGATTTTGTTTTTAAAGTAAGAGATCCCAAACATATGCGTACTTTAAGAGTATTTAAAAAAGCGGATACCAATGATTTTGGTATTATCACAAGTGCTAGATTAATTGGAGACAGAGAATTTGAAATTAAATATAAATTTGGCCTATGGGGTGAACGCGTATTTGTTGATAAGATAGAAAATCTCAATAAATATTTTTTTACATTTAACGAATATAACAAATAAATTACATTAGTATTGGAATATTTAAATTTAAGACGTTTAATGATCACTATAAAAAATATATCATTATTAGTAAATATATGCGAAATAAAAATAATAAAGACATCTCTATTATTTTTATTTATAATGAAAGATAAAATATTTAATATTTTTAAAAGATATGTTTTATATTGGGCTCATAAAAAGATACCCAAATATTAGAAAAAGAATATATTCTCTTGAATATTATTTTAATAATTTTTATTTAATTCTTAATGATGTTTGTAAGTGGAAATCATTACAATTAATTAATAAGAACACTAATAAATATCACTATAAAACGATTTATAACGAATTTAATAAATGGTCAAATGATAATGTTTTTACCGATGCATTTAAAATGTTTGTTTATGATAATTATTTTAAATTATCAAAATTAAGAAAACACAAAAAACTAACTCTTTTTATCGATGTCGTTAAAATGAATAATCTTTATGGACATGAATATGTATATATTAATAATGAATATAAAAAGAAGAATGTTACACCAATAACAATTATAAGCGATCATAATGGTTTACCTCTTGCATATAGACATTTAGATTATAGTAAAAATTTTAACAAAAGAAAAAGTCACGTTCATGAAATAAATAATGTACAAATAACGCTAAATGAAATCAAATTAAAATGTCCAAATTATATTGATGTTACTTTAATAGGAGATAAAGCATATATTTCTAATAAAATATATAATGCTTTATCACAAAAAATTAAACTAATAGCACCCAAAAGAAAAA
>Ga0214921_10011393_pt1 | contig 10813 bp, 7 predicted proteins | sample LL1505_MetaG_FD_177992 | JGI IMG/M metagenome (GOLD analysis project Ga0214921, IMG submission 177992) | Freshwater microbial communities from Lake Lanier, Atlanta, Georgia, United States - LL-1505 | ecosystem: Environmental > Aquatic > Freshwater > Lake | place: USA: Georgia | collected 2015-05-28
GCTTAAGCAAAGACTGCCGCGTTTCCGTCGGAGATTTTCCATACACCCGTGTGAAGCATCGCGTGAAATAAAGCGGGTTTTCAAATCCACAGCGGTCGGCGATTTCCTTGATCGCTAGACTGGATCGGCCCAACAGGGCCATTGCGAGTTGGAGTTTTAAAAGGCGGAATGTCTCCATCGGCGCATGGCCGAGTGATGTCTGGAAAACGCGGCAGAGATGTTTTTCAGTGACTCCCGCTCGTTTCGAGAGTTCGCCGAGTTGAAGTGCATGATGAGGATTCGTGTCGAGGATGGCTCTCATGAAATTCAGCGAAGCGTGCACCTGCTCGGGCAATCGGTCCCCCACGGCGAGGGCCTTGTTGCGCGAGGGCTCAACTAGAATTCCCAGCAGACACTCCATGAAAAGGCTCTCCTCCGGCCATGCTCGCAAGGTGGGCCAAGCTGTTTCGCCATGGGCGGAAATGCGGCTCAGCAGGTGGCGCAGCATCGGCGCAATCACGGGATCGGGATTTTTGATCAGAACCGGCCAATTGTCCGGCTGTGCCCACCCGCCCGGAACAGCCTCGATGTCAAAATGCACATAGGCATGCCGTGTGGTGGACTTCTTATCCCAAGTATAGGCTTCCTGAAAACCCGGGCGGGCAAGAATGATGCTGCCTGGTGGTGCGCGGCGCGCCTCCCCGCCCAACTCGTAGTTGGCCGTTCCTTCGATCATCAAAACCAACTCGAAATCCTCCAAAGTGCGCGGCGTGAGCTTGTCGCCCGGTCGGTAGTGCACCACCGAGCCGTAGATATACTTGAGGGCGAGCCGTTCTGATTTACGAATTGGAGAGGCCATGGAGAAGCAGGGTGGTCTGGAGCTTCGGAGTTTATGCCGATACAGATCAAGCCTAATGCGAATTTTGTGCATATTTAACCAACTCCAGCCCATTGGCAAAAAACGCCCCGAGGTTACTTTGTCTCCACCTTCAGAAAAATGGGCGGGTTCCACCGGAACACAAATGTCCATTTTTCGAAACTCCAGACAACCCTTAGCCAAACCTCAAGATCATGCACGACGACCACGCCACAGCCACATTGACGCGCCCTCCCAAGCACCTCGATTACAGCCTCACCGGAGAAAATTCCACGAGGGCGATTGAACGAGGGCTTGCCGAGGCGGATTGGTATCAAAGCCCTGTTCCACGCGCCGAGATGCGCAAGCTCCTCGAGCGTCGCGACGGTCCACCGATTCGCGATACGATTTTGTGGTTCGCCCTGCTGGGGCTCACGGGGTGGGGCACCTTCGCGCTTTGGGGCACATGGTGGGTGGTGCTCCCCTACATGGCCTATGCCGTTCTTTATGCCACGGCGTCAGACTCGCGCTGGCACGAGGCCGGCCACGGCACCGCCTTTCGCACGGACTGGTTGAACAATTTCCTCTACGAGGTCGCGTCGTTCATGGTCATGCGCGAATCGGTGGTCTGGCGCTGGAGCCATACCCGCCACCACAGCGATACGATCATCGTCGGACGCGATCCCGAGATCCAAATTCCGCGTCCACCGAAAATCAGGGAGTTGTTCTTCGGGCTGTTTGCGATCGGCGTTTACAGCAGTTATTTCCCGAGCGTCTTCCGCCACGCCGCAGGCATGATCTCGGCCGACGAGCGCACCTTCATTCCGGAGACGGAGTTTTCAAAAATCGCGCGCAACGCCCGGATCATCCTGGCCCTCTACGTAGGCACCATCGCGTTGTCGGTCGCCTTGCAAACATGGGTGCCGATTTTTCTCATCATCCTTCCTCACTTCTTCGGCACTTGGCTCATGATCGTTCACAACACCAGCCAGCACGCTGGCTTGGCCGAGAATGTCCTGGATCACCGCCTCAACTGCCGGACCGTTTATATGAACCCTATCAGCCGGTTCATCTACTGGAATATGAACTACCATGTGGAGCATCACATGTTCCCGTTGGTGCCATTCCATTCGCTCTACAAGCTCCACGCACTCATCAAGGACGACTGCCCGCCTCCTTATCCGAACATCCTCTCGGCCTGGCGTGAGATTTTGCCGACGATTATTCGGCAGAAAAAAGATCCGACCTTTCATGTGAAGCGCGTCCTTCCGGCCCCCAAGGAGCGCGCGCCCGAGGGTCTCGTTTCGGGTGACGCCAAGCCGGATGTCGAAGGCTGGGTAGAAGTTTGCGCCCAGGCCGATCTCGGCACAGAGGATGTCCTCCGCTTCGACCATGGCAGGAAAACATTCGCCCTCATCCGCGATGCGGAAGGCCGGCTTTATGCGACCGACGGCATCTGCACCCACGGCAACAACCATCTCGCCGAAGGTCTGGTGAAGGGCGGCATCATCGAATGTCCGAAACACAACGGCCGCTTCAACCTCACTGACGGCTCGCCCGCCCGCGCTCCGATCTGCCGTGCTCTCGCGACCTACCCGATTGAGGTCCGCAACGGTCGAATTTATCTGAATGTGAACAAACCCGGAGGCGCTGGAGCGCGGCAACAAAAGAGCCGCACGCTCCGAGTCGTCAGCAGCGCCAATGTCTCGACCTTCATCCGCGAGATCGTGCTGGAACCGGTGGACGGGGCGCTGGGCTTCGAGCCTGGTGATTACCTGCAATTCGCCATTCCAGCCTACGGCGAAATCGCCTATAGCAACTTGGACGTTCCGGAGCCATACGCCGAAGTCTGGCGCCGGCATGGCATTTTCGACCTTGTTGCCAAAAATCCCGAGGGCGGGAAGAGGAACAACTACTCGATCGCCAGCCACTCCGGCGAAGGCACGATCCGGCTCAATGTGCGCCTCGCCACTCCGCCTCCCGGGCAGGAGTGCCCGACCGGCACGGGCTCGAGCCACATGTGGGCCCTCAAGCCTGGCGACACGGTGGATGCCATTGGGCCGTTCGGCGATTTTCACATCAAGCCGACGCGCAAGGAAATGGTCTACATCGGCGGCGGCGCGGGCATGGCCCCGTTGCGCGCCCATCTGACGCACCTCCTCGAGGTCGAGAAATCCGCGCGCCGGATTTCCTTCTGGTATGGCGCGCGTTCGCGGCAGGAGTTGTTCTACACCGACCTCTTCGAACAACTCGTCGCGAAGCACCAAAACTTCGCCTTCCATACCGCCCTCTCAGCTCCGCTCGACGAGGATAAATGGACCGGCGACACCGGATTCATTCATGAAGTCGTCCTTTCCAAAGCCCTCGAAAACCACGAGAACATCGCCGGCGTCGAGTTCTACCTCTGCGGACCGCCGATGATGATCAAGGCTTGCACAAAAATGCTCTCCGATCTGGGCGTGCCACCCGCGCACATCGCCTACGACGAGTTCTAAAAAATGAAAAACCCCACCGCACCCACACTAAAAATTCACATCAACTACTGGTCGCTCCTCCACGAAGGCGATCCCACCACCGAGCAAGGCCTGCGCAACCATTTGTCGCTTGTCCGCGATGCCGGCTTCCAAGGCTACTGTGGAACGCCCGATTTCCCGAAGATCAAGGAACTGATCAAGGAATACGGCTTGCGGTTCGGCGGGGCGTTCGACGCTGGACGGGTCGAGCAATTCGCCCCCAAAATCGCCGCTCTCATGGCCATCGACAACGGCCCGATCAATTGCCAACTCGCCGACCATGACACGCCAACCGACGAGGCTGTCGCTTTGACGATCGCCTTGATGGCGGAGGCCGAAAAACAGAACGCCCTGGTCCACCTTGAAGTCCACCGCGACACCTGCACCGAGACTCCGGAAAAAGCCGCCGCCATTGTGGCCGGAGTCCTCAAAGCCACAGGCCAGTCACCCCGCATGAACTACGACTTCTCGCACCCGGCCATCGTCAAGCACCTCGTCCCGAAGGACTACATCACCCGCCTCTTTGACGAATCCAACATCCCGGTCTTCCAGCAGGCGAATCTCTGGCACATGCGCCCCTTCAACGGCCACCACTGCATGATTCCGATCACCGACGGCAAAGGCAACTTCTCGCCCGAATACGAAGATTGCCGCCCGTTCATCCGCCAAGCCCTCAAGCACTGGCTCGCAGGCCCACGCCCGAACAACGAACTCTGGGTCATGCCCGAACAAGGCACCACCATCGGCTACAACCTGAGCTGCTTCCCGAACATCTGGCAGGACACAGTCGTTCTCGGCAACGACATCAAAAAAATCTGGAACGAAATCCTCGCTGAGTAGCTCTTCCGAATTCCGCATTTCTATAATCCAGAAGTCCCAAAGCAATCAGGACTTGGCATAACCTGCTTTCCATGTGAAAGGTGTTTTGACCGGACTGTCAATGTTTGCGGATCATTCTTCATATGAGTTCAACCCACACCGTCCGCCGATCGTTCCTTCAAAAACTCAAGGGTTGTGCGCCCTTCGGCATCGGCCGCACCAAGCCGAAGCACTTCCGCGACATGTTCCATATCATTTGGAAGAACAGGGACAACCTGCCCTACGCGTGGAAAGTGATCACTCGCGGCGTCTGCGATGGCTGCGCGCTCGGCGTGGCAGGCCTGCACGATTGGACCGTGAAGGGGCCGCATCTGTGTATGACGCGACTGAATCTTCTGCGTCTGAACACGGTTTCCGCGCTCGACGAGCGGCTTCTGGCCGATGTCTCCAAGTTGGAAAAAATGGACAACGCCCAACTGCGCGAACTCGGCCGCCTGCCGTATCCCATGGTCCGCGAAAAGGGCGCGCCGGGATTTCGCCGCATTTCGTGGGATGAGGTGAATCAGCGCCTCGGAGCCAAACTCCGCGCGACCGATCCCCGCCGCATGGCTTTTTTTGTGACCGCGCGGGGTGTGACGAACGAGATCTACTACATGGCCCAGAAGGCGGCGCGCTTCCTTGGCACGAACCATGTGGACAACGCGGCCCGCATCTGCCACTCGCCCTCGGGCGCGGCCATGAAGGAGGCGCTCGGCGTGGCCGCGACGACCTGCAGCTACAAGGATTGGTATGGGACTGACCTCGTGATTTTTTTCGGCTCAAACCCCGCCAACGACCAGCCGGTTTCCACAAAGTATCTGCACGAATCGAAAAAGCTCGGGACGAAAATCGTGCTGGTGAATCCCTACTTCGAGCCCGGCATGAAAAAGTATTGGGTCCCCTCAAATGCCGACTCCGCGCTCTTCGGCACGAACATCGCCGACTACTGGTTCCCAGTGAGCCAGGGCGGTGACATTGCGTTCCTCTCGGGCGTGATGAAAATCCTCTTCGCCGAGGGATGGGTTAATCAAAACTTCATCGACCAGCACACGACGGGATTCGAGGAACTGAAGGCCCATGTGGCGTCGATGGACTGGGAGGCGCTGGAAAAAGACGCCGGACTCGACCGCGTCTCCATGCGCGAATTTACCGAACTCATCCGCGATGCAAAAAACGCCGTTCTCGTCTGGAGCATGGGCATCACCCAGCATCCCTTCGGCGGCGACGGGGTTCAGACCATTCTCAATCTCGCTCTGGCGCGGGGCTACATCGGGCGCGACAAAAACGGCGTCATGCCGATCCGCGGTCACTCCTCGGTGCAAGGCGGCGCCGAGATGGGAGCCTATGCCACCGCTTTTCCCGGCAACAAATCGATCACTCCCGAAAATGCCGAAAAACTCTCGAAGGAATACGGCTTCCCCGTTCCCGATTGGCCTGGAATGCCGGCGACCGAAATGGTCGAGGCCTGCGAACGCGGCGAGCTTGATATCTTTTACTGCTTGGGTGGAAATTTTCTCCGCACCCTGCCAGAGCCCGACTATGTGCGGGAGGCGATGAGTCGAGTGCCGGTGCGTGTGCACCAGGACATCATCCTCACCGATCAGATGTTCATCCCAGCGCAAGAGGCCGTCTTTTTGCTACCGGCCAAAACCCGATACGAACAGGACGACGGGGGCATGGAGACGAGCACCGAACGACGCGTCATGTTTACCCCGGAAATTCCTCGTCAGGTCGGCGAGGCCAAGGCGGAGTGGAAAATCCTGCAAGACCTCGCGCTGGCAGCCTATCCCGAAAAAGCATCACTCTTCGGCTGCGAGACAGGTTGGAAAATGCGCGAGGAAATTGCGCGGGTCGTTCCCTTCTACGATGGAGTTCAGCACCTCAGAAAGACCGGCGATGCCTTTCAATACGGCGGCCCCCATCTTTGCGCCGACGGGCAGTTTCCGACAACAGACGGCCGGGGGCACTTCCGCAATGTCGCGATTCCCACTCTCCACCGCAAACCCGGCGAATTTCATCTCAGCACACGCCGAGGCAAGCAATTCAACACACTCATCTACGCCGAGATCGATCCCCTCAACAACGCTCCGCGTGATGCCATTCTGATGAGCCACGAGGATGCCGCGCGTCTGCATGTCGTAACCGGCGACCGCATCGCCCTTGTGAATACACTGGGACGCTATGAAGGCCGCGTGCACTGCGCGCCGATCGCCCCGGGGAATTTGCAGGTCCATTGGCCCGAGGGAAACAACATCATTCGCAAAGGCGTGGTGGACGCCCACGGCGGAGTGCCCGACTACAACGCCCATGTGCGCATCGAGAAGCTCCAAGCGGCCTGATTTTGGAGCATTCTGACCTCTGCCCAATCGCGCCTACATCGCAGGCAAGGCGGATGATCTTTTTGACGCAATTGCTGTGGCGGCGTCTCTATGAGCGCCGGGGGGCCTCCGATTCGGCAGTCATAGACAGCCGCTACAAACCCGCGCGGCAGCGCGAACCCTTGGAGGGTCGACCACCGGCTTGACCCATTCTTCAGCCGCGAAGCGGCGTTTCTTCTGGATACAAAGGCGGCTCACGCCGCGGCAATGGGTCAGCTGCGGCGCGATCAGAGGGAAAGCTTTAATGAGTTTATTCGTGGGAAAAAACCAATAATCCGCGAGTTAAAAAACCTTCAACGCGGCGAGTTGTTTCACCCACAGATTGCAGGCGACGAAAAGGATGATGGCTCCTGTGATTTGACGAATCCGCAGCGGCGGCAGAATGGCGATGCCGCACCTTGAGCCTGCCAATCCGCCTAAGAGCACAGCAACGGGAAGCATCCAATAGGATGCGAAAACCTCGTTTCTCCATCCGGTTTTTTGCATTTGGCCAAGGAGACCCGCGAAGCTGTTCGTGCAGATGAAGCAGGCAGCGAGTGCTGCGATTTCTTTGGTTTTTGCCCATTTTCCCAAATGGAGGATGGGAGCCAAAAAAATCCCGCCTCCGATTCCGACGATGCCCGAAAGGAAGCCAAGTGGGAGGCCGAGCAAAAACCCGAAGCGCCGAATCCATCGCCGAATTGGATTGTCGGGACGGTCCCCGCTCTCGAACACTGGGAAAAGCAGTAGGGCTCCGGCGGCTGTGAGCGATGCGGCCAGAAGGATGAGAAATGTCGTTTCCTTGATCCCATACAACCCGCCGAGATAGGCGGCGGGAACTGAGAGGACGACAAATGGAAGGCTCCGGCGCGTGGAAAAAAAACCTGCCCGCGAGAATTGGATAAAACTTTGCGTGGAGACGATCAGATTGCAGGTGAGCGACAGGAGAGGAAGCGCCGAGGCAGACATTCCGTGCCATTGCAGAAGGGCGATGTAGGAGGACCCGCCACCAAAGCCGACGCTGGAGTAGATCAGCGCCACACAAAAAAACAAAAAGGCGAGAATCATAATCAAGGCGTCCTCATCCGCCGATGAAGGACATCTCGACCTTGGCGGGCGTGTTGCCAGCGACAGCGGAGCGAAGCTCGGAATACCTGTCATCCCTCGTTCGCCAGAGGCCGGCGACCATTTGATAGAGGGCTTCGTCATCGGGATTGCCCGCCCGCATCGCACCGAGCAGATCATGGCCCTTGCTGGCAAAAAGACATGTGAACAATCTCCCGTCCGCTGATAACCGGGCGCGCGTGCAACTCCTGCAGAAGGGCTGCGAGATGGAAGTGATGATTCCAAATTCCACACCATCATCGGTGTATCGGAAGCGGTTGGCGACTTCGCCGAAATGCGCGGGTGGCACGGCTTCAAAGCTGGTCTCCGCAGCAAGCTGGGCGAGGATTTCCTCTCCGCTGACGACCATTGCAGGATCCCAGTGGTTGTGATTTCCCACATCCATGAATTCGATGAACCGCAGCGGAATTCCAGCGGCCTTGAAATGAAGCGCCATGGGCAGGATCTGCGAATCGTTCACTCCCCGCTGCACGACCATGTTGACCTTGACGGCAAGCCCTGCGCTTTTCGCAGCCTCGATGCCTTTGAGAACTTGATCTGGATGCTTTCCGCGTCCGTTCATGCGAGCGAAAATATCGGGATCCAACGCATCAAGACTCACTGTAACTCGGTGCAGGCCGGCCTCTGCGAGACCGGAGGCAAAGGTCGGCAAGAGGAGGCCATTTGTTGTCATGGCCAGGTCCTCGATTTCTGAAAACTTTTTCAAACAACCGAGAAATTCCACCACGCCGCGACGCACGAGCGGCTCTCCGCCTGTGAGGCGGATTTTCCTAACTCCGCAGCGAACGAATGCCCCGATGAGCCGCTCCAATTCTTCGATCCCAATGAGCTGGTCTTTTTGAAGAAACGCATGCTCCTGATCGAAAATCTCGGCGGGCATGCAATAGGTGCAACGGAGGTTGCATTGATCGGTAAGCGAGACGCGGAGGTCTCTCAGCGGACGGTCCAGAAGGTCCTTGAGAACGGGCTCCTGCGCGTCCGCGAATGATGTGGAATTGTTGTTCAAACCAAGTGCTCCAAAGGCTAAATGTGGCAGAAACGCATGAAAACACTAATCACCCCCGCCGAGGCGGAAGACAGAGTTCTGCGACTTCGAGAGGGATTTTCCTGCGAGGAATTGCCACTGCTCGAGGCAGCAGGCCGGATTTTACGCGAGGAAATTCGGGCGGATCAGGACTTCCCGCCATTTAACCGGGTGATGATGGATGGCATCGCCGTGAGGTTTTCGGATTTTCAAGCAGGCCATCGCGCTTTTGAGATCACAGGAACGGCCCCAGCCGGGCAGCCTCCGAAGCCGCTTCCATCCGCTCCCTCATCGGCCATCGAAGTCATGACCGGTGCGGTGCTCCCGATCGGAAGCGACTGTATTATGCCGGTCGAGTGGTATGACATCGAAAATGGCCGGGCGGTCTTGCGGGATGACGCCGCAGCCCGAGAGGGCGTCTTCATTCACCGCCAAGGCTCGGACCATCAGGCCGGGGAGGTTCTGATGAAGGAGGGCGTGAGGATTGGCCCTGTGGAAACGAGTGTGGCAGCGGCTTGTGGATACGGGTCGGTGCGTGTGACAAGCCGAGCATGCATCACCTTGATTGGAACGGGCGACGAGTTGGTGGGCATTGGTGAAAAGCCCTCGCCGGGCAAGATTCGTCAAACCAACGCACCAACGCTCGCCGCTTCGCTTAAATTGGCCGGGCACCCCGCAATGGAAATGACGCATGCGCCCGACGAAGCGGAGGCCTTGCGTGCCTTGCTCCAAAAGGTTTTTTCAGCGAGCGATATCGCGGTCATTACCGGTGGCGTTTCCAAGGGCCGACGCGACCTTGTTCCAGACATCATCGGCGAATTGGGTGGCGAACTGATTTTGCACGGCGTGGCCCAGCGACCTGGCAAGCCGATGGCCGTCTGGAGAATCCTAGGCGGGCCGGTTGTTTTTGGATTGCCTGGAAATCCCGTTTCCGCACTGGTCTGCCTGCATCGTTATGTCATCCCGGCCCTGCGCCACTGGAGCGGCGAAGTGCCCGCAGCGCCGCAGTTCCGAAAGGTGCTCGGAGACTTCGCCAGGCCACAGGGATTGACGCTTTTTCTCCCTGTCGCTGACTGTGGCGATGGAACCGCCCAAGCGCTGCCAACAGCGAATTCAGGCGACTTTGCGGGATTGCTCGGCTCGACCGGTTTTGTCGAAGTGGATGAAAGATTTGCGGCCCACTCAAGAGCCCGCTATTTTCCATGGATTGCATGAATTCGTTGGAAACCAAATCACAAGCCATTTGGAGCCACCTCGACGAGGCCAATAATCCCGCGATGGTCGATGTCTCCACCAAGGCATTCAGCCGCCGGACTGCGACAGCCTTAGCTGAAATGTGGCTACCTCCCGAGGTCGCCTCGCGCTTGATCGAGGGCGAGATCCAGGCTCCGAAAGGCCCGGTTTTCCACACCGCGATCATCGCCGGCACGATGGCGGCAAAGAATACTTCGAACCTCATTCCGTTCTGCCATCCCCTACCCCTCGAGGGTATCCACATTTCCATTCAAGCGCAGAACGGAGGGCTTCTTGAAATTACGGCCGAGGCGAAGGTGACCTATAAAACCGGCGTCGAAATGGAGGCCCTCACCGCCGCTACTGTGGCGGCGCTCACCGTTTACGACATGTGCAAGGTGTTTTCGCATGCGATGGAAATTCGCAATGTCCGTCTCGTCGAAAAACAGGGCGGCAAGAGCGACTACCAGGCCCAAGCATGAAGCCTCCGCTTTTTGGCTTGTTGCTGGCTGGAGGGCGCAGCACCCGCATGGGTCGCGACAAGGCCTCAATGGTCATTGGCTCGGATGGCTTGAATCAAGGCCAGCGGGCTGTTCAGGATCTTTCGCCGTTTTGTCAAAAAGTCTTCCTCTCGCTGCGTGACGGGCAGACGGCTCCCGAGGGTTGCGCGAATCTCGAAATCGTGCGTGACAATCCAAAATTGTCCGGTCCGCTTGCTGGCATCCTTGCAGCCTTCAAGCAGGAACCCGATGCCGCCTGGCTGGTCATGGCTTGCGACCTGCCTTTCGTAACGCCGGAGGTTCTCACCAAACTCGTCGATGCGCGGACGGATGGAACCTCGTTCATCGCCTACGCCAGCGCAACGGAT
>Ga0214921_10011394_pt1 | contig 10813 bp, 7 predicted proteins | sample LL1505_MetaG_FD_177992 | JGI IMG/M metagenome (GOLD analysis project Ga0214921, IMG submission 177992) | Freshwater microbial communities from Lake Lanier, Atlanta, Georgia, United States - LL-1505 | ecosystem: Environmental > Aquatic > Freshwater > Lake | place: USA: Georgia | collected 2015-05-28
GTGGTAATTTTAATGGCGGATTTGGCAATGGCGGAAATGGTGGTGTAGGTTTAATTGTTTTAGAAATAAAACCAAATTAAAAGTAACTTTTTAAATTAATATATTAAAAATAAATTTACATATTATATTTAAATGCTAAAGTCCATTCAAAACTTTAAAACAAACGAAGTAAAATCATGTCGTCTTGACTGGGACGAATATTTTATGTCCATCGCACTCCTTGCATCACAGCGAAGTCCGTGTCATCGGCTAAATGTAGGTAGTGTCATTGTAAAAAATAACCGATTGATATCAATGGGTTATAACGGCTATATTCCTGGTGCGCCACATATAAGTCGTATTCAAGATAACCATGAACAATCCATCATTCATAGTGAGGTCAATGCTCTCTCTGATTGTGCCAAACGCGGGACTAGTTTAGAAGGAGCAAAAATCTATGTCACGCATTATCCTTGTCTAAATTGTTTCAAATCCATTGCAGCATGTGGTATAAAAGAAGTCATTTATTTAGATGATTATAATAATAATCCAATTGTAGAAGAGCTGGCAAAAGATTCGCAAATTAGTGTTACGAAACTGTCGTTGTAAAATGTATCTATTTGTTAAAATCTTTTTTGCAAGTTGTTAAGGGCATTTTTCACCATAACATTTATTTTGGAAATAATAATAATCTAGCTGCTTGGTTTTGCCCTTGGTATCCGAATTAAAGGTGGGACCTCCTTTGCCTCCAGCTACACATTTTTTGTCGCTTGTCCAAACACAACACGAAGTAGATCCGCAATTTGTTTGAGTAAGTTTGCCGCAAGCATCATCTAAAGAACCACTAGAACCGCGATAACTTTCGCAAAATGCGTCACTTTTGTTCATGATAATAGAATTATCTGAAAAGCCCTCCATACCAGATAAGTCTAATCTAATTGAGTTTATAAATATAAGCAAAGAGAGAAACAAAAACCCAATAATAAAATTCTTTAGAATGTATTTTAAATCTATTTTTTCCATTTTTCTTTTTATATATAATTTATATAATTTATATATAATTATAAAGTAAATATTTTATAGACATAATTTATAATGGCAAAATCACGTTCACATCGCAGTTCTATTTTAAAGTCAATTCGTTCAACAAGTGAAAAGGCGCTTCCTGTAGTTGATAAAGGGTTAAAAACAGTTGGTACAACTGCTAAATATGTAGCTGTAAAATCCGCGCCTGTCGTAGAAAAGGGTGCTTCAGCGGTCTATGGAACATTGGCAACCGGTTTTGATTTAGGCGTTAAAGGTGCAAAAACATTGGCTAAAGGTGTCACAAAGAGAAGACGCCATAAAAAACGCGGTGGAAGAAAGTCTTATCGTAGATATTAAATTATAAATTCAACAATAAAATTTTATAATTTAATGATGACGTCTAGAGCGATTTTTATTAGATTTTTTATTTCTTCTACTTCTATATTTTCTAGACTTGTATCTTCGTCTTTTACCTCCAGTAGATATAGTGCTTATTCCCTTCGGTAAAATTAACTTATCATTATTCATTAGCATTTATATATATAAAGATTTAAATTTAAACATTAAATAATTTTACTCCTTTTGTAGTTTTAACCCTTTTAAGCTTGGAACCCTTTTTATGTATTTGATCGTGACACGACTCACATAATGTCATTAAATTTGCTAAATTATTTTTATGGAAGAATACACCGTCAGAATTATAAATAATTCCATCTGTGTTTGCATCTTGTTGGTATTGCAAATGATGTACCTCTTTACCTGGATGAATGCCACAATTTTCACATATTCCAACAATTTTTTTAGAATTATAATGGGATGTCTTGAGAGAAAGAATACTTGAGCCTTCAGGATGATATTTATTTCTGATTTCATATGCCGCATCTAAAAATTCTTGCGGCAAGCTTAGCGATTTGCACACTTCCAGACCATACATACTATTTCCGGGTCCATCTTTTAGTTTTCGGTCATAAACTAAGCATTCTCGTTCTTTATCATAAATGACCGACATATGTTTTAATTTAACACTTGTCAAAGTAGTAATTTCAATGTAATCCACAATTTCGTGCAAATGTGTTGCAAAAATAAAGCTACTTTTAGACGCATATAGTTTCTGAATACCAGCAACAAATATACTAATGGCACTCTGTGTTTCCGTTCCAGAGCATAACTCATCTCCTAATATCAAACTATTTTCATCTGCAAGGCGCAAAATAATACGAAGCTCTGACATTTCAACCGCAAAGGTAGAAAGACCTTTAAATATGTTATCGTTACCTATTATACGTGTAAAAATATATTTGTATGGCATATAATTAAACGTAGAACAAGGAACATATAATCCGGCTTGTGCCATGATAACAGAAATACCTAATGCTCTTATAATTGTAGTTTTTCCAACCGCATTAGTTCCATATAACAAAACGCCATCTGTATTGTTTATACCCAAACTAATATCGTTTGTCACATATAATTCGTTTGATTGAAAACGTTCTATTAAACAATGGCGCAATCCTTTGGCTTCAACAAATGATTTATCAGATTTAACTATAGTAGGTTTGCAATAATTATATTTTTTTGCAAGCGATGCTTTTGTGTATAAAATATCAACAAGAGTTGTAAAATTAATAATACTTTCTAATTTTTGTTGAAATGATTCAAATTTGACAACAAATTTATTATAAACAAGAACAATCAAGTCTTTCATTGAAATCTTAATACTGGAAATATTCTTACAAAGACCGTTTATTTGTTCATCTACAATACAATTATTAGAGGAACTTTGTTTTTCATATTCAAATTGTTTTTTTGAAACATTGAATTCAAAGAAGTTATTTGTAGTTTGGTCGTAGTTTAATTTAACAATTATATTATCATTTGGAAGCGCATCTTGTAACAATTTACATCTTCTACTTGTTGAAACCAAACTATAATTGTTTTTTTCTGTTTCATGGATCTTAACAAAATCTGTATTCTTTCCACCTTTCTTTTCCTTATTTTCAATCATTTTACTTAAATATTCCGATATAGCATTTAATTTTAATTCAGAGACACTTAAAGTATGAGTTTTCTTATCTAACTCATCATCAATGCCTGAATTAATAAAATTAATTTCAAAATTTTGCAATTGATCCAAACCTCTTACCAATGATAAATTTAAATTGTTGCTAATGAATTGAGAAATTTCATCGCAAAACTCACCGATATTCAAAATACAAGGTTCAAATTTTTGCAGATATTCTCTAATTGCATCATCTTTTTCTAGAAACTCATATATCTTTTTAATGGTTAAAATATTATTATATAGATTGTAAAAGTCCTTTGGCGATATTTTTTTCAAAAATATTTTTCTCTCCCACTTTGAAATATCCTTTATAGTGGAAAGATTTATATTTAAAAAATTGCTATAATCTGCGTATTTACAGAGAAAATATTCAGTAATATCATATTCTCTCTGTAAGTGGGTTTCATCACAAATTGGATTTAACATATTATATAAAAACTTACGTTTTCCCATAGGAGTTTGACAGTCATTTAGCATCTGAGAAACACATGAGTATTTACTAGACTTGACATTTCCATCATCAATTATATTTAGTTGCTTGAGAGAGTGATTTGCCAACGATAAACGATGAGAACAATTCTCAAATTCTGGTTCAGAAATTTTGTTAACGAGATGAGGATTATGTTGGTAAACGAAATCAAGTAAATAACAAAACGCTTGTGTTGCAATGTTATTTTCATAAAAATTTTGTATGAATACATCATAATTATCAAATTTATAAAATTTAGAGAGAATTTCACGTTGATAAGGTTGTTTTTCACAATTTTTTACTCTTGTCATTTTTACAGTGGTTTCTTTATTTGTTTCGTTGGTATCATTTTTTATATGTATTTTATGTATCAGACTACTGTTTATACTAGCATAACTAATTACATTGTCTAATTCATTTTCATGTTGTAAGTTGGATATTAGAATAGTTTCGCTTGGATTAAAAATAGATATAAATCGTTCTAATTCGTCATAGGTAGTAGGATTATTAATATATGTTTCCTTGAATTGGAATATATTTGTTTTTCCAGTATAAATATCAATATTTGCTATTCCAACTACAACAAATTTTCCTTTCATGAATAATTTGTTCTCTACTAAATCAATCCAAATACAAGTGATAGAATTGGAAAGACTTTTGGTTTCAGTATGAAAATAGGTTCCTGGAGAGAAAATACCACCTAAACTTCGTGTTGTATTTTTAGCTGCTTCATCTTGAGTATAAACTACTGCAGTAAAACCTGCGTCCTGTATTTTTTTTATATATTTTTCAATTTGCATATCTTTAAAACCAGCCATCATTACGTTATCATTTCCAACGCATGTATTTTTTTCAACAATATTTAATTCACAAATTTGAGAGAAATCTATAATCCTACTCCCAGTTATAGTTTCGGTTTTATTATTATATATTCCATAAACTTCAAAAAAAGATCCAACTTGCATTAATAATATAGTATTCACACCATATTCATCTTGATAACGCTTTGTTAAATCAAAATATTCTTTAATGAGCGCCATACAATAATATATTACAATATCTTTAAATATATTATTTTACATCTAATACTATAAACTTCAATTCATCATGATCATTCATTAAAAGGCGTTTCAATCTTTTATATGTTTCTTTTGAAATGAATTCTAATTTATAAAATAAAAATTTAAGAATGATTAAAACAACTGATATATATAAAGGTAGTTCAAAATCTTTTAAATGATCCTTCATAACAATTTCTTTAAATTTTTGATTGTATAATCCCATTTCCATTTTAAATTGTTTTGCTTCATCTTTATACTTTATCTTGTAACCATATACAACATCATTATGTACTTTGTATACAGATTTTTTAAAATCAGATTTTTGTAAATTTAAAAAATTGCATAGATGATAAATAGTAGAGTTTTCATTATCGGTAAAAACATCTACATCAAAATCACTTTTTCCTGGAAAATAGTCATTTCGTTGAATACTTCCATAAAAATAAATAGGTTTATTTATATAATTTTTTAATTTATCAAAAAAATCCTTTTGATCCGGCGTTAATTGATTTTTTGTAGTTTCCATATTAAACTAACATAATATTATAATTCTTTATCTTCTTTTGAAAAATTATGTAGTAAAGTATCTGTATTACTATTTGTAATTTCGCCTGCTAACATAGCTGATTCATATAATTTTCTTAAAATATCATTTGGCGCTCCACTACCAACTTTAATAAGATTATGGTCTCTTAAATATGTTTTAATATCATTAATTGATTTTTTTTTCAAATCTTTTTGTGCATTTAATATTTTTTTACGTGTTCCTCTATCTTTAACTAATACGCCAACTGTTTTTTTAATTTTAGATTTACCCAAGGTATATTTTCTTTTAATTGTTTTTTTAGTAATTTTTTTAGTAGCGATTATTCTATTGCTACTTCCTACTAAATTTAAAGAATTGGGATTATTTGTTCTGATAGGTTCTGCTAAAGATGTGCCTATTTGTAGTTCTAGAGGCTGTTCTTTATCTGCTAAAGGTGCATCGTTTGATAAATCTAAAATTGGCTTTTGAATTAAATTTTGTGTCATCATTATATCTTCATTTTTTATCCTTGACTCTTCTAATTGTTTAAGTTTTAATTTATTACGCAAGTTTTCTAAATGCGTTTCTCTTTTACTTTTTTCTTTATTAATAGTTGAATCTTCAATTACTAAAGCAGAATTCGGATTTGTAACTATATTATTGCGATATGTTCTAGACCAATCTCTATATGTGGGTTTTAACCCACCTTTTAATACTCCATATGGAACATCTTCATTGTGTTGTTTCATTTGAAGTGGGGTTGTGAATTGTTCTGTATTTATACTAATTTTTAGCTCTTCGGGCAAGTCTAAATTTACATATGGATGTGATTCTTGTGACAAAGAACTATAATTTTTTACTGTATTTCGGTCTAACTCTTCTCTGCGTTTTTGTTTTTGTTTTTCGTAATTCGTTTTTTCGTCATTTATTTTTTTTTGTTTAGATAAAGTTTGTAAATAATTTATAGAATCACTAAATTCATCAGAATATACTTTGGTTTCGTCTTTTTTATAATCATTTCCTAATGTATTTGTTTCTTTATCACTTAATTTTTTTTTATTATTTACTAAATTTTCTGTTTCGCGCTCTTTATGTTCTTTTATTCTTTTTAATAATTTATTTTTTAAAACATTGGGTGATATAAGCGGTATTATGTTGGATTTTTGGTTTTTATCTCTATTTTTTTTGGTTTTAGATCCTCCAGAAGTAAATAAATTTGGATTTATTGAAATAGTTTTATTTGACATTTATTATAATATCAAATAAAAATTACTGGAATATAACTACTAGTTTAATTATCAATCATTTATTATTACGTATATAATGTATTATATAAATATCTTTTCATTTCTAGTTCATCTCTTCTGTTTTTAACATCGCTATTTCTTAAATAATTTTCAAAACCTTTATCTAAATCTTTTAAAATTATTTTTCTTTTTTCATTTTCAGGCTTGCAAAATACCCTTTTACTATGAGCAATTTTTGTTTTTGCTAGAATTGTTTCTATATCTCTACCATAAAATTTCAAGTAATCCTTATTTTTTTTAAACCATTCTGCATTTATATTTGATTTTTCAGCCATTTCCCATCCAATATCATTGACTTTCTTTAAAAATATATTATATAAATCTTCTCCACTATAATCATCTGTTTTAAAACGCCATGTAAATCTAGAGTCTAATCCTTGATTATAATTAAAAAAGCAATCTTTTAATTCATTTTCGTAACCTGCAATAATTACCATTAAATTTTCCTTGTTATCGCTTAATGCTTCACACAATGTATCTATGCATTCTTTAGAAAAGCTATCTCTTTTTTCTGGGTTTCCTAATGCATAGGCTTCATCTATAAAAAGAACCCCTCCAATGGCTTCTTTAATAACATCGCGGGTTTTTAACGCGGTTTGTCCTAAATATCCAGCTATTAAATCACTTCTTGTTACCTTTTTAAATGTTCCCTTTGTTAAAACGCCAATTTTACTATATATTTTGCCCATAATTTTTGCTATTTCTGTTTTACCTGTTCCAGGTGGACCATAAATTACTGTATGCATAAAATCTCCATTAGACAAATTACTTTTATGTAATTCTTGAACAAAATAGAGTATTTGGTCTACAATATTAATTTTTAGGTCTTTCATTCCAATCATGTTATTCAACTCTTCTAATGGTTCTTTAATATCGTGCATTGATTGCATATTAATATTATATTTTATACTAGGTTCTATATTGTATTTTTCAATTAGTTTTAAAATATCCGAAATATTATTAATTTCTACATTAATATTTATAGTTTCTTTAATCTCTGCCTCTGCGGGTTGAGGTTGAGGAATTGAAACTTCTTCATCTTTTTTAATATGTGATTCCATTTGCGTATTTTTTATATAATTATTATTATATAATCTATTGTAATGCTTATGGTTTATATTCATAATTTCTCTATAATAGTTTGGGTCGTCATAATTAGTAATTTTTATATCTGATGGTATATGTCCAGTAAAATTAGTTGAGTTGTAATTATTAATTTTAAACATATTATCAATGCGATAAATAATTTTATCTATTTCGTTTTTTATATCATTCTCTGTTTTTAAGTGATCATATTTTTCAGATAAAATCTCGCTAGAAATTGGATTAGGACTTTGATTTAGATTTAAATGAGGTTTTTTATCCAATGTTGTTAAAAACTTATTGTAATTAGATATACGTTTTGGATCAATTTGTTTTCTTCTATTTATTTTTTTTAGCATTATAGTATAGTAATATTTTTCATTTATATTATTTATGTATATATTAATAATATAAATGAGTTTATTTACAAAATAAGTATTTTAAAATGAGAATAAATATATCTATTGATGCTTATAATATATACATGATGCTGAATATATATTATTAAAACAATTTAAAAATAAATTGAAATATAAAATAACCGAAATAATGATATCAAATACAATCGCAAAAATGAGTTCTACGAAAGAAATGAAAGAAATGAAAGAGATGTTTGATATTGAAAATGAGCCTTATATTGAAACCCCTTGGAATATTATAGAGTCTTATTTCCGAGGGCAACATTTGGAAAGATTCGTAAGACATCAATTAGAATCGTATAATAATTTTGTTGGATACCAAATTATTAAAACGATAGAAATGTTCAATCCTGTTCATATTGCATCGGAGCAAGATTTGGACCCAGTATCTAAAAAATACTCCCTAGAAATTTTCATTACATTTGAAAACTTTCATATTTATAGACCGCAAATTCATGAGAATAATGGAGCTATTAAACTGATGTTTCCTCAAGAAGCACGTTTGAGAAACTTTACATATGCTTCTGCCACAACAATTGATATTAACATAAAATATATTGTTCGTAGTGGTCCTAATCTGGATAATACACAAACCTTTTATAAAACCATACCAAAAATTCATATCGGTAAGTTGCCTATTATGTTAAAATCAAATATTTGTGTATTAAACCAATACAAGCATTTTGAAAATACTCAAACTGGAGAATGCAAATTTGATGCTGGCGGTTATTTTATCATCAATGGATCTGAGAAAACGGTATTAGGACAAGAACGCGCAGCAGAAAATCGTGTATATTGTTTTAATATTTCAAAAAACGATACTAAATATACCTGGAAAGCAGAAATAAAATCGGTTCCTGATTTCAAATGCATCTCTCCTAAGCAAATTAACATGATGATTTCTTCTAAAAACAATGGTTTTGGAAACGCCATTTGTGTTGAGCTACCTCGCGTTAAACAACCGATTCCATTATTTATTGTTTTCAGAGCTCTTGGTCTTGTTTCTGATAAGGAAATCTGTGAAAAAATTTTATTAGATATCTCAAATGAAAAAAATAAATCTATGCTTGATGCTTTGCAAGCTTCTATTATTGAAGCTAATAAGCATATCACTACCGAAGAGTGCATTAAACATATTACTAGTTTTGTAATGTATACTCCGATTAATATGGATAAAGAAACAGGTGCAAAGAAAAAGCATGAATTTACAATGGAAATATTGAATAATGATTTATTCCCACATTGTCATAACATGGAGCAGAAAATATATTTCCTTGGTTATATGTGTAGGCGATTGTTGATGGCATCCTTTGAAATTGTAAAACAAGATGACAGAGATTCATATTTAAACAAACGTGTTGATTTGACTGGAACCCTGCTCAATAATCTTTATAGAAACTATTTTAATAAATTGGTTAAGGATATGGAAAAGCAGGTGATTAGAGAAATTAATAATGGTTCTTGGAAATCAACAGATGATTATGAAAACATTATTAATATGACTAATGTCTATAAAATTATTAAATCTACCACAATTGAAAACGGATTAAAACGTGCCCTTTCAACTGGTGATTTTGGTATTAAACATACTAATTCCAACAAGGTTGGTGTTGCACAAGTGTTGAACAGATTGAATTATGTCTCTAGTTTGAGCCACGCCAGAAGAGTTTCCACACCAACGGATAAAAGTGGTAAATTGATTCCTCCTCGTAAGCTGCATAATACGTCTTGGGGTTTCTTATGCCCAGCGGAGTGTTTTGATCCAGAAACCCAGATTTTGATGTGGGACTGTTCTGTTAAACGTGCGGGAGACATAATAATTGGAGATATTCTTGTTGATGATCTTGGAAATAAAACAGAAGTTCGCACTACTTGTTCTGGATTCAAGAATATGTATGATGTTATTCCAAATAAAAACAATTTCATGAAACACCGAGTAACAGATAATCACATATTGACTCTTAAAATACGCGGTCACAAATCTATTCGTGTTTCAAATAGAAAAGACAGAAAATACACGCATATTGTAGAGTTCTTGAATCGCGACGAATTAAAGTTCCAAGAAAAATATTTTAACTCTTTGAAGGAAGCAGAAGATTTTGTTTATAGTTTTAACGATGATGATACGTTAGATGTGACTATTGAGAAATATTTAACATTGAATAAAAGAACTAAAGAAAATCTTGTTATCTTCAAAACAGAAGGTATTAACTGGACAAAAAAAGAGGTGGAAATGGATCCATATTTACTTGGCATGTGGTTAGGTGATGGTCTTAGTGACGGAACAGGTTTTGCATTGAATTATAAAACTGATTTAGAGACTTTGGCTTATTGGGAAAAATGGGCCGAAGAAAATGGAGCCGTCATTACAAAAGGTGAAAGATATAAATTCTCAGTTGTTTCTAAGAAAAATAAAGAAGCTGTATCACATGGCTTATGTAACAGAGTAGAGGAAGCGCCTCTAAAGAAATATCTTCGCAAATATGAACTTTTAAAAAATAAACATATACCGAATGAATATCTTACAAATGACAGAGAAACTAGATTAAGAGTTTTAGCTGGATTGGTAGATACAGATGGTTCTGTACGTGCTGAAGGTCACGAAATTCGTATTTGCCAAGGTCCTGCTAATTATAGAATAATTGAAGATGCTTATACATTAGCAATGTCTCTTGGATTTTCATGTGGAGTTAAAGAAGGCAAAAGCCAATGGAGTGATGAAAAAACTGGAGAAAAAAAGTTTAGTGTCTATAAAGAACTAACAATTACAGGACATAAAATTTGCGAAATACCAACACTTCTTCCTCGTAAAAAATTAATGCCTATAGAAAATGAAACACTTCTACTAAGAAGTAAATCTTTTATGTGCAGTAAATTTACT
>Ga0214921_10011396_pt1 | contig 10811 bp, 8 predicted proteins | sample LL1505_MetaG_FD_177992 | JGI IMG/M metagenome (GOLD analysis project Ga0214921, IMG submission 177992) | Freshwater microbial communities from Lake Lanier, Atlanta, Georgia, United States - LL-1505 | ecosystem: Environmental > Aquatic > Freshwater > Lake | place: USA: Georgia | collected 2015-05-28
AGGTTTTGGTGCATCCGTGGTGGGCCATGGGCCAAATCAGGGCCTGATTAAAAAACCCAGGCCTGGCCTGGGATCTCTTAATGGAGCCAAGCGGATTCGAACCGCTGACCCCCTGCATGCCATGGAGCTTGTTTATTAGCGTAAACCCTATGCACTGCAGGGGTTTCGCTAGTTTGTTGCATTATGTTTTGCGTCAAACCCTGAGTCAGGATAGGTGGAAATTGCTGGTTGTTAAGCAGGAGTTAGATGGGCGCAGGAAAGGTCCGCCAAAATTTGATATTTCAAGCATTGTTTAGCGCTTAATTCTGCCTGCTGCGATTCCTGCACCGAACCCAAGCAAGCCAATTCCCCATCGCTCCCTATCTTGGGAATTAACTTGGTTTGATAGCAGTAATATTGAACCAATAATTACTAAAGATAGAACAATTAAACCAGTTTTATTTGAGTTGGGTATATGTTCTTTTTTTGATAGCGGCCCTCCTTTAATTTCAATTTCAGCTTATAGCTTTTGTAGCTTTTGTAGTTTTTGTTCAATTTCAGTCATTTCAATCTCTTGTTCCAGTAGCTGTAGATTAGCCACACTATTGTAAGTAATGAAATTACTATTACTGGTTCATTGTAAATGCCTATTCCAATCCAAATTGCTATTACAATCCAGCCAAGGGTAGTTATTGTTTTATTTGCAGCTTCCCAATTCATGCTGGATATTCGCCTCAAGCTCTGGTATTTCTAGCACTGATTCAATTTTCCCGCCATCGCGTGCCTAGCTCTAAGTAATTGTTCCCCCTTTTCCATGTTCTTCGTATTTATTGAAAAAAGTAATTTTATGGATGCTTCCATTTTTGTACCCTAGCTAGCGCCCCTTCATTTGCATCGCTGTCTATAAATTGTTGCAGTGCCTCTGTGCAGCAGGTTTAGCCAAAACCGTTAATTTTGTTTGTCAACTACTGGTCGATCAACGCACAGTCAGGTTGCTTGATGTTTGCTGGAATGAGGAGAATCGACTGATGGGTCGGATTTACCTTGATATGACAGTAGTTACGCTGCCGATGGAATCGCTAGTGCTGGAAGGGCCGTTTCTGGGATAATTGAATATTCAGCATGCACAGCATTAATTGGTCTGATCCCGTTGCTGTTAGACGACTTGCTGGTAGCTCAATTGCGACTACAGGAAGGGCCACCACCATGAAGACCCCCAGTGCCAGTAAAGATGACGTCTTTTTATTTAATTCAATCCTTGGGGGCTTAATGGAGCAACTTAATGACTGCTTACAGCCTTGCTGTTCAAGCTGATGTACGCAAAAGGATGATTGGTAGCCAGGCAGGACTGGTGCTACACCCATCCTGCACCTTTGCTAAAACATCCAGGCAGGGCCTTCGCTAACGAAACCTAAGCCAGGCAGGCTTGCTGCTTCAGCGCTGCTTGCAGTGTAGAGATGTTCGCCGCTTGATGGCCTATAGAACCTCTGAACAACTGTAGAACCAGTGCTTCCTGAAGAAGGAATAGATAAGGCTCTTCCCGCAACACCTTCATATAAATAGCCAAGATTTTTTGCTGAAGTAACTTCAGCATCGTTCAAGGTAAGAAGGTGATCTTTGCTATTTGGGTTGTAGAGGCGATGAACCTCAGCAATAGTTGAGCTTTCTCCCCCGGCCGCTGGCAGCAGGCTCCATGCATAGCCTTCCTCTTTCCAACCGGAACTCTGGAGGCTGGCGATTTCAGTGCTGTCGGCGGAGAAGGTGTGGATCCCGGTGAGAGGGTCTATGAAACGGTCAAACATCCATTGAGCTTCAGGTGCTGCCAAACGGAAACCGGCATCACTTGATTCGCGGTTCGGTGTGGCGATATTGAAGGTAGATGAGATCGACGATTGTCCTGCACTGAACCAATACCCCCCACGAAGACCTCGCTCGAGGGAGCTATTGGAATCAAGGTCATTCCACTGGTAAACCAGGCCGGTTTGATCATAGGTGCCATAATGGCTTCGGCTGTTAGCAAACAAGCCAACATCAGTTAGATAGTTTGTAGTGGGGTAGTAAACATTGGACTGGGTGTTGTAAAAAACAAAGTTGTTAGCGAGATTGGCTGCATTACTTCCTTCATTAGAAGAAGTATTGACAGGTGCAACATTGCTCTGAGTCGCATAAAGATAATAGCCGCCATTGCTGTTGTTGAGAGCTGGACTGAAGAAGGCCGCTTTGTACCACTCATTTTCCGAAGGAATATAGTAAGTAGAAGGCTTGCTTGTGTTGGGATTGATCGCGTTTTTTGCGGGTGCTCTTGTCGTGTCAACAAGCAGTGAATAGGCTCCGTCCTCGGTGGTTGATCTGCTCTGTATGCCGGTTGGTTGGCCGTTGGCCATCCAGTTAGCGAAGCGTGCGGCATCAAACCAGCTCACATACGTAATTGGTCTGTTGGCACTGCTGCCGGCATTATCAATAACACTGTATTGATATTCGCCAGCTCGGCCGGTGCGTTGGATTCCTGCGACATTCAGATCGCTCTGCATCAATGGATTGAACAGGTTGTTGGCGTCCTCTCTGGCAACCGCATTCAGAAAGGTTGTGTACTGCCCAATTGTGATCGGCTTAGTGCTGACCTGAAACGTGTGATCCACGTTTCCAAAGCCGGTGAGGGGATCGACGTTATTTTTGGCATCACCCACCGTTACCAGTTCAAGCTCGACGATTTTTTTTGCGCCATTGGTGGTCTTTGCTGAATCCGATTGCTCAAATTTGATTTCGCTCGGAGGGCGTGTCGGTTCAGATGGGGACTCTGGGTTCAGATTTGAGGAAGTGGGCGGCTGAACAATGCGAAAGCCGGCATTCACGGCTTCAGTGTCTGTGCCGACACCTAACCAGTAGCCCGATTGCAGCAGTGAGGCCAGCGATGTCCAACCGCCACCGCGAAGAGGAACGTACAGCTGATTTTGGTTTTTGTTGTTTGAAAGGACTTCCCATACTCCTCCATTCTGATCAAACGTCCCGTAAGCGCTCTGTGAGCCTGAAAGGCTGCCGACAGCGCTGAGATAGTTCTGGCTGTAATTAACGGCGTTTTTCTGGGTTACTGAATAAAAGCCGTTCGCATCCAAGATGTAATTAACTTGATTGCTCTCTTTACCTATTTGATTTCCGGGTGCGGTATTACTTTGGGTAGCATATGTGTAGTAGCCGCCTTTGTCGTTATTAAGTTTTGGATTATAGTAAGCAGCTTTATACCATTCATTTTCAGTTGGCAGTGCAAAGCTAACGGGCGTGCCAGTGTTCGGGTTTACGCTGTTTCGGGAGACGGATTGGCCACTCAGTTTTCCATTTAGGTTATAAGCTCCATTCTCTGTTGTGCTTGGGCCGCATGGGCCTAGGGGCTGTCCGTTAGCGAGCCAGTTCGCAAAGCGAGCAGCGTCAAACCAACTGACTCCCGTGATCGGAAATTGCTCTGTTCCGCTCACCGGGCTGTAGCTGTAGCTGCCATCAGTTCCAGAACGATTGATACCGGCGTTCAGGGCGCTGGTCATCAGTCCTGGGTTATAAAGGCGATAGGGATCGCTAGCAGCGACAGCGTTGAGAAATACGCAGTATTGCTCAACGGTAATTTCGTATTTGCCGATGGAATAGTTGGCATCAACTCGGCCATATCCATTGGTATCAGCTTGATTGCCTTCGTCATTGATCCTCACCGTTTCAATATTAATAAACGGAACGTTTGATCCAGTGAGAGGATATTTAATATTCTGCCCCGCAACCAGATCATTTGCAAAAATTCCCAGCACGAGGGTGATGCTGAGATTATTCCCTGTGATCTGCACACCATCGACTGTATCAATCAAGCTATAGCGACTGGATCCAAGCCGAAGAATGTCTCCATCATCCAAGGAAAAATCAAAGATGGTGTTGACCCCCTGCTGACTAATGAAAAAAGTGTCCAGGCCTGCACCACCCCATAGGCTGTTGTCTCCCTTGCCCGGAATTAGGAGATCATCGCCATCGTCTCCCCAGATCCGATCATTTCCTTCTACTCCGATCAAAGTGTCACTTCCTTGGGCTCCATACAGTACTTCGCTCAGGCTGGTTCCGAGGATGCGGTCGTTTTCATTTCCTCCTGACAAGGCAAGGCCTGGAATCTCGCGGGCAATCCCCTTGCCATTGGCCGCAAAACTAATCTGAAAGTAATTATTAGTGAGGTTATCTCGGAATTGATTATAAATCCTTCGATTGCCATCACCATAGGCCGGATAGATAGTTAGATCTGCATTAAGGGGTTCAATGCTCTTGCTCCAACCATTAGGAAAAACCGCATCCCCAAAAGGCACTGATGGGTCTTCGGCATAGGCAGCATCAATCGACCCGAGGATGAATTTATTGCCGTTTTCATCTGTGGCAAAATAATAATCAATGGAGGAGCCATTCTCATTTTTGGCCAGGAACGTCTGCGACTGGTTTTTGTCATTAACAATAATTTGAATGCTCCCTTCAGGCGGTGGGGCGTAAAGCGCTGCCGAATAGGGCGTAATGCCAGCCGGATAGAGTTCTCTCCTAAATGGAGATACGGCCATGTAATTGAAGGTATTATATAGCCAGTAATAGCCCTGACTGTCTACTAAGTATTCGTAGCTCCCATTAACAAGCAATGGACTACTGATAAATGCACCTGTAAATAATGGCGTTCGCAGGCCTGTGTTCTTAAGATACCCGGGATCCGGCTCATAGCTATCGAATAGCGAGTCCGGAAGAGTTTTGTAACCTTCTGGCAAAGGCTCATAGCCAATATTCACATAGACCCCAATAGGTCCATAACCCGCATAATTAAGCTTTGTGGTATCACAAATCTCGATCTTGGCCGTCATTAATAAGAAATCGGGCTTTGCCGGCAAAGTAAGATTTTAAATCTTATCACTGCTCCAGTCGCTCTTCTTGCGGTTGAATTCCACGGTGGCGGATCAACTCCACGCCGCGGCCCAGCTCACGGATGGTGACTGCAGCCAGAAACAGCGAGGCGTCCTTTGCTGGCCTCGCGCTTAGACATAACTGAGCTGAAATGGCTATGACGGCGACCCCTACGAACTGGGTTTGGATCGTTCTGCATGGTGCAACCGAGCAGAGGCACTAATTGAGCACGTGGAAACCCAGATCATTTAGTAATAGCCACCATCTGTTACTTGGCGCTAGATCCATCAATTAGAAGAAGATGGCCCTAGCGTCTTAACGTTCTGACGTTATACCGCTACTGTAGTATGGATAACTCAAAGTGAGCCACCATCTATTTTGATGCAGAAGTGCATCGGGCTTTGCGCATGAGAGCTGCTGCGTGTAATCGCTCAATATCAGATATGGTTAATGAGTCAGTTCGTATCACGTTGGCCGAAGATGCAGACGATTTAAAAGATGCTGATCAGAGGCATGCTGAAGAGAGTTTTGACTTCGAAGAGTTTGTTTCGAACTTAAGGAATAGTGGAAGGATATAGGCTCATAATCAAGTCATCGGCATCGAAGGAACTTCAGGCCATATCAGATAAAGATACCCTACCTTGATTGATCGAAATGATTAAATTACTGCAAGCTCAACCACGTCCATCTGGATCTGAAAAGCTTGCGGGCAGATTGAGCCTCTATCGCCTACGTCAAGGTAACTATCGAGTCATCTAATCCGTTGATGATCAGTCTCGTGTCGTCGATATTATTAAAGTCGGCCATCGAAGAGATGTCTACCGGTGAGATAATCCTCTAACATCATGATATAGAAGATGGGTGTGGAGGTAGTCTCCTAAGCCATGCTTCTCATTAGAATAAAAGTTTGTAGCTTTAAAAGCCCTGGGGACGCTTACGGACACTAAAGAGTTCCACATCATCGGTTGAGCTAACGGGATTTACATCTACACGTTTGGGTGTAGCTATCACATTAAACGCTAAAGACCAACGTTCGCCATCTCCCCGAAACGGAGCCACTGACCCGCTTGCTTGCTCGCTATGCAAATTTATACCCATGAATGGGGAAGTTTTGCTATGATTATACGCCAAAATTAGATAAGATTAATTGATCTTTTGTTAAATTCATATGAGCACAATTAAGGACCTTTCAGTGCTGACGCTAGCGGATCAAGGGGGTTCGAAATTACCCGTGACCGATAACACGGAAAGGACCCTACTTTTTCTGAATAATTATCATTAACTGATGCTGTTATAAAAAATTATTTATTTCATGATCTTTCCTTTTATTCGTTTTTTGGAGTTGTTGCTGGGGGTAACTGGTGCTGGAGGGCGGCTTTGCATTGATAATCTCTCATCCTGTGGCGACCACAGCACTGACCACACAAACCAGACTGCTCAGCGCTTTTACGGCATGTTTCTGATTAGAAGCAAAGGAACGTGCAGTACTCCATCCGGCTGTCCCTCTCCTTGGCTGGCAGCTCAGCTCTAGCGCTTGCCTCTACTCCCTATCTTGCTGCGGCTGCTGGAGCAAGATGAACCAAAGGCAGCCCTGGATACCCCAAACATTTCACTTGAACTGATCGATGCCTACCTTTGTGGTTCCACAATCTGGTGGTCCAGTCTCGATTTCTTCGAGTGCGGCAGGATTCACTCAGAATAGCAATCCCTATCAATATTACTTAAACGGCGCTGGCGGATCCAATAACTCGAACCGTTTTACCTTCACATTTGCTGATGGTGGATCTTTCTACCTTACTGATTTTAATCAGATAGGATTTGGTTCTAGTTCTAGAGAAAATGTTGTTGGCATTCCCGGCACTGCCGACCCTGGCTTTAATAGCACTATTAACGTTATAGGCGGTGTTGGTGACGCCGCTACCTATGATATTTACGATGCGACAAGCAATACGCAGTTGGTTGATAATTTTCGGCCACAAGATTTTAGTACCGGATTCAATGAGCCTATTGCCAATTTTGAATATTCATCAGGACTCCTGACTGTAAGGACGCCTACTGATGCAGCCTTTAATAATGCTCGTATCCTTTCGACTGGTTCGGTCACCTATTTTTCTCCAGTAACTGACTATCGCGGTGGAGCTGGATCTGCCACGCCGCTTACCTTTAACCTTTCAGGCTATGTGCCTGCATCTACAAGTGTTCCTTGCTTCTGTCAAGGCACGCAAATCATGTTGGCTAGTGGCCAAACTATATCCGTAGAAGACCTTAATATCGGCGACCTAATCCATACCCATAAAGGGCCATTGCCGCTGAAGTGGTTGGCACGGCGAAAAGTGACCAAATCTGTTAGGCAAGACTATCCCCAGCAACTTCCGGTTGTCATTGAAAAGGGCGCCTTGGGTCCAAATATGCCAAGCACCGACCTCATTGTTTCCCAGGGGCACACCATCCTTGTCGATGGTCACTTGATATGCGCCGCCTTACTTGAAAACGAAATCAACTGCTACAGGGCCAGATGTGATGATCTCCCAGACGAGTACGAATACTTTCACCTTGAATTCGAGCAAGAAGAGGTGCTTTTGCTTTCCAATGGCGCCTCAACAGCATCATATGTCAATACTCAAAGCAGGATGATGTTTGACAATTACCAGGAATACGTTGATCTCTATGGTGACCTAAATGCAGAAATCAAACCACTTGAATATAAGCATCGCTGCACGGCATGCTTCCTTGATCCCTATAAAGCAGTGGTACGGAGAAGCTTTCAAGAACCAACACAGGTATAGGTAAAAGCAAATTGGTTCTTGGGCTAAAGCGCGGGTATTACTAAAGCAAGGCCACAGCTACCTCGATGGCGACGGTGATGGGGAAGCTTGTGAGGGGTTGAGGTGAACCAAGGCCTTGATTTGCAAATTACCAAACCCCATAGGAATTAACTGAATTACTCATTGCAGCAGCAGACGCGTCACCGGAAGTCATTGATTGAATTTGAGCAAGTGTTAGATCACCTCCCGTATAAATTACTTCCAAAGCACCTTTTCCGTAAATTCCAATACCAGTAACTCCTTGAATACTGGTGCTTGCAGAATATGTTATCTCGGCTGATGCAACTCCAATGATTTTGATGCGATCAATTGAATCCAGGCCCTCAATGATGTCAGCTCTTTCGCCATTGGGATTATTGCCTGCTTTGTCAAAGTACCAATTCACCAAGTATTGATCTGACTTAATAGCAATTAGATCTGATATGCCATCTTTTTCTGATTTATATGTATTCCGGCCGAAATCACCGTGTAGTTCATCACGACCTGCTCCTCCTGTTATGACGTCAGCGCCAATTCCACCGTGGATTAGATCATCACCCAAACCGCCACTGAGGAAATCCGATCCCATGCTGCCAAACAGCTGATCATCACCCCAGCCGCCATACAGACTGCTGCCTTGCCTGGCTGCAGTGAGCTTGTCTCCGGCTCCTCCACCAAAGACCGTATGAATCTCGGAGGAGTTAGCAATAGGAATGAATAGATCAGCAAGCTGCGCTTGCGTATCAGAGAGATCTACTATTACTTTCTCACTGGAGGCTGCAAAATTTAGAGCTGCATTTTTTCCGAAATCGCCCTCCAGTTTATTAAGCCTCTTTGGTTCAAGTTTTAGCAGCTCAGCATAGCGATCCGTGTAATAATAAGTTGGTGTATTTTCATACGATGAGCCTGGTTTTTCACTGCCAAATAAAGACAGCTGAAGGCTTTTAAGAACACCGACGCCACCACTACCTCCTTGGTCTTCAGATCGTCCATTGATTTCTAACTTCCATTGGCCAATACTGCTTTCGCCACGACTAACGGTGCTGGCAAATGCCTGGTTGAGCTCTCCTGTGCCTTTCAGCCCAAGTAAGTTCACTCTGTTCGTATTTGGGTCCAGCTGCTCAACAAAGTCTGGGGTTACACCAATGCGATTAAGCAACGTATGTTTGGCACCAGACGGGGAGGTAAGAGTCATGTCTAGATCGCCCCACCAAGAATGCGTTATATCCGCCTGCAGCTCTACCCATTCAATAGTGATATCAGAAGTAATGTTCCAAATATAGGTTTGTTTTTTGTCAATGTTGGCTTTGATGTCTGCCGCCAGCACGGTGGGTGATGTTTGGAATTGGAGGTTTTTTTCATTGGCACTGGTGCGCTGCTGCTTCCAGCTTTCAGAGAGTCGCACAGCTGCAGCCGCATCAACAAAACCAAAGCCATAGTCATGGCTGTAGCGGAATCCTCCACCGTTGTAATAGTTTGCACCATTGGTTTGCCATGGGAATAGCTCATATTCACCCACTTGCCAAGGCGATCTCGAGCTAATTGCAAGAATCTCTTGCACATCTCGATAACCAAGCAATGGATTTGCATTGAGCATCAGGCTGACCACACCACTCACCATTGGCGCCGAAGCCGACGTTCCATTCATCGCCGTCGTATAACTGTAGTCAGGCGGCAGACTTGCCTTCAGCAGGTCATCTTCTCCCGAAAAACCATTTTCCTTGCCAGGTATATCTGTCGTTGTTGATTTATCAAGGATGCGATCTGGAGTTTTAACTTCTCTCTGCCACTGTGGGTACTGCGGTCCAAGGATTTTATTGACATCGACTGGCGCGGTTACCAATACAGTGGGACCGGGAGTCGAATAGTTAATAATGTCTCCAAGATCAGAACCTGCTGCAACGATGATATTTTGACGCATGTTGTTAGCTGTCCAGTCCGTTGTGAAGGCCCCCTCTCTCCGTCCATTGCCTGCTGAAACAACTTGGAGAACGCCAAGCCCGCCTCGCCCAAGCTCTATGCTCTCTATCCATCTCTGTTTTTGTTCAGTGGTTAGAAGACCGTTAAATAGCTGGCCACCCCAGCTGTGATTAGCAACGTCGAATGATATAAATTGTTTAAACGGTTGCATCCTTAAAATATTATCTATGTAATTCTTCGCGCCTTCTTCACCCCCCATGGCTGCGACTAATTTAATGGTTCCCACTTTCCCCAAAACTACCGTCATCGCGCCGAATTTCGTTTCTGGGGCGACTCCGACTACCCCGATGCCGTTGATTGGTGCAGCTATTAAGCCTGCCACAGCCGTGCCATGTGCACTTGGAACTGGTTCGCGGTACGGATTTAATAATGGATTAGGATCGAATTGAATTCCGTCAATAATTGGCTGCAATTTATTATTCCAGTTTCCAGCCAAATCTTCATGTAAAACATACGTTCCATCGTCATATACTCCAGCATTAATCCCAGCCCCGCGGTAATACTCTCATACAGGTAGTACGTTGAGATCTACTCCTTTGCGGCCTCCAGTCTGGCCATTATTAAACAAATGCCACTGCTTCTTAAAGTAGGTATCCGTCGGAATTTGAAAAGTCATCAATCAATTGTGGTTAAGAGTAAGTTAAAATAGCTCCTAATTCTTCCCTGGAGGCGCAGATGACTGCATCACAATGCAAATCTACATATTAAGTATAAATACTTAGCTAATTCATTTTTATCAGGCCCGCTCGCCTGCATCGACTTATCCAGTGCTTGCCAACTGCAAATCACCATGGATTAAATTCATTCCATGGCTGATTAATCCCTTATTTACAAGTTATGCGGCAAGAGCTGATATTTGGTGGCGGCATTACATGCACCATCTGCCTAAGCTGCGCCAAACATTAAAAAACCCAGGCCTGGCCTGAGAAGTGGGGATGGAGCCAAGCGGATTCGAACCGCTGACCCCCTGCATGCCATGCAGGTGCTCTACCAGCTGAGCTATGGCCCCGTGTGTGTGAGCTTACACCTCAGACCTGCCTCCACACAGCCACCAGTTTTCCTTGCACTGTTACCTGTTCTGCCGGCAAGGTGATGGGCGAATAACGCTGGTTGGCGGCCTCTAGCCGCACTTGATCACCATCA
>Ga0214921_10011398_pt1 | contig 10811 bp, 10 predicted proteins | sample LL1505_MetaG_FD_177992 | JGI IMG/M metagenome (GOLD analysis project Ga0214921, IMG submission 177992) | Freshwater microbial communities from Lake Lanier, Atlanta, Georgia, United States - LL-1505 | ecosystem: Environmental > Aquatic > Freshwater > Lake | place: USA: Georgia | collected...
ACAACTTTTAATTTTGATTATATGGATAATTATTATGATTATATATATGATAATAAAAATAATATTATAAATATTATACAATTAAATAAAAATATTATATTATATCAATTATAAAATAATTTTAAATATAATATTTAAAATTATTTAATTATCAAAATTAATCATATAAGGTAATAAATATACAGAAATTACTAATATAATAATATTAGTAATTAAATTATAAGAAGCTAAATAATAACTAACTAAACACGCTATACTTATCATGAAACTATCACTTATTACAGCAGTTGTACCAACTTCATTTGCATATTCTTTAAAGAAATCTAACATTTTATTATAATTTAGAGGTAGTGATTTAAATAATAAATAAAATAAAATATCATGGATAATTTGTATATAAATAGTTAATCCTATAAATTTCCAAATATTAAATGAATCAAATACATATTTATAAAAATATCTGGAAAGAATAATAACAATTACTAATATAAATATATCTGCAATAACTGCATTTAATTGATATTTTGTATACCATTTTCTTAAATAATAATATTTAAAAACATTTTGAAAAACTAGAAAAATAATAATTAATTCAGCAATTATACATCCATTTAATATTGGTAAATAATCATTTATATTATTAAAATTTGAAATATTTGACATTATAATATATTTTATAATATTTTTATTTATATAAAATATATTACACTTTTTGACATAACCAAAAATAAATATTATTATTTATTTTTAAATTTTAGAATATTTATTATTATAATATGTTTATTTTCAATTAATCTAAAAATAATAATATATATTAATTTATTTAATACTAGTTAATATAAAATAAATTAATTATAAATAACATTGATTTTATTTTTATTTATACATATATATATTAGATAATATATAATTTAGTCCATAAAGCACCGTTATTAGTTAAATGAGCATTAATTCTTTTATTATAATTATTAGTTTTACCAACATAATAACATCCATGTTCTAATTTTAATATGTAAATTGTTGTCATTATTAATCTAATAGAGTTCCTATTTATATATTTTATTAATCAATTTTTTATTCTCTAATAATAACATATGGTTTAATATGTACTTTATCTTTAGTGTAAGCATATAAACCTAATAAATCAGATATTTCTTTATATAATTCTTCATTTTGTTTTTTGGAAACATATTTACAATAACAATCATCAATAATTTTCTTTAATTTATCTGCATCCACTTTAAATATTTCTCTACCTTCAATAACTCTATTTTTATCTAATTTTAATTTTACACATTTTTCAATCATTATACTATTATTTACTAGTGCATAATATTTTAAATCTACTTCTTTGATTCTACCTATATTATAATTTCTTAATCTTTGAATAATATCTTGTGTTCGACCTACTTTAAATATATCTGGTTTACGATCATCAACAGCAAAAAAATAGATAGATTCATAACCTCTAAATTTATTTAAATATTTTTTATTTTCAACCGATTGATATATTAATTCTTGATTTTCGTACATAAATTCTCTTATTTTTATAAAATAATTACGAACTGTTTCAGATTTTGATGAATCTCCAGACATTGCTAATTTTTCAAAACATTGATAGTTTAACATATATGTAATACCTGCATTAGATTTATTCGATTTTATTTTAATAAAATCTACTTTTTCAATAAATTTTTTAGTTTTAGTAAACATATTATTTAATCTTTTTCTAATATTTATTAAATTAACATCTAAATATTTAGCAACATTACTATCTTTAATTTCAAAATCTAATTCACCACCTACTTTAAATTTCTTAAAAAAAGTATTAATAAATGTACTATCTATTGTCGTATGTTCTTTTAATAATTTTATAAATACACTTTCTGTATTAACCATATAATATATATTAGAATTTTCTTTTTATATATTTTTGTTTTTAGATGTATGACATCCATAATGATTAATACTTAAAATTAACTTAATATTTAGTATTTATTGTTTTTTCAAGAAAATTAATAATAGATTTATTATAATATATTTAAAAAGAAAATTTTATATATCAATATGTCTAAAATATATAAAGGTTCGATTTACGAAGTATATATTTGTAATTATATTAATAACTCTAATAATAATAATATAACAGCATATTTATGGAAAGATGTACGATAAAAATAAAAATCTATGATTTTTATTTTTATCCTAAGTTAAATAATAATAAAATCAAAGATTTTATTATTATTTAACGTTCCTGATTATATATTATTTAATGCTAAATTAATTGATAATATTGACGATTGTAGAATTAATAGAGAAACATGTAAAAAATATATACATGATATTGGTATTGACATTATACAAATTAATAACGATACTAATAAAATAAGTTTTATCCAATGTAAAAATTATGAAGGAACTTTATGTATTAAAGATTTAGCTGGATATTTTGCAATTATGGCTCAATCAGAACATTATGATAAAGAAGGTATTATTTATACATCTAATAATAAATATTCTTATAATCTCATGAAAGTTTGTAAAAATAATACACATACTTTTATTCATCTTCCTATAGAAAATAATATTATTATTCCTAAGAATATATTTGTTTCGTCAAAAAAGAAAAATATTAAATTTTTCTTTTTTGGCTCAATAACACATAAAAAAATCTATGATTTTTTTATGTGTTGTTCCATATTCTTATCAATCAGATTGTGTTGAAAAATTTAATGATTATTATTCTAAAAGTGAAAATAATAGTGCTATATTACAAATGCCTTGTGAATGTGGTAAAACATTTACAAGTTTTTTAATATCTGAATCATATGATATTATTATTATTATATCTCCATTAAAACAACTAATAATATAAATCAAAGATTTATATTATTAGTTATTAAGTTAAAAAATAAAAATTTTTAATTTTTATTTTTTAACGAAACAAAATATATTAAATTTTAAAAAATATAATAAAAAAGAAGAAATTAAAAGTATTATAGTTGATAGTGAAGGAACCAGAAATATTAATTATATTTTCTCAAAATTAATAAAACATGATAAAATAATTATTGGTTCTACATATAAGAGTTGTGATATTATAGTTGAAATAATTAAAAAATATAAGAATGCTTTTATTATTATTGATGAATTTCATAATTTAAGCTATAATAATATTGTTAATGATGAAGATAATATAAATAAGATTATCAAATCTGAAAATAAAAAATTATTTATGTCAGCAACACCTAGAATTTATGAAATAGAAGATACTAATACTAATTTAAATATAGAAAATATATTAGGAAAAATAGTTTATAAAATGGACTTTAGTTATGCAATTACTAATAATTATATTTCTAATTATGAAATATATTTACCAGTTTATGATGATGATAATTATAATCAATTATTAAATCAGATTAAAATTAATGGTTATGATGATCTGTTTTAGCATAACAATCTTTAATAAAATGATTTTTTCTACCGCATCTAGTGCATGCATCATTTGCAGCCCATATTTCTTTAGTTATAGAGTCGTATTGTTATTGAGTTAAATCTTTAGTAACATAACTACCGCCACGAACTTTATCTATTCCGTATTTATCCATATAAATTTTAACATTTTTATCTTCATCAAATGAACTACAATTATGAATTGTTTTTTCTTCACCAATTACTTTATGTAGTTTAGTCCATAATGCACCATTGTTAGTTAAATGATCATTAATTCTTTTATTATAATTGTTAGTTTTACCAACATAATAACATCCATGTTCTAATTTCAAAATGTAAATTGTTGTCATTATTAATCTAATAGAGTTCCTATTTATATATTTTATAAATCAATTTTTTATTCTCTAATAATAGCATATGGGTTATATTTATATTAAACTAGTAGATTATATATTTACTACTATTATTCATTTTTTTTATAATACCACATAACTATAATATCATATGTATAATCATTATTTCTATATTTTTTAAATATATCACTATGTTTATTTTTTATTATGATGTAAAAAATAAAAAATTAATATTAGTTTTTATTTTTTATAAATTTACTTTTAAAGCATAATTTAAATAAAACTACACTGTATATGATTAATTTTGTTTTAAATGATGTTATCTTTTCTGAGGTATTAGGAGGCATAATATAGATTGTATAACGAATACTACATATTTCATGTTTGAAATATGTAGTATTTTATTTTAAATAAACCTACAAATCTCAAATTTTGTCTTTATATATTGATTGTTAATTGAAATTTATTAATGAAATTTAAATGTTTAAGTGATTTTTACTTAATGATTATGTCAAGTTTAATATTTGATATACTATTTAATATTTTTATTTTTATATCTTTATTATTAACTATAATAATTTTTAATTTATGACAATTTTCTAAAAAATTAACGCCAATATTATTAATATTTTTTAAATTTTTTAAATCTAGTTTTTCTAACTTGGTACAATTACCTAAAAAATTACTTCCAATATTATTAATATTTTGTAAATTTTTAAATTTAATTTTTTTTAAATTTTTATTATTAGATAAAAAATTATTACCAATTTTTTCAATATTATCTAATTCAAGAAAATTTATTTTTTTTAATGAATCACAATTACTTATAAAATCATTACCAATATTATTTATTTTTTTAATATTAATTTTTTTTAATGATGAACAATTATACATAAATTTATCACCAATATTTTCAATTATTGTTTTTGAAAAATCTATATTTTTTAAATTACTATTATTTGATAGAAAACCATTACCTCTCATTTGATAATTTTTAATATTTTGTAAATTAGTAAATTTAATTGTTCTAAGATTATTATTATTTGATAAAGCTGATGTATAAACATTTTCTATACTTATTAAATTATTAAAATCTATTGTTTTTAAATAATGATTATTTATTAAAAAATTATTATTTATATTTTGTATATTTATTAAATTAATAAATTCAATTGTTTTTAATTTTTTATTATTTACTAGAAAATTATTATTAATATTTTGAATTGTTTTTAAATTATTTAAATTAATAGTTTTTAATTTCGGATTATTTACTATAAAATTATTATTAATATTTTGAATTGTTTTTAAATTAGATAAATCTATTGTTTTTAATTTAGAATTATTTACTATAAAATTATTATTTATATTCTCAATACTTTTTAAACTTGATAAATCTATCATATCCAATTTTGAATTATCTACTATTGTTGGGTTGTTAATATTATAAATATAATATAATTTTTTAAGATATATCTTTGGTGCATCATAATAGATGCACCAAAAATGGTGCATCTATTGTTTTTATAATTTGAATATCCAAATCTATTATTTTTATTTTATCATCATTAGATAATAATGTATTTTTTATATATATTATTTTTTCCATATATTCCATTATATAAAAATATAAAATAAAGAAAATATGGTAATTTTTTTACATTATTTAATTTATTATATTATACAATTAAATAAAAATATTATATTATATCAATTATAAAAATAATTTTAGTTATAATATTTATATAAAACATAATAATAAGCTAAATACGAACTAAATTAACATTTTTTAAATAAATATAAATTTTATTATAATTAACAGGCAATTATTTAAATAATAAATAAAATAAAATATCATGGATAATTTGTATATAAATAGTTAATCCTATAAATCTCTAAATATTATAATAAATTTTACATATAAATTTTAAAAAAAATATATTTAAATTTTAATGAGTTATAATAACTTTATAGTTAAAAATGGTGAAATTAAAGTTAAACAAGGATGTTTTATAATTAATAATGGTAAAAATCAAATGAATGAAGGGGATTTTTTTGTTTATTATGGAAAAGTTCAAGTTAAACGAGGTAATTTTATTGATATGTTCCGTGCTACATATCCACCTACTATATATTATTTTCCATTACAAAAAAAAACATGTTATTGTATTTTAATGGTAGATATGGATTCACCTAAGAGAAAAAATCCTATTTATAAATATTGGTTGCATTGGATGGTTTGTAATATACAATATAGTATTAATCCACTAGAAAATTATAATATAATATATACAAATGTATATGGACAAACAATAATTGATTATATGGAACCCAGTCCATCACGTGGCACAGGACCTCATAGATATATATTGTTATTATATAAACAACCATTTATGTTAAATTTTAATTATGAACCATATCGTAGAAGAAACTTTAATGTAAAAAAATTTGTAAAAAAATATAATTTAGAATTAGTAAGTTTAATTCATTTCAAATGTGAATATCCTAAATATGATGATTATATATAAATTAAAATTATTTTGTTTTGTATATAATCATCATATTTAGAATATTTAATTCAAAAAAAAGATATTCAATTATTATAGAATTTTTAGAATTAAATAAATAAAACTTTATATTTTTCATCAATATTATAATTATAAAAAAAATAATAGTTATGTTGTATTCATTATTTATATTGTGTTTATACTATCATTAAATAATATAAATTGTATATTATTTTAATCTAATAAATCGTTAAAAAATATTTTATTTTCTACTTAAAATATATTATGGATCAATATAATTCTATTTTAGATATTTTAAAAGAGAAAGCCCCTTTGTCAGAAGGTATTTTATCTTTACAAAAAATAACTGAAAATGAATCAAACTTAAGATTAGGAACTGTTGATACTACAGTAGACCTTAGTTTATCATCTACTGATAAATCATTTAATATTAATGTAGGAACTGAAGAACCTTTAACAAATGCTATTAAAATAAATGACAATAAAGTTGATATTAATGTTCCCTTAAATGTAGCTACTATTAATATAACTAATAATGCTATAATTAATACATTAAGTGTATCTAATGCTACTACTTTATTATCTACTTTAAATGTTAGTGGAACTGCTACTTTTGACAATAATATTAGAACTAATTTAATACAATCTTTATCTAGTAATTATGATTCTTCTATACATGACCAATCACTTAATATTGATGCAAGATATATTACTATTGGTAATCGTGATTCTGAAATTGTTTTAAAAGGAACTACAACTTATATTGCAGCTACAGAATTTATTATTAGAGATAAATTATTAGCATTAAATTTAAATATTACAAATAATTCTCCAATTGATGATGGTAAATTATCTGGTATGGTTATTAATAGTACTACTTCAGATGGTTATATTCAAACTAATTATAATGCGGATAGATTTATGATTAAAGCACCAAATCAAGATGAATATGGTTATATATTATATGTAGATTCAGATAATAATTTATCTATATCAGGAACAACTATATTAAATGAAAATGTATCAATATTATCTAATTTACATGTATCAGGAACAACTATATTAAATGATAATTTAACTATATTATCTAAATTATATGTATCAGATAAAACATATTTATTAGATGATTTAACTATTAATAAAAATTTATATGTAAGTAGTAATACCATATTACATAGTAATGTATCATTATTATCTGATTTAAATATTTCAGGAACAACAACTATGAAAAATAATGTTAGTTTATTATCTAATTTATATATTTCTCAAGATGCTAATATATCTAGTAAATTATTAGTTTCAGGTTATTCAATACTAAACAATGACACATCTTTATTATCTACTTTATATGTTGATAATAATGCAACATTTAATAGTTCATTAACAGTCTCTGATACAACATTATTAAAAAATAATGTTTCTTTATTATCTAATCTTTATATTTCAGGTAATACAATTATGAATAATGATTTAACATTATATAATAATTTAAATGTAAGTGGTTTAACAAATTTTAATAATAGTATTAGATTAGCAAATTTAACAACATTAGAAAGAGATAATTTACAAAATCCTATCACAGGTCAAATTATATTTAATATAACTAGTCAAAAATTAAATATTTATTTTAATACTGTTTGGTCTGAAATTGCTGATACTAATTCACTTTCAATTGATGGTGAAGCAGCAATTATTGGTAATTTAACACTTTCATCTATATTATATTCTCAAGATGATATTATAGTAGAAGGTAATGTTAGTATAGGTTCAATGTTAACAGTTCACGGAGCTACGATTATAGATAATAATCTTAATGTCTCTGGAATTACTACTTTACAAAATACTAATATTGAACAAGATTTAAATGTATCATTAAAATCTGTATTAAATGGTGATACTTCAATAATGGCTAATTTATATATTGATGATAATGTTAAAATTCAAAATAACTTGTATGTATCAGGTAATTCTATACTAAATTATCTTAATGTTAAAAATGAAGCTATTTTTGATACAACAACAAGATTTAAAAATATTAAACCAATTAGCGATTTATATACTGATAATAATGACCCTAATCAAAATATTAATATTACAGGTCATGTTATTAATATTGGGTCTGCTGATTCTTTAGTTAACATTAGAGGAACTGCTACATATGTAGCAACACAAGAAATAAGAGTCACAGATAAAGTTATTACATTAAATACTAATCCTGAAAATAATGATATAGCTTTTGATATTGGTGATTCATGTGGTATTGAAATTTTAGGAACTATAGATAATGGTTATATTAAAACAACATCTATGGCAGATAGATATTTAATAAAGGCACCTTTAGATACAGTTCCTTCATATATAGCAACAGTAGATTTAAATAATGATTTTTATGTTTCAAATAATGCAATAATTTCTAATAATTTAAATGTAGATAATAACACATTATTAAAAGGTTATACTACAATATTATCAACATTATATATATCAGGAAAAACTAATATCAATAATAATTTAAATACATTAAATTTATATGTATCAAATTATACATTATTAGAAAGTGATGCAACTTTATTAAATAATTTATATGTATCAGGTAATACTACATTAAATAATAATGTTAATATCTTATCTCAATTAACTGTTAATGAAACAACATTATTAAAAGATAACACAACTGTATTATCTGCATTAAATATATCTGGTAAAACTAATATTAATAATGATTTAACTATTACTTCTAATTTATATGTATCTAGTTATACATTATTACAAAGTAATGCTACATTGTTAAATAATTTATATGTATCTTCTAATACTATATTAAGTGGAAATGTTAGTATTATATCTAATTTAAATATATCAGGGAGCAGTATGCTCCATAATAATGTATCTTTATTATCTAACTTATTAGTTTCAGGAACTACTATGATGCAAAGCAATTTAACTTTATTATCTAATTTATTAGTTTCAGGAACTACTATGATGCAAAGCAATTTAACTTTATTATCTAATTTATTAGTTTCAGGAACTACTATATTACAAAACAATACATCTTTATTATCTGATTTATTAGTTTCAGGTAATACTATGTTGCAAAGTAATGTATCATTATTATCTAATTTATATGTATCAGGTTTAACAATATTAAATGATACTTTAACTAATACTTTAACTGTTTCTAATAAAACTTTATTATATGAAAATGTATCAATGTTATCTACAGTTAGTATATCAGGATTAACTACTATAGAAGGTCCTGTAATTTTAAATTCTACATTAAATGTTAATGATAATGCAACTTTTTTAAAATCTATATCCATAAATTCTTTATTAAATGTATCAGGTCCTATTATGTTGCAAAGCAATGCTACCATATTATCTAATTTAAATGTTATAAATAAAACAACTCTTAAAGATACAACAACATTATTATCTAGTTTAAATGTATCAGGTAATGCTATATTAAATAATGAAACCTTATTATCTAATTTATATGTTTCAGGTAATACTATATTAAATAATAATTTTAGTGTTTCTGGATATACTTTTTTAAATAATAATGTTAATGTTAAAGGTACATTTAATTTATCTAATACTTCTCAATTTAATGATGATGTTTCAATGATATCTAATTTAACAGTATCAGGAGATACTACTTTAGTTAATGATGTATCATTATTATCTAATTTAAATGTATCAGGAGATTCTATATTAAATCAATTACATGTAGTAGATAAAACTGTTCTTAATAAAAATACTTCTGTTATGTCTAATTTATATGTTTATGGACAATCAATATTTAATAATAATTTAACATTAGTATCACATTTAAATGTATATAATACATCATATTTTGAAGATGATGTTAATTTAAGTTCTAAATTATATGTTTCTAATAAATCTCAATTTAATAATGATGTATCTATGGTATCTCAATTAACAGTCTCAGGAAATGCTATTTTTAATAATGTATCTATAAACTCATCACTTAATGTTTATGATAAATCATATTTTCAAGATAATGTTAATATTTGTAATCAATTAAATGTATCAAATAATACTATACTTAATAATAATGTATCATTAATGACTAATTTGAATGTTTCAGGTAATACAGTATTAATTAATACTGTTTCAGCAATGTCTAATGTAAATATTTCTAAAAGTTTAAATATTGGTGAAAATGTTAAAATTGATGGAACATTAACAGCATATAATTTAGTTGCAGATAATAGAAGTATTATAAATGGTGATATATCTTTAAATTCTTCATTAAATGTTTCAGGTTCATCTATATTAAATAATACAACCATAACTTCAAATTTATTAGTAGAAAATGATACAACTATAGATAATGATTTATTGGTAAAAAATAATTTACAAGTTAATAATATCACTAATTTATTAAAAAATGTTAATTTACATGATAATTTAAATGTTTCTGGTATATCATCATTATATAATAAAACTAGCTTAT
>Ga0214921_10011399_pt1 | contig 10811 bp, 18 predicted proteins | sample LL1505_MetaG_FD_177992 | JGI IMG/M metagenome (GOLD analysis project Ga0214921, IMG submission 177992) | Freshwater microbial communities from Lake Lanier, Atlanta, Georgia, United States - LL-1505 | ecosystem: Environmental > Aquatic > Freshwater > Lake | place: USA: Georgia | collected...
TGTTGAAGGAGCAATCTCACTTGATGTAGTCGGATTCGATTCAGCACAACTCCAACTGGTCGAAGGTCGCCAACATGTTGCAGGGGAAATTGCTCGCGTAATGAACATCCCAGCATGGTTCATCAATGCCGAATCAGCATCAAGCACCTACTCAAATGTGAGCGCCGAACGAAGGTCACTTATCGATATGTCGCTTCGCCCGATAATGGATGCAATCGAATCGCGACTATCGCAAGACGACATTACTCCGACCGGTCAATATGTTGAATTCGAACTAGACGACTTCCTACGCGGAAACCCGACAGAACGAGTCGACGTGCTAATCAAACTTCTAGAAGCAGGAGTGATCTCGATAGATGAAGCGAGAGCGCTCGAAGACCTATCTCCAAGAGGAAACAATGTCACAGAATAAATACATCACATTCGCAGCTCATGTCACTGGAGCAAATGAAGCAACCCGACAAATCAGCGGAATTGTTGTACCGTTTGAAAAAGTCGGAAACACTTCCGCAGGTGAAGTGGTATTCGAATTTGGTTCAATTCCAAACCCAGACCCACGCGGAGTCAAATTTTTGTTGCAACATCAATCCGACCGACCTATCGGAAAAGCGATTGAGTTTCAAGTCACGCCTAGTGGAATCACAGGCACATTCAAGGTCTCCAACACAACCGCAGGAAGCGATGCACTTGTAGAAGCTGCAGATGGTCTTCGTGATGGTCTTAGTGTTGGCGCACAAATCGACAACTACACAATGAAAGATGGAGTGATGCATGTCACGGCAGCTCAAATTGTGGAAGTGTCGCTTGTCCATTCACCTGCATTCTCGGATGCAGTCGTAACAACTGTAGCTGCTTCAGAACCCGAAGCAGTTATCGAACAATCATCAGGAGATGAAATGTCAGAACAACCAATTGAGACCCCAGCGGTCGAAGTAGAAGCTGCAGCTGCACCCGTAGTCCAGGCTTCCGCACCAATCCTTACAGCACCACGCTCACCAATTGTTGATGGTGGAAGTTACCTTCAGCACACAATCAAAGCTGCTCGCGGTGATGATACTTCTCGTCAGTATGTTATGGCAGCTGATGACTCACTATCGAATAACGCTGGATTCAATCCGACCGAATACTTCAATGAGGTTGTTGGTTCAGCACAGCGCAAGTTCGGTCGCCCAACGATCGATGCTTGTGGTGGCGCAACCGCTCACAAGTTCATCGGCAACACAATCAGCATCCCAAAGATTGGCACTGCACCAACTGTTGCATCAGCTGCAGAAGGCGCAGCTCCATCCGAAACAGGGATGACTGCCACGGCGCTCACAGGTACTGCAACGAAGTATGCTGGACTTAACCGATTCTCGGTCGAGTTGTTAGATTTACAGGGAACACCCACCTTCTTCAATGAACTAATGAATGAGCTCGTAGCAGCTTACGCAAAGGCAACTAACGCAGCTGTAATCGCAGCTATCACTTCAGGTGGTACACAGGCAACCACAACTGCAGCTACTATCGCAGGCTTGCAGGCATTCGCATCCAAAGAAGCCGTAGCTGCTTACGCAGGTACAGGCAACTTCGCTACAGCCTATGTTGCTGGTGCTTCACAGTGGGAACTATTGCTGAACGCAGCTGATACCACTGGTCGCCCAATCTTCAACGCAGCTCAACCACAGAACGCTAGTGGTGTTGTAAACGTAGGTTCATCACGCGGTAATGTGTTCGGCTTGGACTTGTACGTCGATAATGCGATGGTCGCAACCACCATCGATGAATCAGCATTCATCATCGCTCCAGACTCAATCGGTATCTACGAGCAAGCACCACGCACTCTTCAGGTGAATCAGTTAGGTTCATTGGAGATTGAAGTCACGATGCATGGTTACCTAGCAACCATCATCAAGCGAGCAACTGGTCTTCGTCGTTTCAACTTAACCTAAGACCCCACAATCTGAGTGGGAGTCTGCTCGCTGTTCCAGACTCCCACTCTTCCAACACTGAAGGAAACCGATGAGCAAGATAGACCTAGATGAGTTCCGCGCCACTCTCGGCGTTGGCACACTCTATCCAGATTCAACCTTGCAACAGGTCGCCGATGCATCCGAAGCAATTATCGATGGGATGTTGGACTACAACCGTTCAACCATAAACTCATTCAAAATTGTGAACGGCTACGCAACGCTCCTAACATTGACCGAACATTCATTCTTCACAGGTGACTCAATACTTGTGTCCGGAATCAATGGTGATCTCAATGGAACTCGCACTGTGACATCTGTTGGAGTGTTATCGATTGACTTTGCTACAACTGCAACGAATTTAGATGTGCGTTTGATTAAACCGTTCGGCACTGCAGTCCTAGCAAGCCAAACCACTTTGTATGATGCAGTTCCAGCGGTTCGGGAAGCATCACTGGCTATCGCTGTGGAAATCTTCCAACAGCGCACAGCTGCAGGTGGACAGGTTCAGGCAGTCGATTACACTCCATCACCGCACAGATTAGGTCGTGCGCTTCTGAACCGTGTACACGGACTTCTAGCGCCATATATGGACATGGGTGGACTCATCGGATGAGCCTATCTACAACCAGACAAGACCTAGCGGATGCGCTCAAAGATGCAGGATACTCGGTCTACGCATATCCCATGAATCAGATGTTTGCTCCAGCGGTTGTTGTCGTTCCAGCGAGTCCATATGTGGGATGGGATACACCTACGCGCCGACACGCTAGATACAACCTGACTCTCATGATTGTAAATAACGACAACCAAGCTGCACTGCTTAACATGGAAAAAATGATAGACGATCTATCCGACCTTCTACCTATCTTCTGCACAGTAACCGAATTCAGCCAACCATCAATTGAGGAAGTCGGCTCAACCGATTACCTAATATCGGACATCACAGTCCAACTCACTATCAACTAAGGAGAAGCCAAATGGCTCTTGTATACCAGACAGGTCGCGACCTGACACTCACAATCAATTCAGTCACCTACACAGATGTAGCAGCTGGAGCAACACTTGCAGTGGAAGAGAATCAATTCACTGGCGAAGTTATCAGTGGTCGAATCACAAAGCATATCGACCGGTCGGGAACTTTGACTGTGGAACTATATCAGGATTGGTCTTCGACTTCACCTGCTTCAGTTTGTAAGGCTCTTTGGTCTGCAGCTGCAACCAGTCCGAACACTGGTCTCGCATTCACTCTTGGATGCAGTGGCACAACCATCGCAGGCAAGGTCTTCCCGAACTTCCCTGAACTTGGCGGAAACGCCACAGATGCTTTGACAACATCGGTCACTTTGACTGTGGACTTCACAGGCGCAAACACACTGACACTTACTTAATCAACGAGGAGAGAACGGCATGAAAGTAAAAGTCAAAACAAAAACAACTGAATACGATGTGGACATCGACCAAGCATGGGTCTGGGTAAGGCTTGAAGAAGATTTGGGTCTTACCCTGAACCAAGCGCAAGAAAAAATGACAACAGGTTCAACTAAAGCAATCACATATTCGATATGGATTGCAAGTGAATCTGATGAACCATTCGCCGTCTGGGTCAAGTCTTTAGTGAGTTTCGATTACATCGATGATGAAGACCCAAAAGAGATAGACGGCAATCTCTAAGATTCCGCATCATTGAGTTAGCCGTCACTACTGGTATTCCGAAGAGTGATCTCTTTAACTGGTCGATGGATGAATTAGATATGGGATTTGAGGTGTTACATGAGCGACAAAATCAAGATAGATATTAAACCCGATAAGGAAGATTATCGGATGCTCATGCAAGCATTCAAAGTCATGCCCAAAGAAGCGCAAAAAGAACTACGCGCAAGCAACAAAAAACAAATGACCACGCTTGCAAACAAAATTAAATCAGCTGCGCGGAATGGTCGAAGCAGTAACCAACAGGAAATTGTTGCGAAAAGCATTCGAGCCAACAGCGACCGATTCCCCAGCATCATCATCGGTGGGTCACGAATAGCAAGAGTATCGCGCAAAGCCACTTTCAAAAGCCCACGACCAGCAGTTGGACAACTTGTCTTTGGTGTTGAGTTTGGTGCAGGTGACACAAAGAACGGTCGCTTGCCAAATGGTGTTCGACGATTCCCTAAGCGCTCAAAAGTCGGTTACTTTATCTTCCCAACACTGAAACGAAATCAGGAACGCATCCGCCAAGACTACTTGGAAACTGTTTACAAACTATTGAAGAAGAGATGGGGATAGATCGTGGCAAACATTCGCACACTCAAACTTAACCTGCTAGCCGATACAAAAGACTTTTCCAAAGGTATCAAAAAGGCTAGCGGACAGACAGATTCATTCAGTTCAAAACTATCTTCATCAATGAAATCTGTTGCTAAGAATGCAGCTCTCGCAGGGTTGGCGGTTGCAGGTATGGCGGTCGCGTTCGGTGTGTCAGCAGTCAAAGCATTCATGGAAGATGAGAAGAGTCAGCGCAGACTTGCCAAATCCTTGAAGAACACAACTGGAGCAACAAACAAACAAATCAAAGCGATTGAAAAATACATAAAGAAGACATCGCTCGCGACCGGAATTGCGGATGATGATCTCCGACCAGCATTCCAGCGATTGACACAGACAACTAAAGACACATCGAAGGCACAAGAACTTTTATCACTTGCACTAGACATAAGTGCAGGGAGCGGAAAATCTGTCGAATCTGTGAGCGCAGCTCTCTCCAAAGGTTACAACGGGAACTTGGGTGCATTAAGCAAACTAGGTGTCGGACTTGATAAAACAACAATCAAATCAGGTGACTTCAATCTTGCACAAAAGGAACTCACAAAAACATTCAGTGGACAGGCAAAAGTAGCTGCAAACTCATTCGAAGGTCGCATAAATCGATTCAAAGTCGCGATGGATGAAGCCAAAGAATCTATTGGTGGAGCAATTCTAGAAGCCATTCAACCATTCGTTGATACTTGGTTGCCGAAAATTGCCAGAGGTGTCCAGGATGTCATTGATGGGTTTCAAGGGAAAAAAGGCAAAGGCGCTGGAATATCGCTTGGACAATCAATTAGAAATGTTGCTGATGCAATTGGCAAATTTATTACGGCGGTGAATACAGGCGATGACGGCAAACAAAAGTCTTTAGGAGAAAATATCCAAAGTATTGCTGACGCTTTTGACGCTCTCGCCAGAGCAATCGAAGCCTTCAGTAAAGCGTGGGGAAAATTACAAAAATTAGACAACTCAAAGGCTGGACAGTTTTTAGACAAATTGGCAAAATTTTCAGGGTTGAATCCTTTTGCAAACATTCCAGATATAATTAAATATTTTGGCGGCGATAACAATGCTCCACCTAAATCAAAACCTAAACGAAAACCACGCAAAGCATTGGGCGGAGCGGTGATCTCTGGCACACCATATTTGACTGGAGAATATGGAATGGAAATCTTCCAGCCATCAGGCAACGGAAGAATCATTCCTAATCACGCTTTAGGTGGTGGCACAACCATCATCAACTTGAACGGAATTGTCGATGCTGAATCTGCTCGCCGTTCCATCGAACGCCTACTCCAGCGCTCCAGCATCCGCACAGGAGCAATCAACCTGCAAGGTTCAGTGCTATAAATGGCTCGACTCCTGTTCAGCGGTTCAGATGCAGCTAACCGCACCTACATCCAATCCGTCAATTGCACCATAGGTCGCACATCGACAACCGAACAACCATCCCCAGCAACCTTCAGCTGCGAAATCGGTCAAGACATCGAAACCAATACATACTTTGATGGAATCCAAATGGGTGAAATCGTTGAATGGTATCTAGACGACCCAGCATCAGGTTCAGATGTGCGAGTCTTCTATGGAGAAGTTACCGACATATCGATTCGTCTAGACCAATGGAGTCAAGGTAACGGAATCCGCACATACACAATCACAGCAATTGGAATGTCAGGCGCACTAAATCGGCAATTAACAGATTCAAATAGTTATCCGAAACAATATTCGGGTACACGCATCTCAACGATTCTTTCGAACGCCGACTGGCAGGGATACTCCTACGATGTGACATACATCAATACGACAAATGTTTATGAAATTAGTGCAACGAGTGATGGCTATGTGTCTTCACTAGAATTTGCACAAGCAGCTGCAAACTCTGCGATGGGATGTTTGTACGAAGATCACAAGAACGGCTGGATGGTGTACGACTCTTATACCGGTCGGAAATCGAATCCAACAATCACTCTGACAATTGGTGACATTCTTGCTTCATCATTCACCATCGCTCAAAGTTCGACAGATGTAGCGAATCGCACATCCGTCACCTATGGCGCATCAGGCGCATCATCATCATTCTGGGATAACTCCACATCGCAGGGAATCTATGGCATTAAGGAAGGTGTCAAAGAGACAACCCTTCACAACCTGTCAGATGCAAACAGTATTGCCCAAATCTTGCTCGCTAGCCACAACACTCCAGAATTCAACCTGACCAGTATTACCATCGATACAGCTGCAATCTCTGACTCATTGAGACAATCACTTTTGAACGCTCATGTGGGTACACAAATCTATGTGACAGACCTACCCACGAGCGAAATTGTGACATTCTCTGGATTTATCGAAGGCTATTCATGGTCTTCATCAAGAGAACACGACCAAATAACCATGACTTTATCCAACTACGGAAACCTGTATCCATATACACTTTGGAATCAGTTAAATGGAACTGATACATGGAACACTTACGCAACATCAACTACTAAATGGAGTGACATAATCTAATGGCTACAACATCACAAAATGGCTGGACAATTCCAGCGGACACAGACCTTGTTCGCAACGGAGCATCCGCGATTCGAACACTTGGCAACGCGATCGATGGCGATTTAGGGAAACTTACCTACACGAACATCACACCATCATCGACTGGCACAGGCTGGGTCTTAGGTACAGGCAACAGCGCAAGCGCCAACTATTGTTCACTCGGTAAAACAGTGTTCTTCGATGGCAACATTACATTCGGAACTTCCGCAGCTGCAGGTTCAGGCACACTCGCCATCGACTTGCCAATCAATGCCAGCACTAACTCCACAGAATGGATAGGTAATGGAATGTTTTACGATGCATCAGACACCGCCTATTACCCACTAACACTTCGAATCACTGGAACGGATGTCGAATTCTTCTTCTCAAAGATGCGCACAGCCAGCCCAACAACCTTTTTAAACTTGCTTGCATTCAACAACACCAACAAGCCTGTGACCATCGCAAGCGGAGATCAGATTATCTGGTCAATTACTTATCAGGGAGTCTAAACATGACCGAACCAAAAAAAGCACCAGCCAAAAAAGCGGTAGCAAAACCATCCAAATTTAAGCCACCTGTCAGCGCTCCTATAACTTGTGAATACGGTCGCAAAGGGAATTCTTGGTCTTCTGGATGGCACACCGGAATTGACTATGGCGCAAAGCGTGGCACATCTGTCCATGCAGTCGCTGATGGTGTTGTTATAGCTGCCATGTGGGGAGAAGCATATGGCAAACATGTAGTCATTCAGCATGGTTCAGTTCGCTACATCTACGCGCATCTTGAATCCAAAGTGCCAATCCCAGCAGGAACAAAGGTCACGCAAGGAATGGTCATAGGCGCTGTAGGAGCGACAGGAAACGCTTCAGCGGTTCATCTGCACCTAGAAGCACGAATCTCGCCTTACCGTTACGCTGTGGATGCTGTAGACCCATCTAAGGCTCTGTCGTGAGAAAGAAGTACGGAATGACCAATCTGCCAAAGCCAATATCATTCGGTCTTGTGGCGTTCCTTGCATCATGGCAAGCAACCCAATTCTCGCTGGAATATAGGTCTGTCATGGGAGCAATTGTCGCTGGACTCATGGGATTCCTGAACCCTGAATTATCAGGTTCAGACACGCCGAATAAGTCAAAATAGCCAAACCTTGCACAATTCGTTATAGTCGTTCCCATGAGACAACTACTCACTGCATCACAAGCGCAACGCCTACTCCAAGTGTCTCGTCAAACTTTGGCGAATTGGGAACGAAGCGGACAAATTGAAACAGTTCGAATCGGTGGTGTTGTGCGGTATTGGGTAGATGTCGCATCAAACAAAGGAACAGCAAATGAAAAATCAAGCAGCTAAAGCGCTACGCATAGCGCACCTAGCGACAGCAATCACCATCGGATTCTGCATCTCTGGAATGGATGTAGCACCACTGCGAGTAATCTTCTGGAGTGTTGTTGCAGTTTTCGTTCTATCGATCTCCTACCATCGGTTGTACTTCGACAAAACCAAAAAGGAATACAAACCATTCAGCGATACTCCCATCGATGATGAAGTTCGCCGTGACTTAGGCATAAAGGAATAAACAAGATGGAACAGCAAACATTACGAATCAGACAAATACTTAATCAACTGCCAAAAGCATTATTGATTGAGATGATACTTGCACAGGAATCAGAACCAGTCTCTCAAACCGTTTCACAACCATCACTATTTGAACCATCTGAACCATCTGTCAATCACCAGTTCAAACATAAGCGACCACGAACATCGACAACTCGCCGTAAATGGACACGCGAACAAGATGAAGCGCTGGTCTATGCCATCAAACAAGGCAGGAAGTCCTATGCCGAAATTGGGCAACTATTGGGCAGGACAAACAAGGCAGTATGCCAGCGAGCAGTAATCTTACGAAGTCGGGGTCAAATATGAGTTACGACCTGGGCGACTACATTCAAGTAAATGAGCGAATCATGTTGGCGCTACAAAAGTTCCCAGACATGGTTCTCCAGTTCGAATTCAAAGGAGTCTTGGAACACAACCCAGACTTCATCTGGGGTATCGCATACCTGTATCGAACTCCAGACGACCCACGACCAGCAATCGGCACAGCTGCAGAACTCGCAGTAGGTAAAACAAATTTCACACGCAATTCAGAGATCATGGTGCTGGAAACTTCTGCATGGGGTCGTGCTTGCGCAGCTGCAGGAATCGGATTGAAGAAGGGAATCGCTACAGCGCAAGAAGTCGAACAGGCTAAAGCCCGAAGCGCACAACCTGAAACCGATGCATGGGGTACACCTGTCGAACCTGTGCCAATGAGCGAACCTGTGAAACCGATTGGAATGGAAATGACAGAGAAGCAATATGCGCTTATCAAATCCTTGTTCAATTACTCATGGAGCGCCATGAACGAATATGTCGATGAATTCAAAACTATCAACGGCATCCCAGCGGACAAGAAGTTAGACAAAATTGGCGCATCAAAACTCATCGAAGAATTAAAGGCAAAAGGCTACATCGCAGGGAAGAAGCCAAACAATCCAGACCCAGAGAGCAAATGGGATTAACATGACATACATACCACCACTATCGGACATCATTCGCGAAGCATGGAATCGAACAAAACCATGCAAAGACGGAATCTATACAAATAGTCCATTCTGCGTATCATGCTTAATCGCCGAAATCGCGATTGTTGGAGATGATGTGCAATTCATCCAGCAGCTTAAGGAACGCCATGACCGACTCAACAAATGACTCACTTATACATCGATGTACAGAATGCGGAACACTCCTGTATTCAGATGGCTCATGCCTGACATGCGAACTCGCTCGCAATCAACCACCAATCGCTCCAGCAAAACCAATCAAAAAGACCGCCAAATCCAAGCCCAAAATGGCGGATAAGAAATCATGACAATCATGGAAACTAAGGAATGTGAACATGGTGAACCAAAAGGCTCTGACTATTGTGCGCTATGTCGTTGGAGTGGTGTGGGCAGAACTGTTCTATCTGATATTCAGCCGATGTCACGAAGGAGCGACCCAGCGACCAGCAAAAGAGCTGCAGTGGAAGTTCTCCCGAAAGTCAAGACACAAGCGTTCTCACTACTCGTTGCACACTCACGAAACCCCAACGGACTAACAGATGAAGAAGCCTGCATAGCAGCTGGACTTGATCTCCGAATCGAATACCGAACACGATGCTCAACCCTGCGCAATCTTGGACTCATCGAAGACACGCTGTTCACACGCGAATCATCAATGGGAAGACAAAACATGGTTAGGGTAATAACTCCAAAAGGTAGGGAATGGATTCGCTCCCAGAAATGGTGAAACCCATCGGCAGGCGATGGGCTTCACGAGCGACAATGCTTCCGCAAGAACTGCAACTCTAGGTGAGAGTCTAACTCACTGACCGACTCACAATCGGTTAAACCGCCGTCAGATGGCGTTTCGTGGTCTGGGAGTGAGCCAGACAAAACATTCCCAACAGGGAAGAGATTAGGAGTCGAGTATGAACCGAACCGCCCATGCTCCGTGTAGCACTCCTAGTCACAAGGCGCGGTTATGCGTAAGCATCCATGACCAGTACCAGACGACTCCTATACGAGCATGTACAGAGCATGGCTTAGTAATAAGCCATTCCCTGCCCACCGAAGCCCTACCAAGCATGACAAGGAACAACATGAACAAGAACATCGAAGAACTACTTAACACGCTAGACGAACTCCTAGACACTATTGACCGGTATCAGGAAGAACTCAACGGAATACTCAAAGAGTTCAGACCAGAGACAGAAGCATCCAGTGAGTAACGAATCAATCAGAACCAAAGCATGGCAAGAGCTGCGCTTGCGGATACTTGCACGAGATGCCTACACCTGCGCATACTGTGGCGGTACAGCAAGCCAAGTAGATCACATAGTTCCACGAAGTAAAGGTGGCGACAACAGTCCAGACAATCTCACTGCAGCTTGTCGAACCTGCAACATCAGAAAAAAGGATAAGCCATTAGCGGTTTTTTCTATGAGTAGTAGAC
>Ga0214921_10011400_pt1 | contig 10810 bp, 31 predicted proteins | sample LL1505_MetaG_FD_177992 | JGI IMG/M metagenome (GOLD analysis project Ga0214921, IMG submission 177992) | Freshwater microbial communities from Lake Lanier, Atlanta, Georgia, United States - LL-1505 | ecosystem: Environmental > Aquatic > Freshwater > Lake | place: USA: Georgia | collected...
GCCTATCGTGTGAATATAAAAACTTTATAGGCATTGATTTTTACAATCAGGTTGTAAGAACGGTAAAGAAAGTAGAATCCAGATGAATCCAGATTGCGAAGAAGGAAAGTGCAGCTGCGAGCAAGAGAATAACTTTTTTCACGTAAAGATATTACGTGATGGACAACCTATGGTTGAAACAGACGCCATGGGGCGGGAAAAATTTTGGGAAGACTTAGGAAGAGCCGATGACTGAAGAAAATATGGAACCAGCACCACTGGATCAAAATTTACCGATGGTAAATTATATTATGATGCATAGAATTTATGACCTGCTAACTCTTATAGCAAACAAGTTGGTCGGACCAGAAGATGTATCTAAAATGGTCTCATACCATGACCAAGGATTTCTTCTTGGCCCACAACCATCATACACACCATCACCAGAAGTTGAAGAAGAATTTGTCCAAGATCTTATTGACTTTGAACAATAGTTATTTTACAATTAAGAAGTACGGGTTGACGCAACCACAATTGCTCCCCGTATAATGTATCTTATGATACTAGAAAAGCCCATTCGGATCCGCCTCTGAATGGGATTTTTTCTTTTATATACAATTTAGACATTACGGACATATAGTGCAATTAGTGTAAAAAGTGCGAAAAAAGTGCGCCGTCGGTAGAAGACATAATTTCCTCATATCGCCCATTTTTTAGAATACCCCTAATAAATGCCCTACAGGGCTTCTAAGGCCCGAATAGGGTCTTTTGCTACCTTCGGTATATGATGACCCTTAAAAGGGCGGGAGATAAAAAGTTTACCTATGGAAACAATATAGCCAATATAGCAGCTGAGTAATATACAGCCAAGATGACTAATATGGACCTAATAAAGATTTTAGAAGAGTTCTTCATCATCAATATCTTCTACAAGGTCGAAGTCAAAGATGTCTTCGATCCCCGCCTTTTTTAAAAATGTAAATAGAGCATATCCAGAAAGGATTGCTGTTGCCAGCAATACCACCAGAGAAGTAAGTTTCTTATTCATAGATATCCTTAATGAAATGCATCGTAGATCAAAGACCATACGAGAGCTACAGCAAATACTACAAGAGTTACTGTAAATATAGTTTCAAACATTTATATATTATACCATAATTCTAGTCAACTGCTTTTATTTAGCTTTCTCATATGAGTTCTGATCCTATGGCAATTTGAGCAAACTACTTCGCATTTAGCTATCTCTGCATCTATTCTCTTCTTTGATAGAGTATTGATGAGTTCTGCTACGTTTGCTTGCTTCCGCCCTCTAACATGATCAAAATCCATCATGTAATACGGATAAGATACTTTGCAATCAAGACAAGGATTGCGTTCTTTAATTTCTTTAATGTAACGTGCCAGATATTCCTTTTGTTTCTTAGCAGAAATTTTTTCTGGAGACATAGCACAATTATATAACATAGTATTTATTAGTCGACTAGGATTTAGGATTTTACATAATGTTAATATAATTTTATTTTTGACATATATGATATATATAATATTTATAATTGATTACTTGGGAATTAGATTTTTAGCAAAACCCCCCTTTCCCCCCTTTAACAAAAATGTTATAGTTGAGTAAGGAGGAGATAGATCACTTGGTCTATTGAGTCCTTAGTGTAAACCCCCCGAAAACCAGATCTTAAGTATAACATTAAAAATTTTCGTAAGTCAACAGTTTCAAATTTCTAAAAATGTTAATATATTTTTTTCTTGTATGATACACACATTTATAAATGTCCGAATTGTCCGATAGTGCGCCCATATTTAGTTAATTTGTGGCGTAAATCACAAACTATTTTTTCAAAATGTCCGATTTGTCCTGTGTTGGTGCTTGAAAATGTCAGACCCCTCGTGTAGAGTTATTACTATAAGAAGTTGAAAAGGTTTCAACAAGAAAGAGGTTCTACAATGAACTATAACGATTACTATGATGAGATTTATTTAGACATCTATGAGGAGTTTGGCGCAGATGCCGTCTCAGATGTTGATTATGCTAAATCACTACAAGAAAAGAAAGTAGGTAAGTAATGTCAATGTATGACCGCCGAGGTTTTGCTACTGTAAACGATTATCCTAAAGGTTTAATGAACTTGTGTCCATGTGGGCAGGTAGTCTTAGCACCTAAGACACACCATGACGGATGTGAGGTAACTCACACCTAATAGGTAGCGTGTCGGCTTGAAAATGTCAGACCTATCTGATAGCCTTAAGGCATAACAATTAAATAAGGGTATGAGCCTAGCAAATAAACCGCATAGCGGGTGAGCCTAGCAAATAAGACCCACTAACTAACTACTAACGAAAGAAGAACAATAAATGACTATCACTTACTCACTATGGCAAGGTAGCCAACTACTAAGCGTTAATAATAAGGCTAGTAAGCCTGAAGAAATCTTAGCCGTAATGGAAGAACTAAATAAACTAGGTAAAGGTTTTTCCTTTATCGTTAGAGAAGTAGAGGTAAATAAATAATGATGACTAAATGGGATACTATCCAAGCAGATGTAGCAGACGCATATATCGGCATAGAGGAAAACCTAGAGTGGGAAAAGGCTTATATGGAAAGTAAGTCTGAGGACTATGTAGGCTCTGAAGATTTATTTGACCAAGATGATTTACTAACACTAGATTGGGAGGACTAATAATAATGACACTAGAACTAAATGACTATGGCTTAGAGTTTGATACCTATGTTTGCTATATAGCGTTATCTTGGCAGATACTTATCCCCGCTACTATTGCGCTAATTGCGTATAAGATTTATAAGAGAAAGAAGAATAAGTAATGACTACTAATCGCTTACTAACTACCGCCGTGCAATTAGTAATGCTAGGCGTTACTATTCCGCTACTAATCGCCGTAATAAAAGACATAAAAGAAAATGGGTTAAATTAATGGAAGATATTTTTGGATTTGAAAAAGCTATTCAACTTGATCACCTTAACTTAGAGCAACTAAAAGAATTAGAAAAACTTTTAGAAAAAATTAAATAAATAACGGCGTGTCGCCTTGACAAAAGGCGATCTGCCCGCAAAAGCTGCGGCGTCGGGCGTGTCGTTACGGAAAAGTTATAAAATACCCTGGAAATTTCGGCGTGTCGATTTGACAGACAATTCGGACATTTCGGTGTGATGTAAAACACAGGACTTGAGCGTCTCATTATTTGGAATTACTGGCTAGTAAGTAGAAAAATGTCAGACCACTAGGCTATAATTGCGGTATCAACAAAACGAAAGGACAACTAATGTCAGCAAATGTCTATACTATCGAAAGCCTACTTGTAGGAAAACCTTATTATTCAAAATCAGTAATCGGTGAAATTATTTCCGCCGAAAAACACCCTCACGCAGTTTGGTATGAAAATTGCGAAAGTTATCTTGTAGAAATTCGCAAGCAAAATGGCGGTTATACTTATCGCACCCTCGCAGTAAAGATTGGAGAATAATAATGGGATACATTGAAATTTTTAGAATAAATGAAGAAGGTGCTGGCTGGGTAGATTTATCCGAAGCAACACCAGATGAAATGTTTCAAATTGAAATTGGCTTACTAAACGAAGGAGCGTTTGAATGAACCTAGAAGAATTCAAGAAGCACGTTATTGCTCAACGTGAAGCAAGCAAGGCGGAAGCCTTGTCAGTGCTATCTGCTACAATTACACCAACAACCGAACGAAAGGAAAACTAATAATGGGAAATCTTGCTGAAATTATTGCCGTTGCTTGTGATGAATGTGGCGGTGCTGGCTTCTTATTTTGGGGCGATGAAAATAATTATGATGTAGAAGCGTGTGAATGCGCCGTAGAAGATTGGAATATCTAATGTATAAACTTTCAATTTCTTATGACGGAGAGCCGTTTGCGGTTTGGACTTATTCAGACGCTATCGAAGCCGTTCACAATTTCGATAAATGCGTAGACTTTGGCGGTGCTAAAGAATACGCAACCTATAACTTGTCAGAGCCTAATGGTAAAATGCACACTAAGAACTTCCACAGAAACGGAAAGGTATCAGGAAAATGATGACACGAAAAGACTATGTAGCAACTGCAGAAATTCTAAAGTATGCAAGCGATAAAACTCACCCCGCTTTATTTTCTAAAATTGTAAATGATTTTGCGGTAATGTTTGCAAAAGATAATCCACGATTTGATGTAAATCGTTTTCATGAAGCGAGTGGTTACAATGTTCCAAACTTCTCTTCGAAATAAAGTAAGGCGAATTCAGGAATTGCGTCGCAGTAATGCGGCGCAACCTGTTCGCAATAAGAAAAAATATACACGAAAAATAAAACACAAAAACAAAGCTGATCAGTAAGTAGTTGAAATTTCAACTAGCCCGCAATATGTTGGCGGCTTATCCACAGGCTTACGGAAATCTGTGGAAAACCCCTAGATTTTGTGAGGTTTATCACAAAAGCTGCGACACGCCGATAATGGATTAGGTAATGTCGGTGGGTTACGCTATAATTGCGACATACCAACAACGAAAGGCAACAAATGAAAAAAGTAGAACACTCTCTCCGCTTCGTAACTGAGTTTGATGAAACTCACCCAACAGCACAACGCTTCTTTCAATTAAATGAAAGCGCACAAATTGCTATGCTAGAAAGCATGCTAAAAGAACTTATCGTTCCTGCTATTCAACCTGCTATTGACCAAATTAACGCAGGCGGAACTTATGCAATTCTAAAGGTGGCAGAGTAATGCTATCAACCGCTATTGAATTATTACAGGCAACTAAAGATAGTGTCTTTGACGATGAAATCATGGGGCTTGCAGGTGAACTACACACACGCCGCAACGAGTTATCAGATGAAATCTTTGCTAAGTATTTATTTATGTATTCGTCTGCCGTTGCAAGTAAGGTGGCAGATAGTGTAACTAGAGTATTGCTAACTGAGCAGGAAATGTCAGACCTATGCGATACAATAGAGGAAATGGACAACCTATCAGAAACTATCTTAGAGGAGAACGAATAAATGGGAAGTAACATGGCTTATGACCTTGCATCAGATGAATTAGGCTTAGACCTAGAAATGGCTCTATCTATGCACTTGCAGAGTAATCACTATCCACCCGTGCCACTTTCTATGGTGCAACCTTGCATTGAAGCAATTGACGCTTATTGGGACGAGGATTATAATAAACTAATCGAAATGCCCGAAGGTGTATCTTATCGTGGAGATAGATACGCACCCGCTCACGCTATCGTAGAGCAACACCACTTAGACGCATGGCTACCACAGGAGGAATACTAAAATGGATAATCTTTATTCTATCTTATCAACATGGTATCCCGAAGGGGACTATACCGAAGCTGAACTATGGGACGCTATCGCAGAGTCTGAAGGATTAGATGTATCTGAAATAATGGACGGCGATCTAACCGAATACTTGTGATGTAAATCACAATAAGGCAATCTCAAATAGTAAGATTAGGGTAGAAAATGTCAGACCTACCCTGTATAATAAACCACATAACGAAAGGAAACAAAATGGAAATCGGACAGACATACACAACAACACAGAGCGGTATCACAGGTATTATCAAGGCGGTTGATAATCACCCTAGCGGAGTAAATCGTATCTTGCTAGATGTAAATGGCGAGGAACGCTGGACTTCAGCAACTGCTAACTAAATAAATAAATGGCAGGGAGGTTGTCAGACCTCCCTGCTATAATTCTAACCAACCAACCAACGAAAGGAAATACAAATGGCTAGAGGAAAAGCAATCTCGGTAAAGATACCGACACAAAGAGTAATCAAGGCTTTGGAAACAAAGTTGGCAGAACTCAATAAGAATTGGGCTAACCAATCAGAGAACGAAGCAAAGTATGAGAAGGCTAAAGAGAAGTGGCGCAAGGAAGTAGCAAAGTTTGCTGTTGCTAACATCTCAAAGGCTGAAAACTTCCGCACAAACTATCGCTCTTGGAACAAAACTCTCAATGTAGATTTTGACCTAACCTGTAATGAAGCAGACTTTCCTGCTGAACCACAGCGTGATTTTGAGGTTCTACATCAGCACACTTACAACGAGATGAAAGAGGAAATGGAAAACGCAATCCGTATCCTGAAAATGACAGATGAGGAAGTTGTAAATACTTCCACATACAACGCAGTTGCTCGTTATCTATAAATAATGTGGCGGGGGCTAGACAAACTCTAGCCCCCAATGCTACAATAGCAATCCCTACTAACAAAGGAAATAAAATGCGTAATCGTTTTAGAATTGAAATCTATGACGCAAACAAAGCACACGACCTAACAATTTATTCTGAAACAGGTGTTGATAAAGAATACCTAACCGAATTAGTTATTTCTAATCTACGCAAGTTTCAAGGCAAAGTTTCTGCCTATGTTTTTGATAATGTAAAAAAGAAAAAGACATCTGCTCTTATCCTTGATGAAGAAGTTGTAAATAAACTAAATAAACCACGCACACTAACAGCAATTGAAATCGGGTTAGCATAAAGCTTGGGGCGGGATCTTTCTTACTCATTTCTTTCTTCCCGCCCCTTCTTCCCCTTCTCACATTGTGAGATGCCCGCAATATGTTGCGGGGTTTTCCACAGGTTTAAGAGAGTTATCCACAATCCCTGGAAATTTGTGAGATTGATCACATATAACAATTCGGACATATTATAACTAACTGTTGATAATGTCAGACCCCCCTGCTATACTTATGCCAAATCTACCAATCGAAAGGAAAAATCCATGGCTCATAATCTAGAAATGGAAAATGGCGAAGTTGCTTTTGCTCTTCGTGGTGCCCCTGCATGGCACAATCTCGCAAACCGAATCTTTACAAAAGATGAGGAAGTTACAACTGCAACAATGCTTGAAGAAGCAAAGTTAGCAAATTGGAATGTTCGTTTATCTCCAATTACAAATCACATTGACGAATCTTGGAATGATGTTTCAGATTCATCTTTAGTTGTTCGCACTAATCCATTTAACGGCGGAACCGATGTTCTCGCTACTGTTGGAAAGCGTTACAAGCCTGTGCAAAATGAAGAATTGTTTGCATTCGCTGACGCTATTCATGACGCTAACGCTGACTGTCGCTGGGAATCTGCTGGCTCTTTAAAAAAGGGTAAAGTAGTTTTTGGAACTGTAGACATTCCCCGCACAATGGTGCTTGACCCACAAGGTGCAAATGATGAGACAAAACTTTATCTTATCGTTTGGACATCACATGACGGGTCTGTTGCTGTTCAAGCAGCGGTTACCCCTGTTCGTGTTGTTTGCCAAAACACTTTGAATCTTGCAATGCGTAACGCAAAGCAATCTTTCAAAATTCGTCACACGCAATCTGTTGAAGGTCGCATTCAAGTTGCTCGTGAAACTCTTGGGCTTGCTCTTGGTTATTTCGATGAATTCGAAGTTCAAGCAAAAGCGCTTTATTCTCAAGCAATTACTGACGCTGAATTCTCTAAGTTGATTCAGACAATTTATCCAAAACCTGACAAGGATGCTAGCAAAGTTGCCTTGACTAAGTGGGAAAATAAAGTCGTCTTGCTTGATGACCTTTATCATAACTCACCAACTAACGCTACAATCAAGGGCACAAAATGGGGTGCATTTAATGCACTTACTGAACGCCTAGATTATTTCCGCTCTGGTCGTGGAAATTCTGAAACACTCATGGCGGGTGCAAGTGGTTTTGACCCAATCTTAACCGCAGAAAAAAATAAGTTGTATCGAATGGTTGCAACTTTCTAAATAAAAAAATCCTGAGCAAGATTTAAAACTGCTCACCATTTGGTTCCGTAGAATAGTTTGGTTTAATTCGCTACCCTGTCACGGTAGAGATCACGGGTTCAAATCCCGTCGGAATCGCTAGCTTAAAATTTAATATCTCAAAATGTGAGATGCCCGCAGCGTTAAGCGCATAAATGTTGTGTTACGGATCACATAAAAAATACCCTGGATTCTATTGTAAATGTCAGTGGGCCCTGGTACAATTCTTCTATGACCAACGAACTAATATCAAGTAAATATACATTTGTTTGTGACCCAAACGAATGCGATTGTTTAATCGAACTAACATCATCTGATGGATTTGGTTTTCCATCTGGTGTGACAGAACTCACATGTCCTTGTGGCCGTAAGACCACATTATTGTCAGTGGAGCATGCTACAATACAACCTACACAAACGAAAGAGGAACAAATGGAAACAGACACAACCGTATCACCTGCAGTAAATTATAATCCTGATTTACTAGTTACATATAAAGTACTACATGGTTATTCTGACCCTGAGTACGCAACTGACAAAGTTCGTAATATCGAATGGGACCTACACAATGCCCGTCAGAATTCCAAGACTGTATCAACTCTTCAGTCTAACATTAATACAGTTAAAGATATTATCACCGAGGCGTATACAGATTCAGACGACCAAGAAACACTACGTGCAATTGCTGAAGCGCTTGGCATTGAACTTATCAAGGAAGTCCAGTTTACTGCATCTGTAGAAGTTACAGGAACATATTCATATAACATTCTTGATTCTGATTATGAGCCTGACCTAACAGATGAAGTTACAGATGCTCTTTATGCCGATTCAAATAATGGTAACATCACAATTGATGACACAGAAGTATGCAATGTTCGTGAGGCTTACTAATGTATTTTGAGTTGACTGCTCCTGATAGGCTATCCATGGAGATGGCCTATTGGGATGCACAAATAACTGGCCTGGACCCACAGGCAATGACACCATTGACATTCAACATTGGAACTGGTAGCATTGAGAAGGTAAGCAGGCTTCGTGATAAGTTTAACTTAATTGAAAGTTATACATCAGACTACGAGCCAACAGGATACACAGGGAGATAAAATGGATTATCAAGATGGTTTTGAAGACGGGGTAAAATTTGCTCGTGAAGTTATTATTGCCAACATTAAATTGTGGGCAGAGGATAACGAAGACGGTCAGGTTTATGATGAAATCGCAGATCGTATTGAATTTGGAACCGTTGACTATGACCTCTGAGGATCTAACTAGATGGATTGGGTGTGATCAATGCGGTACCGCTCAAGCTATGTATCTAATTAAACTAGTAGATGGCGAGCTTTTCTTTTGCGGTCACCACTACAAAAAAAATAAAGAGGCCCTTGACAAGGTTTCTTTTGAAATGATAGAATTGAATAAGGTAGAAGAAGTCCCACAACTAACAGAAGAGGCGGTAAACTAATGGGAGATAGAGCAAACTTTGGTTTTGTACAACCAAACGGAAATACAATTGTGCTGTACGGGCACTGGGCTGGACATAACATGCTTGGCAGACTGGCGGACGCCGTAATTGCTGCACGTCCACGCTGGACAGATTCATCATATGCTACACGTATCGCAATCAGTCAATTGGTTGCGGACCAGTGGAATATGGAAACTGGATGGGGTCTACATGTAAATGAGATTGGCGACAACGAGCACAAGATTGCCATTATCGATTGGGACCAGCAAATCTTTTCTCTTCACGAGCAGGCGGATTACCGTGATGAGACCAACAAGGTCCGTGGGATGAAGAACGAGGCAATCTTTACAATGGACTTGTCTTCATTCTGTGAGAAGTATGCATTGGAAAATATTCTAGTTAACTAGATATGATATAATATAAGCAGGCCTGGTGCCTTCTTAATGTAAGGTGCGGCTAGATTAGGCATTCGTCAAGTCGCTAAGTAAAGCAGGTTTTTTACTTTCGTTGGTAGCCTAGCAGCCTTACTGTTTAACCCTCAGCGCAAGCTGGGGGTTTTTGCATGCCCGCAAAAGACTTGAGGGTAGCATATCTGTTTTACGAGTGTCAATATAAAACCCTGAAAATTTCAGTATTTGAGATCATGTGGTGTGAATCACACAGATATTCTATATACAAATGTCAGTGGTGCATTGTATAATTAAGCCATATCAACGAAAGGATATAAATATGCCAAACTGGGTATATAACACATTAACTATTCAAGGACCTAAGTCTGAGATAGATATGATTAAAGATAGATTGAATGCTCCATTTACATTAGCACAGGAGACATTTGGTATGGGTGATATTTCTACTATGGGTTTCCCCACCAAAATTGAGCAGGTAAGTTATTCTAATCCTGTCTTTGCTTTCTTCAACATCCACTCATATAAGGATGACGGCATTACTGATGAGGAATATGCATGCCAACCAAAACGTGGTGATTATGATATGAAGAATGACCCTGATTGGTTCCGCAAGTCTGTTGAGTTTGCTAAAACTCAGAAAGATTGGTATTCATGGAATAACTCTAACTGGGGAACTAAATGGGATGTTGCAGTTCGTGACGGTGATGAGTATCCAAACACAGAACTAATTGAATATAAGTCAGATGGTGATGACAACTGGCTTGTATATAAATATGAGACTGCTTGGTCACCTGCTGTAACTATTCTAACTAAACTATCGAATCTTGTTCCGAACTGCCTGCTCACATTAGAGTATGAAGAGGAAACAGGCTGGGGTGGGGAGTATGAGATTGTACGTGGTGATGTTAAAGAACTAATTAGTTATGAGAATCGCTGCTATGCTTGCCAGTCTTTTGATACATTAGATTATTGCGAGAATGATTGTGGTGAATTCTGTTCTGAATGCAATGACGGTTCTTGGCAGGACGAAGAGGCTATGAAAGAATGTCAGACCCACGTGGTACTATTGGACACTACAGAAAAGGTGGAAGCATAATGGCTAGTTTTTTAGAAGATGTAAATCAAATGGTTATAGATGCTGTTATCTCAGATATAAGCGAAGCGCTATTTG
>Ga0214921_10011401_pt1 | contig 10809 bp, 13 predicted proteins | sample LL1505_MetaG_FD_177992 | JGI IMG/M metagenome (GOLD analysis project Ga0214921, IMG submission 177992) | Freshwater microbial communities from Lake Lanier, Atlanta, Georgia, United States - LL-1505 | ecosystem: Environmental > Aquatic > Freshwater > Lake | place: USA: Georgia | collected...
CTTCTGAGACATCGTTGCATGGTTCTCCCATGCTTCAGGAATCATCATCAATACTGCGTGAGGAAGGGAGCGTCCTCCAAGATAGAGAAGTTCCAGAACTTCATCGAAAGATGCGGAGTCAGAACCTGACATCTCAACAATCGGAGAAAGTCTCTTCAAATCTCCACCGATCACATCGCTAGCAAGCAGTGATTCACGAGCACGCATCCAGTTGCGATTTCCCTTTACTGTATTGATTTCACCATTGTGGGCAATGAAGCGATATGGGTGAGCAAGTGGCCAAGACGGAAATGTATTTGTGGAAAAACGTGAATGTACGAGCGCAAGCGGTGATACCACTCGCTCATCGCTGAGATCTGGGAAAAATTCTTCTAGTTGTCCAGTCGTGAGCATTCCCTTGTACACAATCGTTTGTGAAGAGAGGGAAGGAAAATAAAGATCAAGTGTGTGTTCAGCTCGCTTGCGAAGTGCAAATGCAAGTCGATCAAGTGAGATACCTGATTCATCATTCTTGCCAGCGACAAAGAGTTGCTCAAATTGTGGCATTACTGAGATTGCAGTCTTTCCAAGTGATGCGGCATTGATAGGAAGCTCGCGCCACCCAAGAATCTTTAAGCCCTCTTCAGTTGCAATCTTTTCGATATCACTCTTTACATCTGCGCCTTGCGCAATGAATGCGATACCGGTTGCATAGTGACCTTCAGCCGGAAGTGAAAATGTAGTCACATCTTGATAGAACTTATCTGGCACTCGAATCAAAATGCCTGCGCCATCACCGCTATCTGGTTCTGCGCCAGATGCACCGCGATGTTCCAGATTGCGAAGAGCGGTAAGTGCCTTTTCTACAATTTCATGTGTCGCAATTTTGTTTAAGGTAGCAACCATCGCAACGCCGCACGCATCATGTTCTTGCGCAGGGTCATAGAGTCCTTGCGCCGCAGGGAAATTCGATGACAGTGCCATTATCCCAAATCCTTTTTTAATCTAACAAAGGGGACAACATTGGCCCGTCACGATGAAACTTACTGGCTTCAGAATAGCAAGACAGATGCTTACGCTGCCACTCAGATTCCGCTGACATGCAGGATCTGGCCGATGCCTGCTGTGATGGCCATACCCAAAACGCCCCCACCAATCACGCGCAAAGTCGGGATAAGAATCTTGGAGCCGGCAGTCTTGGCGCTAATAATTCCGGTTGCAACAAGGCCAGCAACGGTAAATCCAACTATGCTCCAGGCGGCTTTGCCGGGAGTTGGTGCAAATGCGCCCACGAATGGAATCAACCCGCCAAAGGTAAATGAAATGGCAGATGCAACAGCTGCTTGAACAGGTCGCGCTTTGGTGTGCGGATGCTGGCCAAGTTCATCTCGAAGATGCGCCTCGAGCGGATCGCGCTTATGCATCGCATCAGCAACTTGCATAGCAAGTTCGCGTGAAAGTCCGCGATGAATATAGATCTCTACCAACTCTTCAAATTCGCCTTCCGGATCAACGGCGAGATGTTCAATTTCCAACAAGCGATCTGATTCTTCAATGTCATTTTGGGATCGCACAGAAACATATTCACCTACTGCCATCGACATAGCACCCGCTGCGATTCCTGCCGCACCTGCAGTGATAAGAAATGCATGTTCACCAGTCTTTGCTGCTGCTACGCCAATCATGAGGCTTGCAGTTGAGACTAAACCATCATTTGCACCTAAGACTGCAGCGCGCAACCATCCGGCACGATGAGTGCGGTGATGAAGGTTACGTGCATATACATCTCCAAGTGCCATGGCGAAAGACTACCTCGAGCGCCTGGAATTTTTCAGGAGGAATGCACTCGCGCCCAGTGCCAGCAGCACAGCAACATATTGATTGAGACGTAGACCACCAAAAGTATGGGCCGTATCAATGCGTAACCCTTCTATGAAGAAGCGGCCTAGCGAATAGAGGGCCACGTATACGAAGAAGATTGATCCGGGGGTGAGGCGAACTCCAAGATTGATGAGAAGTGCAGCAACGACTAGACACCAGAGAGATTCATAGAGAAATGTTGGATGAAAAGTTGTGAAAGATAAATACCCACTAGGTCTAAGAAATGTTGGAACAGCTAGTGCCCATGGGGCATCTAGTGGTCGACCAAATAATTCGCCATTAAACCAATTACCCCAACGGCCAATAGCTTGAGCAATAAGAACTCCAGGAGCAAGTGCATCTAAGAAGTAGAGGAAAGATGGAAGTTCTTTTTTGCGAGCCAATGCGCGATAAGCGATAAATGCTATGAATGTCCCAAGTGCAATCGCGCCCCATATCCCAAGGCCGCCATTCCAAATCTTAAAAATATCTGCGGGATGTCCAGATGTGCCGAAGTAAAGTTCGGGAGAAGTTATGACGTGATACAGCCTTCCACCAATTACTCCTGCGGGAATTGCATAGATTGCGACGTCGGCGACTACCCCGTGTGCCTCTGGAAAATTTGCGACAAAGCGCCTATTACCTAACCAGATTGCGGCGGCAACACCGACAATGATGCAAAGAGCATAGAAATGTATTGTGAATGGACCAATTACAAACGCCGAAGTTGTCGGCGTAGGAATTGATTGGTGCAAAGTTATCCGCGTGCGATTGCTGCTTCGAAATTAGCACGATCGAAGTACTCAGACTTACGATCTATCTCTTTGCCATTAATGAAGACTGTAGGAGTCGAGTTAACATTCTTCTTTGCGCCCTCTGCAGCCACATTATTTACCCAGTCTGCATATTTTCCACCGTTGACACATGTCGAGAATTTCTGAGACTTAATTCCAGCAACTTGCCCCACTGCAGCAAGTGCCGAGTTAGACCAAGCTCCAGAATTTTCTTTTGGCTGGTTTACATAGAGAGCCATATGGAACTGCAAGAATTTACCCTCATCAGCTGCGCAGGCTGCCGCGTTTGCAGCCGCTATTGATTCTGGTCCAAGGAATGAAAGGGTGTGATAAACAACCTTGGCTTTCTTTTCCTTAATCAGCGATTCAATGTAGTTGCCTTGGGTTGCTTCAAACCGTGCACATACCGGGCATTGAAAATCTTCGTAGATATCGACAACAGGAACGCCTTTGAGGTCACCGTTAAAAACGATTCCGTAACCGTCACTTGCACTCACGCTGGCTGGAATCCTGGCTGAAGATTTTGTCTGCTTCGAGATAACAGTTGGAACGAGCATAAGCAAGATGACTCCAACAACTACGGCAATCACGAGATTGCGGGTGAAGTTATCTTTTCCTGGAAGCGGCTTACTGCTCATCTATCTTCTCTTTTCCTGTGGTGTTTTTATCAAGTCCAAATTTACTTTGTGGGAAGCGAAAAAGGTAAATTCCAAGGATGGCTAGTCCCAAATCACGGAGAATTTCAGGTAGGTAGTTGGCGGTGCCAGGCTCAACCTGTCCGCCCCCGCCGAAACATCCGCAATCGATAGATAGACCGCGGGCCCATGCCTGGGCTATTCCGATGGTGAAAAGGATCATGAGTCCTCCCCCAAGAAATGCTGAAATACGTATTGCTGCTCCGAGTATTAAAAGTATTCCGATTGCGATTTCAAAAAAAGGTAAGACCACGCCTGAGAAATTAGCTACTGGGATCGGCAGCAGTTCGTATGCTCGAACAGCCATCTGTGATTTATCTAAATGTTTATATTTTAAAAAACCGGCGGCAAGTAGTACGCCACCAAGTATGAGGCGAGCAATAAGTGCCAACCATGGTTGATAATCTTTTGGTTGATATTGTTTCATCGACCTTCACGGACTCCCATTGCAAGTTCTTTAGCGAGTGCACGCACTGAAGATAATCCAGCTTCTTCATCTGTAGCTTCCAGAAGAAGATTGATAAATGCAGAACCTACGATGACGCCATCTGCATACCCTGCAACACCTTTTGCTTGGTCTCTGGTTGAAACGCCAAGTCCCACGGCCACTGGAGTCTGTGTGGTCTTGCGAATACGAGAAACTAAATCCGATGCGCCGGATGAAACTGAGGTGCGAGTTCCTGTCACTCCCATCAAGCTTGCCGCATAGACAAAACCGCCACAGCGAGCAGTCACATCACCTAATCGAGCATCTGCAGTACTTGGAGCTACAACATAAATTGGGTTGATGGCGCTCTTTTCAACTGCGCTCTTCCACGAATCAGATTCTTCGATTGTTAAGTCTGGAGTGATAACTCCGGAGCCTCCATTGTCAGTGATTGCTTGCGCAAATTTTTCAACACCGTACTTCTCAATCGGATTCCAGTAGGTCATCACTACAGCTGGAACGCCTAAATCTGTTGCGCATTTAAGAGCTTCAAATACCTCCTTAGCTCCAGTGCCTTGCGATAACGCCTGATCGGCAGCGGCTTGAATAGTTGGTCCATCCATTACTGGATCGCTATATGGAAAACCAATCTCGATTGCATCTACTCCGCCATCAACAAATGCTTGAATTACTTTCTTGCAGCCATCATTGGTCGGAAATCCTGCAGGAATGTAAGCGATGAGCGCAGCCCGATTTTCAGCACGAACTTTTACAAAGAGATCATCTAAAGGCGTGCTCATTTACAGAGGAATTCCAAAGTACTGTGCGGCAGTTTGAACATCCTTATCTCCGCGTCCAGATAAGTTAATTAAGATAATTGCATCTGGGCCAAGTTCCTTGCCTACCTGCATCGCACCAGCTAGCGCGTGAGCAGTTTCAATAGCAGGAATGATTCCCTCGGTCTGTGAAAGAAGTGCGAATGCCTCCATTGCTTGCGCATCTGTAATGGGGCGATATTCCGCACGGCCAATATCGTGCAAGTACGCATGTTCTGGACCAACACCCGGATAATCAAGACCGGCAGAGATTGAATGAGATTCGATTGTCTGGCCATTCTCATCTTGCAAAACATATGTGCGATTTCCGTGCAAGACACCTGCTGAGCCACCTGAAATCGATGCCGCATGTCGCCCAGTTTCAACACCATCTCCGGCCGCTTCTAAACCGATCAGGCGCACTGATGTATCGGAAATAAATCTATGGAAGATGCCAATTGCATTTGAACCACCACCGACACAAGCCAGTACTGCATCTGGAAGTCTGCCGGTGAGCGCTAATACTTGATCTCGGGATTCCTCGCCGATAATTTTATGGAAATCACGCACCATAGAAGGAAATGGGTGTGGTCCGGCAACTGTTCCCAATAAGTAATGGGTAGTTTCTACATTTGTTACCCAATCACGCATTGCTTCGTTGATTGCATCTTTGAGTGTGCGCGAACCCGAAGTGACAGGGACAACTTCTGCACCCAGTAATTTCATTCGTGCCACATTGAGTGATTGACGACGCGTATCTTCTTCACCCATGTAGACAACACAGTCGAGACCCATAAGGGCTGCAGCAGTTGCAGATGCAACACCGTGCTGGCCAGCTCCGGTTTCAGCAATGATACGCTTTTTGCCCATTCGCTTTGTTAGCAGCGCCTGACCAAGAACGTTATTGATCTTATGACTGCCAGTGTGATTTAGGTCTTCCCGCTTCAAAATAATTCGCGCACCGCCCGCATGTTCTGCAAAACGTTTCGCTTCGGTAATGATGCTTGGGCGCCCGGTGTATGTGCGATGTAGTTCGGCAAGTTCTGCGATAAAAAGCGGATCGGTTTGTGCGGCGATGCGAGCTGCGTCAAGTTCTTCCAGCGCACCAATCAGCGCTTCTGGGACAAAGCGACCACCGTATTGACCAAAGTGGCCAGTTTTATTTTCAACCGTTGTCATAGGTACAAGACTACCGGCGGCCTAGTAATTCCTGCATTGCAGAAATTGGATCGCCAGCCTTAACGAGGGCTTCACCGACCAAAATCACATTTGCCCCAGCGCTCTGGGCGAATTCAACATCACCCCTGGTGGAGATTCCTGATTCAGCCACCCGAATAATCTCTTGTGGAATCGTTGGGATTAGTTCTGCAAATGCGGCAGGGTCCACATCAAGGGTCTTCAAATTTCTAGAATTAATACCAATCATCCGCGGATTGATATCCATTGCGCTTTCAAGTTCTTGAGCTGTGTGGACTTCAACCAGCGCCGACATGCCAAGTTCTGCAGTGAGATCATAAAAATCCTTGAGTTGAGATTTCGAAAGTGCCGCAACAATTAATAAGACAATATCGGCGCCATGTGCACGTGCTTCTAAGAATTGATATTCATCGACCATGAAATCTTTACGGAGTACTGGAATCGAAATGCGTGAACGCACTGCATCGAGATCTGCTAGCGATCCCCCGAACCGTCGACGTTCTGTAAGGACACTGACTGCGCCAGCACCAGCCTCTTGGTATTGCTCAGCTAGCGCTGCAGGATCGTTGATGGATGCAAGTGAACCTTTGCTGGGTGAAGATCGTTTCACCTCAGCAATAACGTTCATCTCACTCTGCGACAGTGAGGCATATCCATCAAGTGGAGCCGTCGCTCTCTCCATCGCTTCATGAATATCTGCCAAGGGAAGTCGCCGTGCGGCTAGATCTTCACGGACGCCTTCGATGATGGAATCTAAAACACTCACTGAGATTCCTCGGTTGGGTCAATGCCTTTATCAAGTGAGTTCCACTCATTGAGTACCCGAGGTGTTCGCTCATACTTTGATGACAATCTCATTTTTCGGCTTAAGGCGATTGCAATCACAGCAACGACTAAGAGTGAGATGAGAATCTTAAACATTCTTAGCGTTTCATTTCATTAGCTGCAGTAATAGCACCCAGCACTGCTGCCGCTTTATTAATAGTTTCATCATTTTCAGAGGTTGGGTCAGAGTCTGCAACGATGCCAGCGCCAGCTTGAACATAGGCGATGCCTTTATGAAGGAGGGCAGTTCTAATTGCAATACAAGTATCGATATTGCCCGTGAAATCAAAGTAACCGATTGCTCCGCCGTAGAGTGCACGACGGGTTGGTTCGAGGGTATCGATAATCTCCATGGCACGCGGCTTTGGTGCACCAGAGAGAGTGCCAGCTGGAAAGACAGAGAAGAGCGCATCAATCGGTGTAGCAGTTTTTGCAAGTTTGCCAATTACCGTAGAGACAATGTGCATCACATGCGAATAACGTTCAATATGCATGAAATCAACTACTTCGACTGTTCCTGGTGTACAGACTCTGCCTAAATCATTTCTTCCTAAATCGACAAGCATAAGATGCTCAGCTCGTTCTTTAGGATCAGCGAGTAGCTCTTCGCCCAGTCGTACATCTTCCTCTAGCGAAGATGATCGCTTTCGTGTTCCAGCAATCGGATGCACCATTACTTCATCACCGGTTACCTTAACGAGCGCTTCAGGACTTGAACCCACTACCTCATAGCCATCTTCAAATCGAAATAGGTACATGTATGGGCTTGGATTGTTCAGTCGCAACATGCGATATACATCTAGGGCATCAGCCTGACATGGTGTTGAAAATCTTTGCGAAATAACTATCTGGAAAGCTTCGCCTGCTCGAATCTCTTCCTTAGCAATTTCAACCTTTGCCTTATATTCCACTTCAGTCATATTTCGTTCAAAAGTCGGTTTAGATTTCGAAGGTAGCGCAGATACATCCCCAGGAATAGAAGTGAGTAGTTCATTTTGCATCCGATCAAGCCGCGTGAGCGCATCGTGATATGACTCGTCAATTCGCTCATCAGAACCATCCCAATTGATGGCATTTGCAATCAATGTGATGGTGCCATCGCTGTGATCCATCACCGCAAGATCACTGGTGAGCATGAAGGAGATTTCCGGAAGATTAATATCTTTCTTAGCAACGTGTGGAAGTTTCTCTAAACGTCGAACTGCGTCATATCCCATATATCCCACGAGCCCACCTGTCAGTGTCGGAAGGCCAGCAATACGTGGAGATTTAAGGTGCGCAACGCTGTGGCGCAAAGCAGTCAGTGGATCCATTCCAACTGGAACGCCAGCAGGTGGTTTACCAATCCAGACTGCAACGCCATCTTTTTCAGTGAGAGTTGTCTGGCTCTGAGCTCCGATAAATGAATATCGCGACCAGGCTCCCCCATGCTCTGCAGATTCAAGAAGAAATGTACCGGCGCGATTCTTAGCCAATTTCTTATATACATTCAGTGGAGTTTCACCATCGGCTAAAAGAGTGCGATAGACGGGGATGACATTGTTGCTCTTCGCGAATTCGCGAAACTCTTCAATCTTCACTTCATGTCACCAATTGTTCTATGAAAGCAAGATCGGTCACCGGTGTGGCAGGCTGCGCCAATTTGTTCAACTTTAAGCAGTAGTGAATCTCCATCACAATCTAATGAAATGGAATGTACAAATTGCGTGTGTCCAGAAGTTTCACCCTTTACCCAGAGTTCATTTCGGCTCCGTGAGAAATAAGTTGCTTTGCCGGTCTCTATAGTCATGGCCAGTGATTGCGCATTCATGTAAGCCAACATCAATACCTCAAGAGAGTCTTTATCTTGAGCAATCGCTGGAATCAGAACACCTGGGTCTTTGAGGAGCGCAGCAATTTCAGGGGAAAGTTGTTCGCTCATGTGCCTATTCTGCCTTACGCCAGATGTGCGTTGCGCACTGAATAATTGTGGGCGCCGAGGTACTTCTTCACATCGCCTATGCGATGCACGCCAAAGTGGAAGACGCTAGCTGCCAAGAGTGCATCTGCGCCAGCATCAAGGGCTGCGCTGAAATCTTCCAATGTTCCGGCTCCGCCACTTGCAATCAATGGCACTTGGGAAACGGCACGGACGGCCTTAATCATCCCGATGTCATATCCGGCGCGAGTTCCATCTGCATCCATAGAGTTCAAGAGAATCTCACCGACTCCAAGTGCACACGCTCTTTCAACCCAAGCAAGTGCATCTAGTCCAGCGCTGTTGCGGCCACCATGAGTTGTTACCTCAAATCCAGAATCAGTTCGGGCACGTCTTGCGTCGATTGAAATCACCAACACTTGCGAGCCAAAGCGATCGGCAATCTCTGCAATAAGTTCTGGGCGATCAATCGCTGCTGTGTTAATACTTACCTTATCTGCACCTGCTCGTAAAAGTCTGTCAACATCTTCAACGGAGCGAATTCCACCACCGACTGTGAGTGGAATAAAAACCTGTTCCGCTGTTTTACGAACGACATCTAACGTTGTTTCGCGGCCTGCAACACTTGCTGAAATATCAAGGAAGGTAAGTTCATCGGCGCCCTCAGCATCATAAAGAGATGCCATCTCCACCGGATCGCCAGCATCGACTAAATTGGTAAAATTCACACCTTTGACAACGCGGCCATCGGTAACATCCAGACACGGAATTATTCGAACTGAGAGAGTCATGGTTGGGTTAATCCAAGTGCTTCTTGAAGAGTGAACGCACCTGCATAAAGCGCTTTGCCAACAATCGCACCCTCCACACCTATTCCATTGAGTGCGATAAGAGCTGCGATATCGGCAAGAGATGAGATTCCACCGGATGCAACAACTGGTTTCTTTGTCACAGCGCATACCTCTTTGAGCAATGCGAGGTTTGGACCTTGCAGCGTTCCATCTTTAGTTACATCGGTAAGAACATAACGAGCACAGCCATCGCGTTCTAAACGCTCGATTGTTTCAAAGAGATCTCCACCCTCTTTGGTCCATCCGCGAGCTGCCAGCACATGTCCGCGAACGTCAAGACCAACAGCGATGCGATCGCCATGTTGGGCGATAACTTTCGCAGTCCAATCAGGATTTTCAAGAGCAGCTGTCCCGAGATTGACTCGAGTACATCCTGTTGCAAGTGCGCGAGCCAGTGAATCATCATCACGAATTCCACCAGAGAGTTCAACTTTAATATCGAGCATGCCAACAACTTCAGCAAGTTGCGCACTATTTTCACCGAGCCCAAATGCTGCATCTAAATCAACAAGGTGCAACCACTCCGCTCCGGCTGCTTGAAATTCAAGTGCCACCTCGAGCGGATTTCCATATGCAGTCTCGGCGGAGAGTTCGCCCTGAACTAGTCGAACAGCGCGACCGTCTTTGACATCGACTGCAGGTAGAAGTTCCAGGTAACTCATAATGTATTACTCCAATTCTTAATCAGATGTAAGCCCGCTGCGCCAGATTTCTCAGGATGAAATTGTGTCGCTGCAATTACTCCATCTTCAACTGCCGCCAAAAATTTCTCACCGTATTCTGCAAAAGTGGGGTGAGCTCCGACTGAATCCTTCACGGCATAGGAGTGAACAAAGTAGAAAGATTGATTTTCTACTCCCGAAAAGAGCACGCTTCCAGTTGCAGAAGAAACAGTATTCCATCCCATGTGGGGCAAAATCGGGGCAGTTAATTTCTCGACTGTTGCATTCCACACTCCGACACCTTCGTGCGCACCATGTTCAACGCCGTGTGCAAAAAGAATCTGCATTCCAACGCAAATTCCCAACGTTGGTCTCTTAGCTGCAATTCTTTCGCGAACAATCTGATCACCACGCACCGAGATGAGTCCTTGCATGCAGGAAGCAAAGGCACCTACTCCAGGAACAACTAAACCATCTGCGTTGAGAGCAACGTGATAATCAGAGGTAATAACTACTTCATGGCCAGAAGTTTCAAATGCTCGTTGGGCAGATCGAAGATTTCCAGACCCGTAATCAAGAATTGCAATCACGAATCTAGAGTGAGCCTTTTGTTGAAGGAATTCCGACTACCTTTGAATCGATTGCAACTGCATCTCGTAATGCACGAGCAACTGCCTTGAATTGAGCTTCAAATACGTGGTGGGCATTTCTGCCTTCAAGAACCCGCACATGCAGTGCGATACGAGCTTCTGCCACAATTGATTCCCAGATGTGTTTTCCAAGAGT
>Ga0214921_10011405_pt1 | contig 10806 bp, 9 predicted proteins | sample LL1505_MetaG_FD_177992 | JGI IMG/M metagenome (GOLD analysis project Ga0214921, IMG submission 177992) | Freshwater microbial communities from Lake Lanier, Atlanta, Georgia, United States - LL-1505 | ecosystem: Environmental > Aquatic > Freshwater > Lake | place: USA: Georgia | collected 2015-05-28
AACTTGATAGTTTAGGTAGAAACTTCAAGATAATTTCTGAATTTATTGTGGATAGCGCATACACTTTAAGATTAAAGCAAGGCGCTTTTAATTCTATAAATGGCTTAGAAAATGACACTTCGCATGTTGACTTTAGAATTCAGAATCCAAAAGATATCGGATCATTGAAACTGTACATTAATTGCCCAGATTCCACAATGCAATATGTTTATCAATTACTAAATGAGCAAAATGCAGTAGTTGATGAACAAAAAATTTCCGGTTTAAAAACGCTTCATTACAAACAACTACAGCCCGGAAAATTTAGTTTAAAATTAATAGCAGACAATAATAAAAATGGCTTTTGGGACACAGGTAATTACAACAAAAAACAACAGCCCGAAAAAATATATAATTATAGTGGCAGCCTAGTTGTTAGGCCTAATTGGGACTTAGAAGAAACTTGGGACTTAGTAAATATAAAGCCTAAAAAAACAACAAAAAAATAGATTAATACAACCTGCTAAAATGTCCATTTTTGAAAAAATATTTTAGTCCTTCAATTTCTAATACTTGACCTTCATTGGTTTTTATTAAACTCACCAAATCACTATTCATAGTATGTAATGAACCCTTATTTTGTCTAATAAAATCTAAATATTCAGGATTAATGCCACCCCAAGTGCCGCATAAAACTAATTTAATAGGTTTGGTAATTTGATTTACCAATGTCAAATCCCGAGGCGTTGCATAATTATCAGAAATCAACACCACATCATTACAATCTTTGCAATTATTTATACCGTTAATTACTGCTTCCACATTATTTTCAGGTATATCACCTCCATTTCCATTTCGCATTGTTGTTTTCGCAAGCTCTAAAATATCATCAAACTCTAAAATATCTGAATTGTAAATGCCTCCAACACTACCAACATTTTTCTGAAATGTATCTTTTTCATCACCATCATTAAAAAAAGTTACATGCGAAATTGTATTTTCTCTTGCTGCTTCTTTTATTTTAAACCAAAGTAAAAGCTGCGCAGTATACACATACATACTTCCTGTTAAATCAGCAACAACAAGCATTTTATTCCATTTTTTATTCCTGTTCAAAATTTTAATAATTGTTGAATCAGGAGTAAAATACTCTCTTGAAACAGCTGTAGATTTTGTAGTATCAATACCTAAAATATTACATAATTTCAAATCGCGAACAACAACATTAGTGGGTAAATTAGAATAGGGAACTCTGATTTTTTCCTTACCAAATGTTACTGTGAAGTTATAAAGCAAGGTTTGATTATTGAGCTGTCCTTTGTTCCAAGGTTTCATACTTTTAATAATATCAATCACTGCATCATCTAGTAATTGCGATGCATTGCTACCTTTTACTTTGGCATTTTGTATTACTCCGTCTTGAGTAACTTCAAAACTATACACGCCATAATAACATTGCTTTCGCTTAAACTTGCGCTCTGGATTAAATGGAACACCTTCAGAAATAAGTTTGTAAAAAGCATTTTCGCCACCTTTCATTTTTGGCTTTTTAGCAAGCTCATTATTCAAAGTAATTTTCGACCCGCCAAATTCAAATTTTCCAGTTTTACTATTAATAAAATGACAACTCATTTTATATGAAAATTGAGTTGGTTTGAGTCTATTTACTGGAACTGATTTTGGAAAAATACTTTCCTTTCCCTCCAAAATATCATCAAGCATTTCTATCTCCGCTTCAGTTTCTTTGATAGTCATTTTAGGCCTTAGGTGTAAAACAAAACCACTAAATAAATTTTGAGCGTCCGCATTTGTTTTAAACCTGGTTTCGCCAATAACTCTCCATCGCATATTATCAGATTCGAATAGGAAAATAGCGGCCTTTTTTAGGTTTTGTAGTCTTTCTAAATTGAGCTTATATTGGTCAAAAGTTACAGATTCTATGTGTGTGCTATAAACCAAGTCGACACCAGTAACAGTTCTTTCTTTTAAACCATTCAAAACTTTTGGATTCAATAAAATTGACTTTGCGAATTCAAATTTGACATACACCAATGTGTCAGTTTTTATTCGTTTTATACTATCTACATATAATGGTTTAAGCTTACTTATATAGTTTAATTTTTCTGTTTGAGAGTAGACAGCAAATGCAGAAAAGCATAAAATGAAAAATGAAATTACTATTGATTTGTAATTGATGCGAAACAAATAAAGTGGAGATAATTTCATATTTCGCTAATATCTAATTTTCAACTGAAATGATAAATTATTATAAACAACTGTATTTCTAAAATGCAAATGTTTGTTTAAAATACTTATTCAATTAGTTTTGCACTAAATAATATTTACAAATGAAGAAAATTAATGCAATTATTTTATTACTAGCTATTTCGTTTGCTGTTTTTGGATTTTCGAAATTCAACAAAAAGGCTGAAATAGGTTTAAACATAGGTAACATAGCACCTGAATTGAATTATAAAAATCCAGAAGGCAAAGAAATTAGTTTACAAAATATTGCCAAAGGAAAAATTGTACTTATTGACTTTTGGGCATCTTGGTGTGGTCCATGTAGAATGGAAAATCCAAGTGTTTTAAAAGCATATAACGCATATAAAGACAAAAAATACAAAGGTGCAAATGGATTTACCATATATAGTGTTTCTCTTGACCAAAGAAAAGATGCTTGGTTAGCAGCAATAAAAAAAGACGGTCTTATTTGGGAATATCATGTTTGTGATTTTGGTGGATGGAATTCAATTGCAGCTGCTCAATACGGTGTAAATTCTATACCAACTAATTTTTTATTAGATGCTAACGGTGTTATTGTTGCAAAAGCTTTACGTGGCGCTGATTTGGAAAAAGAATTAGATAAATTGGTTAAGAAATAATTAGAATAATTTCCAAAACAAAATCTTAAAATCTGATGAATATTTTCATCAGATTTTTTTTTGAAGAATGATTACACAGCCTAACATTTTAATTATTGGAACCGTATGGCCAGAACCAGACTCATCTGCTGCAGGAAGCCGTATGATGCAACTTATTGATATTTTTATAGAACATAATTGCCAAGTAACAGTTTGCTCCACTGCAAATGACAGTGAATTTATGTTTGACCTAAAAAGCAAAAAAGTACACAAGCAAAAAATAGAATTAAATAATTCAAGTTTTGATGACTTCATAGCCCTCTTAAATCCTGACATTGTTTTGTTTGACCGCTTTATGATTGAAGAGCAGTTTGGATGGAGAGTTGCAGAATTTTGTCCAAAGGCATTAAGAGTTTTAGATACTGAAGATTTACATTGCCTAAGGTTAGCCAGACAAATAGCACTGAAGAGAAAAGAAAAATTTACAATTAATGATTTGCAAAATGATGTTGCAAAGCGAGAAATTGCAAGCATTTACAGATGTGATATTTCATTAATAATTTCTGAATATGAAATGGAATTACTAAATTCAATTTTCAAAGTTCCAAAGGGCATTTTGTATTATTTGCCATTTTTACTAATTGAGATTTCAGATGTTGAAGCCCAAAACTGGAAAACATTTGATGAGCGCAGCGGCTATTTATTTATAGGTAACTTTTTGCATGAACCAAATTGGGACGCTGTACTTTATTTAAAAAATGAAATTTGGCCACTCATAAGAAAAATACAGCCGAGCGCTCAACTAAACATTTATGGGGCATACACTTCAGAAAAGGTATTACAACTTAATAATACTACAGAAGGATTCAATGTTTTGGGCAGAGCTTCATCCATTGAAAATGTAATGAAAAATGCGCGCATTTGTTTGGCGCCACTGAGGTTTGGAGCTGGTATAAAAGGCAAATTACTTGATGCAATGCAATTTGGAACTCCTAATATAACCACAACTATTGGCGCAGAATCAATGGAAATAAAAAACACTTGGTCCGGAATATTTACTGATGATACTGCAGAATTTGCTAAGGCAGCAGTATCACTTTATAATGATGAAAGTACATGGAAGCAAGCTCAAAAAAGCGGACAAAAAATTATCAACGAAAGGTTTTTGAAATTGAATTATGCTGATTTTTTTTTCAAACATTTGATATACACCTCTTCTAATTTATCACAACACAGATTAGGCAATTTTACTGGCGCTATGCTGCTACATCATAGTATAAATGGAACAAAGTATATGTCGCGTTGGATTGAAGAGAAAAATAAAAAGTCATAAAATTAATAGTCGAACTTTCTTTGCTTCCACTCAAACTTTTTAATTATGCTTAAAACACCTATAAATACTACATAAAAAGGATAAATTATTGATGACAAAATAAAGTGGCCAATAGAAAACGATATTTTATAAAACGATTTTATGGCCAAGAAAAAAGCGTACTCAAATGAAATCCTTACCAATAAAAATATGCCCAAAACACTTATTAAATGATTGAATTGAAGTGCAGTAAAAAAAAGAGTAACAAATATTAAATTCAACATTCCTACCAAAAATCCAATCGATAATACATAATTATCATTGTAATATTTTGCCTTCTTGGTCCATCTAATTCTTTGGTTTAGTAAAGCATTGAGAGATTCTACTGCCTTTGTCTTTACAATTGAATCTTCAGATTTTAGAAAAAAACATGCTTTTGCCTGCTGGTATTTTGTTTTGATAAATAACATCAAAAACATATCGTCACCAGAAGCAATTTTATTTGAATTATTAGTTTCAAAATCTAAAAAATCTTCTTTAAAAAACGCCATGTTAGCGGCATTGCACATTAAAGGCTTTCCGCCAACCATGCTTGCTCCGCCACTTGCATTCAAAAATAAAAAGTCTAGCTGTTGAAATTTATGAAGAAATGAATTGTTACTTTCTAATAAAACTGGCATCGATAGAAACCTGCATTTTTCAGTTTCAAAAGCACCTGAAATTTGTTCTAGCCAATATTCGTGCACAACGCAATCTGCATCTGTACATGCTATCAAAGAATATTTCGATTTAGAAATTCCGAATGAAATAGCAGCCTTCTTTCCTGAAACGGAGTTGGGTAAATTAACAACACTGAAGTTATGTAAATTATTTTCTGCAAAAAAAACTTCGCAAATTTTATAAGTATCATCACTTGAATGGTCATCAACAATAATGACTTCAAAATTTTCGATTTCGTATTTAAGGTTATATAAAGAATTGAGCAATTCCTTGATATTTCTGCTTTCATTGCGGGCAGCAATTACAATTGATATGGCTGACTGAAAATTTGATGTGCCAATAATCTGATTGGCCGCTTTCCATTTCAAGATTAAGAAAATCAGGAAAACAGCATAAGAAGTAAGTATTACTAATGAAATAAAAATTAATATTTCGCTAAAAATTAGACTCACAAATTATTCTACATTTAATCTAATTCCATCACCTTCAAAAACAATTTTACTTTCTTTATAAAGCATGCCAACTGCACGCTTGAAAGTTTTCTTACTCATCTGTAAAGCATTTTTTATTGCCATAGATTCACTGCTATCATTCAAATTCAGAAAGCCTTTAGCAGCATTTAGTTTTGAAAGGATTTTATTTTTAGCGTCAAGCAAATTATCTACACCAAGCATTTGAAGTGTAATATCTAGTTTACCATCGTCTCTAATCTGTTTTACATAACCACGGGCTGAATAACCAACCGAAATTGGTTCAAATAATTCATTGTGATATAACATTCCATAGTATCTATTATCCACAATAACCTTGTATCCAAGCGGTGTAGCCTTATACGTTAATAGTTCTACTTCTTGATTAATTTCCAAATCAATATGTTCTGTATAAAGATATTTTTCAACTTTCTCTGTTGCAATTAATCGGTTGGTCAACTTATCAGCATACACATAAAAAACATAGTTTTTATCTACACTCAAATTACTTACCTGTTGAGATTTTGGTACTAAAACATGTTTCTCTAAACCAATATCTACAAAAGCTCCGATAGGATTAATATCTACAACTCTTAATGAAGCAAAAGTATTTGCCAATGCCTTTGGTGTTAAAGTTGTTGCAATTAACCTATCATTGCTATCGGTATAAATAACAACATCAATAAAATCACCAACTTGCATTGAATCGTTGGTGTATTTTGTTGGAAGCAAAATTTCTAAACTGCCCTGCTTAAGATAAAATCCAAAAGGTACACGCTTAATAATTTCAAGATTTACCCACTCACCTAATTTTAACATTTAAATAATTTTATGGCACAAATAAACAATAAAGAATTGGTTGATTTACACTTGAAATGTAAGTATTGATTACTACTTTTTATTTTATGTTTGCACAATAAATAAAATATATGAATCGCACGCAAAGCCCCGATTTTAAAACTAATTTCGATATTACATTTCAACAAGCACAGCACAAAACACTTGGCAATGGTTGTGCGGTACATTACATACAAGCTGGCTCTCAAGAATTAGTGAAAATTGATTTTGAATTTTACGCTGGAACTGCATTTCAAACAAAACCGCTTACAGCATCGTTTACCAACCGTTTATTGAAGGAAGGAACTTCTAAACATAGTGCAAAACAAATTGCTGATATCATTGATTTTTACGGCGCTTTTTTAGAAACCGATTGTGGTAATGATACTGCTAGTGTTACACTTTACGCACTCAACAAGCACCTAGAGCATCTAATTCCATTGGTTTATGAAATAATGTTTGATGCTACATTTCCAGATAATGAGTTTGAAACTTATCGTACTAACGCTTTACAAAAATACTATACGCGACAAAAGAAAGTAAGTGATGTGGCATCAGCAAAATTTGGAGAGATGTTGTATGGAGGTTCAAATTTTTATGGTTATAAAGTTGAAGAAAGCGATTATAAAAACTTACAAGTTGATGAAATTAGGACTTTTTACAAACAATTTTACAAGTTAGAAAATGCAGTTGTAATAGCCTCTGGGAAGGTTGATGAGCATGTTTTACAATTACTACAAAACAATTTTGGAAATGTTACTTTAAGTAAAACTCAAAAAGAGTTGAGCAAAATAAATATAGCAACTACCACAAATCAAAAGCAATATATTGAAATTGAAGGTGCTTTGCAAAGCGCTATTAGAGTCGGGCGTACATTATTTTCGAAACAACACGAAGACTTTTTACCCATGCTAGTTTTAAATACCATTTTGGGTGGGTATTTCGGTTCGCGATTAATGGCAAATATACGTGAAGACAAAGGTTATACTTATGGCATTGGTAGTGGAATTTCAACCAAGATTCATGGTGGTCATTTTTCAATAAGTACCGAAGTTGGTGCCGATGTTACTAATCTTGCATTAGTTGAAATATATAAAGAAATTGATACTTTAAGAACAAAATTAGTTGATGTTGAAGAACTAGAATTAGTTAAAAATTATTTGCTTGGCACCTTCTTACGCAGCATTGACGGCGCTTTTGCTTTGGCTCAAAAATTTACAGGAATTTATTTCTATGATTTAACATACGATTACTACAAAAAATATTTCGAAACAATTAGAAACATAACTCCAGAAGAACTGAAGGATTTAGCTAATAAATATTTACAAGAAAAAGATTTATTAGAGTTAGTAGTTGGGAAGAAATAACTCTGTCATTCTGAGCACAGCCAAGAATCTTTTAGATGCTTCGTTCCTCAGCATGACACTAAAAAAAACTATTTGTGTATAACTTAGAAATCATACCAACATCTTTGCTCGATGAATACTTGAACCAAGTTCCAGCAAACTTGCAAGAGATGTTCGAGGCATTACATGATGCCGAAATTTCTACCGATACATTTAGTTTTCACACCTCTGTAGCTTCTGTTTTTAGTAGTAAGATTGAAGGCGAAGAAATTGAATTAGACTCTTACATCAAACACAAAAGATTTGGTATTGAGTTTTTACCCGATTACACAAAAAAAATAGACGACTTATACAATGCATTTACATTTGCAAAAGCAAATCATTTGAACCAATCTAACATTACTGAAGCCCATAAGTTATTAAGTAAGCATATAGTCGCAATTCATCAACAAGGTAAGTATCGCAATCAAAATATGTATGTAACGACGGCAGAAGGTAAAATTGAATATGTTGCTGCAACTCCATATCAGCTAGTAAATGAGATGATTAAATTTTATAACGATATTGAAACACTGTTAAACCTGAATTTAAGTACAAGTGAAGTTTTTTACTTTGCAGCAATGATTCATTTAGTATTTGTGAAAATTCATCCTTGGAGTGATGGGAATGGAAGAAGCGGTCGGTTATTAGAAAAATGGTTTTTATCACAAAAATTGGGTTCAAAATCATGGTTCATTCAAAGCGAAAAAAACTATTACAACCAACACCAAACTTATTACAACAACATTAGGAGACTAGGATTAGAATATTCTGAACTTGATTACACAAAAGCACTTCCCTTTTTATTAATGTTACCAAATTCATTACTTTTAAATTTATAATTCAACATTCATAATATTAAAAAATGCTTCGTCACCTAAAAATAGAGAACTATGCCCTGATCAATAAATTAAATATTGATTTACAAAGCGGAATGACTGTTATTACTGGTGAAACAGGCGCTGGAAAATCTATATTATTAGATGCACTTGGATTACTGACAGGTAAACGTGCAGATACTTCTGTACTACAAAATGCATCAAAAAAATGTATTGTTGAAGCACAATTTGACACTGAAGGCGATTGGTTTACAGCGTTCTTCTCAAACAATGATTTAGACAATCAAACATCTTCAATTATTAGAAGAGAAATTAGCAGCACGGGCACTTCAAGAGCTTTTGTAAATGACACTCCAGTAAATTTACAACAACTAAAAGAAATTGGTGCGCAGTTGGTTGACATTCATTCTCAACACCAAACGCTTACTTTAAGTGATGCTATTTTTAAATATAAATTTATTGATACACTGGCCGAAAACATTGATTTACAAATCGATTATCGAAAAGATTTTAAACTTTATAAAAACTTACAAAATCAACTAAGTACACTTTTAGAAAATGAGCAGCAAGCCAAAAAAGACAAAGATTATTACGATTTTCTGTTGAATGAAATTCTTGAAATAAAACTGAAAGAGGGTGAAACGGAAACGCTTGAGGCTGAACAAAAATTATTAAGCAATAGCCAAAACATATTACAAATACTTAGCAATGCCAGCATCCATTTAGGTGGTAATGAAGAAAATATAATTTCCAAAATAAATAAGCTTAAGCTTGAGATGAATAGTATTTCAAGTCTTAATAAAAATTTTGAAGCTTTTAATGATAGATTACAAAGTTTGTATGTAGAGCTAAAAGATTTATGTGCTGAAATTGAAAGTGAACAAGAAGAAATAAATAACGACCCTACCCGTTTGCAATTTGTTGAGGAGCGACTTTCTGCAATTTTTAGGTTATTTAAAAAGCATAGCGTTTCAAGTGATGCTGAACTTTTGAAAATTGCCAATGACTTTGATGATAAGCTTTTGAGCATTAGTAATTACGATGGTCAAATAGAAAAACTAAAGTCTGAAATTGAAAAAATTGAAAAGAAACTAATTAGCAGGGCTATTGAATTGACTAAAAAAAGAAATTCAATTTCACCAATTATCTCAAAACACATCAAACAAAATTTAGCTCAATTAGGTATGCCTGATGCGTTATTTATTGTTGATATACAATCATCAAAAACTTTAACTGAATATGGTTCTGATGATATTAATTTCTTATTCACAGCCAACAAAGGTAGTGAAGCTAAAGAGTTGAGTAAGGTTGCCTCTGGTGGAGAGATGAGCCGATTAATGCTTTGTATAAAAGCAATGTTGGTTGAAAAAACTTCGTTGCCAACAATAATTTTTGATGAAATTGATACCGGAGTTAGTGGCGACATTGCTTTAAAAATGGGAAATATTATGTTTGCAATGGCCGAGAAAATGCAACTACTAACCATCACACATCTGGCACAAATTGCGGCTAAAGGCCAACATCATTTACATGTTATAAAAGAAGTTGTTGATGACAAAACAAATTCTAATATATTAGAAATTTCTGATGAAAAACGAATCCAAGAAATTGCAAAAATGTTGAGTAGTGCAAACCCTACCAAGGCAGCAGTTGAAAATGCCAAAGAACTGTTGGATTTAAAAAATTAAGAACGGCTTTAGTCTTCATTATATTAAATTAAAAATTAAAAACATGGAACAAGATATTAGATGGAAACAGCGTTTTGCAAACTTCAATAAAGCTTTAGCTCAATTAGCTAATGGTGTTGAACACAATGGAGCAAATCCTGAAGATTTAATTAAAGAAGGTATCATTCAGCGTTTTGAATTTACGCACGAATTGGCTTGGAATGTGATGAAGGATTTTTTAGTCTATGAAGGTTTTCAAGATATTATTGGTTCAAGAAGTGCAACTAGAGAAGCATTCAATAAAGGTTTAATTACAGACGGACAAACTTGGATGGACATGATTGAAAGTAGAAATAAAACCGTTCATACCTATGATGAAAATATATTGAATGCTGAGTTTAACAAAATTGTATCTAAATACTTTCCTCTTTTTATTGATTTCCAAACTAAAATGAAAAGTCTATTATGAAGTTTGGATTAACTGATGAAACGATTCATAAAATTAACTCCGTATTTAAAAAATATGGTGAAGTTGATGAAGTAATAATTTATGGTTCTAGGGCAAAAGGTAATTACAGAGAAGGCTCCGATATTGATATTACACTAAAAGGTAAAGCCTTAACCGAAAGTATAAAATCCAAAATATATAGCGATATTGATGACTTAAATACACCTTACTTGTATGACATATCCGTTTTGGAAAACATAAAAGCTGATGATTTAGTAGAACACA
>Ga0214921_10011406_pt1 | contig 10805 bp, 8 predicted proteins | sample LL1505_MetaG_FD_177992 | JGI IMG/M metagenome (GOLD analysis project Ga0214921, IMG submission 177992) | Freshwater microbial communities from Lake Lanier, Atlanta, Georgia, United States - LL-1505 | ecosystem: Environmental > Aquatic > Freshwater > Lake | place: USA: Georgia | collected 2015-05-28
TTATGCCCGCTCCACGATCTGGAAATCGAAAACCACCCAAGCTGCCTAAGCCGCCAGTGCGCAGGCAGGACCCTTCCAAAGGGGATGGCCCAAACTGGCGTGGGGTTGTCCTGTTCTTGGTTTCCACTTCGATTCTTCTTCTGGCTTTCTATGCCCACCAAAATCAGAGTGCGGCGTCGACTCGGGAGCTGTCCTTTGCGGAATTCGAGAGCTATCTGAAGCAAGGAAAAGTGAAGGATGTGGTTCTGAACGTTGAGCCGGCGACCAACATCCGCTGGTTGTCTGGAAAGTTTGAGCCCTCTGATACACTGCGAAAAAGCGTGCGGGTCGACGGTCAGGGGAACACTGGCTACCGGGTCACGGTGGATCTGGCCTTTAAAAGAGATCTCGATCAGTTGCTGGCGGCCAACGGGTTTCCGCAAGTTAGCCAAAAGGTCATTGATAATTCCACCTGGCAGGCGATCGCCGGAACCCTTCCGTTCGTTCTTTTTGTTTTAATCATGTATTTTTTCTTCCGGCAGCAGATTCGCATGGCTGGAAAGTCGGCTTTCAGTTTTGGGAAGAGCAAGGCGCGGATCCTTTCCAAGGACCGCAACAAGGTGACCTTCGCCGATGTGGCCGGAGTCGAGGAAGCCAAGGACGAGGTAAGCGAGATCGTGGAGTTTCTTCGGGATCCGAAAAAATTCCAGAAATTGGGAGGAAGAATTCCCAAGGGCATCCTCATGGTGGGGCCTCCCGGGACTGGAAAAACCCTTTTGGCGAAAGCGATCGCCGGCGAGGCGGATGTTCCCTTTTACGGCATCAGCGGTTCTGACTTTGTCGAAATGTTTGTTGGAGTGGGAGCTTCTCGGGTGCGGGATATGTTTGAGCAGGGAAAAAAGACTGCTCCCTGCTTGATTTTTATCGACGAAATTGACGCCGTGGGGCGGAGTCGCGGTCACGGGTTGGGAGGCGGCCATGACGAGCGGGAACAGACCCTGAATGCGCTGCTCGTGGAGATGGACGGAATTGATACGGCGGAAGGAGTGATCATCATTGCAGCGACCAACCGCAAAGACGTGCTCGATCCGGCTCTTTTGAGGCCGGGTCGGTTTGACCGTGAGGTGCACATCAACCTGCCCGACGTAAAGGGGAGGGAGGAGATTTTGAAAGTTCATGCCCGCAAGGTAAAGGCGATGGAAAATGTTTCCTGGGCCACCTTGGCTCGTAGCACGCCCGGATTTTCCGGTGCCGAGTTGGCCAACGTGATCAACGAGGCGGCCCTATTGGCGGCCCGCAGGGATGCCGAGGCCATCACGCAGCACGATCTAGAAGAGGCCCGCGACAAGGTTCGATTTGGACGCGAGCGGCGCAGCCTGGCCATGAGTGACGAGCAGAAGAAACTGACTGCGTACCATGAGGCGGGCCATGCCATGTTGAATATCGCACTGGAGCACACCGACCCGCTGCACAAAGTTTCCATTATTCCCCGAGGACCTGCGTTGGGGGTCACCATGATGCTGCCTACCGAGGATCGGTACGGGTACGGACGAAAGAAGGTCGTCGACGATCTGTGTGTTGCGATGGGGGGTCGGGTAGCCGAAGAGATGTTCCTCGGGGATATCTCCAGCGGGGCAAGTGGTGACATCAAAATGGCTACTTGGTATGCCAAAAAGATGGTCTGCGAATGGGGAATGAGCGGACGGATGGGTATGGTCGAATATGGGGATCACGAGGACTATGTTTTCTTGGGAAGGGACATCGGCCGTTCCCGTGGGTATAGTGAGCATACGGCAAGGGAGATCGATGAGGAGGTGCATAAGATTGTGAATGGGGCGTACGATCGGGCCAAAAAAATTCTGGAAGAGAATCGTGCCAAGGTGGAGCTGATTGCCTCGGCTCTGCTGGAATATGAGACGCTGGATGGGGCCCAAGTTGATGAGATCGTGAAGTATGGAAAAATGAACAACCCGCCGCCCAAGGGGGTTTCCGCGCCAGTCTCCCCAACTCCCAGTGAGCCGTTGCCCGCCGTACGCCCGGTCGAGAAGGCCAAAGACAAGAGCGGGATTTTGCCAGGGTTAGAAGGCGCACCAGCTGGCGCCTGAATAAGCTTCCCGCAATGAGTTTCCCTGCCACGTGTACGTGGCTTTGTGGGGATCAACATGTGTCAATTCGCGCAGGGGAACCTTTTCTCCTGGGGATTTTAAATGTCACGCCGGACTCTTTTTCCGATGGGGGAAAATATCTTTCCCGAACGGATGCAGTCCGGAGGGGGATCGAACTTCTACAGTCAGCCCAAGGACTGGACATAGGGGGGGAGTCGACTCGCCCCGGAGCTGAACCGATTCCGGCGGGGGAAGAAAGAAAGCGGGTGATTCCCGTTTTGCAGGAGATTCGCAAGGAGATGCCGCATGCCGTTTTGTCGATTGATACTTACAAAGCAGATGTTGCCTTGGCGGCAATGGAATTTGCCGGGGTAGACGTGGTCAACGATGTTGGGGCCGGAAACTGGGATCCTGCCATGTGGGGGGTCATGGAAAAGAGTCGGGTGGGTTATATCTGCATGCATGCATCGGGCCGTCCGAAAGAAATGCAGGTGAATCCCCAGTATGACCATGTGGTCAAGGAGGTCAGGGATTTCTTGGAGAAAAAAAAGCTAGAATGGGGGCAAGAGAAAATGGCGCTGGAACGAATGGTTTTTGATGTAGGAATCGGTTTTGGAAAGCGGTCCGAGGATAACCGAATGCTGTTGGAGGCGGATTGGACGGGGCTAGGGCGTCCGATGGCTTGGGGACTTTCGCGGAAATCTTTCCTCGAATTGACCCAAAGAGAAAAAGGCATGCGGAACCGTGATGAAGCCTTGGACTTCTGGAATCAGAGATTGCTTACGGGAGGGTTTCCCATGATTTGGAGAGTTCACGATCCATTGAGGGTCAAAGAGGCGATCCGCATCTTTTCTGATGATGTTCTGGCATCGGCACGCTAGGATTTTTGGATGAGCGAAGTGATTCAGCTAAAAAGGGAGGTGGAGGCCACGGCGATTCCTGCAGGTCAGAAGCAAAAGCTGATTCTGGGAACGGAAGTGGTGGTGACTCAAGAGCTGGGTGGCACCTTTACTGTGCATGCGACCCATCAAGGGGGTCTTTTTCGCATCGAGGGGAAAGATGCCGATGCCTTGGGGCGGACTATTCCAGTGGAAACCCCCATGGCACACGGAAAAAATGCGGGAGAGGAGGAGATCTGGGCTGTGCTGAAAACCTGTTACGATCCGGAAATTCCAGTGAACATCGTAGATCTCGGGTTGATCTACAGCATGGAATTAAAAAAGACAGACGGGGGAGGAAAACGGGTGGAGGTGAAAATGACGCTGACGGCCCAAGGTTGTGGGATGGGGCCTTCCATTGCAGCGGATGCCCGACAAAAAATTCTTACTTTGTCCGGTGTGCAGGAGGCTCAAGTGGACGTTGTTTGGGATCCTCCGTGGGGGCCCCAGATGATCACAACGGATGGCCGAAAAAAGCTAGGGATGGACTAATCATTTATGTTTGTCATTCCCTCGATCGATCTCATGTCAGGGGAGGTGGTGCGTCTGGCTCAAGGGAAAGCGACTGAAAAGAAGGTTTACAGCAAGGATCCGATGGCCTGTGCCCGTCGTTGGGAAAAAGCCGGGGGCCGCGTATTGCATCTTGTGGATCTTGAGGGGGCTTTCGAGGGGAAGATGAGAAACCTGGAGATGATCGGTCAGATTGCTCGTTCTGTGAAAATGCCCTGCCAGGTTGGTGGGGGGATCCGGGATCTGGCTGTGGCGGAAAAGATACTTCAAGCGGGAGCCCAGAGGGTGATTTTTGGAAGCGTGGCCTGTGACAATCCGGAGACCATTGATGAGGCGGTGAAGCGATTCGGCACGGACAGGGTTGTGGTGGGTATTGATGCGAGAGACGGGGTGGTGGAGACGCGGGGCTGGACGAAACCTAGTGGTTGGAAGGCGGTGGATCTCGCCGCCCGCATGACCAAGGGTGGAGTTACGCGGATCATTTATACCGATGTGGTCCGAGATGGAATGATGACAGGTCCAAATATCCCGGCGGTGCAAGAGATGATGAAGGCGTTTTCAGGAAAAGTGATTTCCTCCGGGGGAATCAGCGGTCTGCCCGATCTACAGGCTTTGGATCGGGCTGGGGGTGTGGAGGGGGTCATTGTAGGTCGGGCCTTATACGAGGAGGCTATGGAGGACGAGGTGTGTCGGTTGAATACGTTTTAAGGGAAGAAGGCAGGTTGGGAAGCGGTCCGACCATCGATTACGCCGCCGAATTGAATTCTGAGCAGTTGGAGGCGGTGACCGCGCCTCCCGGACCGATGCTGGTGATCGCCGGGGCAGGGAGTGGTAAGACGAGAACCCTGACCTATCGGGTAGCTTGGCTGGTGGAGCAGGGAGTTTCTCCGGAACAGATTCTTTTGCTGACATTCACCAACAAGGCATCCAAGGAAATGTTGGCCCGAGTGGCTTCCCTTTTGCCCCACGACCTTACCCGGCTTTGGGGCGGAACGTTTCACCATGTTGGGAATCGACTTCTGCGCCGGCATGCGGAGGTTGTCGGGTACAATAGGGATTACACCATTCTGGATCGGGAGGATGCTGAAGATCTGATTGCGGCCAGTCTCGGGGAAGCCGGAGTCGACCCCAAAGACAAAAGATTTCCCAAGCCCGAGGTACTTTCCGAAATCTTTAGCTTGGCGGCAAATCACCGGACCACCTGTGGTTCCATCCTGCGGAAGCAGTTTGGTTATTTCCTCGAATTGGAGAGTTGGATCACCAAGGTAGGGGAAATCTATATCCGCAGAAAAAAAGACAGCGGGGCCATGGATTATGACGATTTGCTGACCCTTTCTCTCCGATTGCTAGAGGAGGGAGGGGAACTCAGGGAGCGGTATCGACAGCGTTTCCAGCATGTTTTGGTGGACGAATATCAGGATACTAATCGGTTGCAGTCGGACTTCGTGGATGCGATTGGGGGAGGTCACCATCAGATTATGGCTGTGGGGGATGATGCACAGAGCATCTACTCGTGGCGTGGGGCCAAGGTGGAGCACATTCTTAGCTTTCCACAGCGGCACCCCGGGGCACGTATGGTTCGTCTTGAGACAAACTACCGAAGTGTTCCCCAGATCTTGGACCTGGCCAATCACGCGATTTCTCACAATCCCAAGCAGTTTCCCAAAAATCTGCGTTCGGTTCGGGAAGCAGGGGTAAAACCAGCGGTGGTGGCCCTGGAAGATGGAGGGCAGCAGGCGACTTTTGTGGCGCAAAGAATCCTCGAGCTCCACGAGGAGGGGGCGAATTTGTCTGACATTGCCATCCTGTACCGGGCTCATTTTCATGCGATGGAGATGCAATTGGAACTCACCCGCCGGAATATTCCCTACACCATCACCTCGGGTTTGAGGTTCTTTGAGCAGGCTCACATCAAGGATGTGGCGGCGCATATGCGTCTGGCGGTGAATCCCAAGGATGAGGTCGCATTTCACCGATTGGCGCGGTTGTTGCCGGGAGTGGGCCCCAAATCTGCCAGCAAAATGTGGAACGAAGCCGCTGCCGGAAAGCCTTATGGACAGATCAAAGTGGGGGAAAAGGGAGCGAAGGGCTGGTCCCAGATGGTGGAGACTCTTCGCCAGATTGCCGGGAAACCTCCCAGTGAACAGGTGAAGATCGTGGTGGAGGGAAGTTACGGCGACCACGTGCGAACTAGATACGCCAATGCGGTAAACCGTTTGGATGATCTGAGGCAGTTAGAAGACTACGCCAACGGTTTTACCAACACGGCTGATTTTCTGGCTGAGTTAGCCTTACTGGGAAATACAGAAACGGAGGTGGCGGCGAGGAGGAATGACCATGAAGGGGATGCGGTGCGCCTTAGCACTGTGCATCAGGCCAAGGGGCTAGAGTACGGAACAGTCTTCGTGATTATGCTCTGTGATGGACTTTTTCCCTCCTCCCGATCTTTGGAAACCGAGGAGGGGGAGGAAGAGGAGCGCCGATTGTTTTATGTCGCGGTGACCCGGGCCAAGGATGAGCTTTATTTGACACATCCCAGGCTGCGAATGGGAAAGGGGGGAGACGCCTGGCAGACTCCTTCACGGTTTCTGAACGAACTTTCGAAAGAGTTGGTCAACGTCTGGCGGGTGAAGGGGTCGGCGGGGTTAGGCGACTGGAGTTAATTCCGGGTGGTATTCTTACTTGGGCCTACGGCCTCGGGAAAATCCAGAGTCGCTCTGGAGGTGGCTCGAAAAACGGGTGCGGAGATTGTCTCTCTGGATGCCTTTCAGGTCTATCGCGGAATGGATATTGGAACCGCAAAACCGACAAGGAAGGAACAAGATAAGATCCCTCATCACCTGCTGGATTTGGTGAATCCGGAGGAATCGTTTTCCGCGGCCGATTACAAACGGGAGGGAGAAGGAGTTGTTAGGGCATTAAAGAAAGATGGCCGTAAGGCTCTGTGGGTCGGAGGAACCGGTCTGTATCATCGGGTGATGACGCAGGGGCTTTCCGCTGCCCCCCGGACAGATAAGAAAATCGCCGAACACATTGAGCGCATGGCAACGGAGGAAATGGCTGATGAGATCCAGCGGGTTGATCCCGAGTGGGCAAAAGAGGCTGATTTACAGAACCGAAGAAGAATGGTTCGGGCCCTGGCGGTGTGGCAGCAAACTGGTCGAACGATGACGGATTGGCAAAAAAAAGAAACCACTCCAGGTCTTTTATTAGGTTCTAGGAACTTTGTCCTCGTCCCAACGATGGCGACTTTGTCTAGAGTAATTGAGCAGAGAGCCAAGGGTATGCTGGAGGGAGGATGGGTTGAGGAAGTACGAGTTTTGATGCAACGGGAGGGTTGGAGAGGGTCGCCAGGAAGTCGGGCTATCGGGTATGAGCAGGTGGCGATGATGATGCAGGGAAAAATGGGGAAACAAGAGGCCTGTGACAAAATCGTGACGGAGACAAGGGCCTATGCGAAGCGCCAATTGACCTGGTTTCGGGGTCTTACTAACTTCCAAGCTATCGAGATTGATCCCCAGCTTTCTCCCTGCAAGAGCGTGGTCGATACTCTTATGGCCGCTCTGTCCGAATGAGCTTTTAGTATGATCATATCCACCAACCGAGATCGACCTACTGAGCGTGCATTTTTGGTTGGTCTGGAAACGCATAAATCAGGCCGAATCGAGACTGGAGAGTCTCTGGAAGAACTTGGCTTATTGGTTCAAAGCGCGGGTGGGGAAGTGGCCGATCAAGCTACCCAGAAGTTGGATACCCCCGTGGCTCCGACGTACATCGGAAGCGGAAAAGCAGCCGAGTTAGCCAAGGCGGCGAAGGAGAAAAAAGCGGATACGGTCATCTTTGATGATGAGTTAAGTCCGGCCCAAGCCAGGAATTTGGAGGAGATCTTTTGCTGTAAGGTTTTGGATCGCACGCAGCTGATTCTGGATATCTTTGCTCAACGGGCGAAATCCAAGGAGGGGAAGCTCCAGATTGAGTTGGCGCAATTAGTCTACCTTTTGCCGCGCTTAACCAGAATGTGGACCCATCTTTCGCGTCAGTCGGGAGGTATCGGAATGAGGGGACCAGGGGAGACGCAGTTGGAGGTGGATCGACGCAGGGTGCAGGAGAGGATTACGCGTTTGGAGCGGGATTTAGTGGAGGTTAGAAAACATCGGACCATTCAAAGGGAGGGAAGGATGCGCCAACATTGGCCGGTGGCCGCCTTGGTGGGGTACACGAACGCCGGGAAATCCACCCTTATGAATCGGCTGACCCATTCCGAAGTGCCGGCAGAGAATCGTCTATTCGCGACGCTGGATCCGACCATCCGTCAGTTCCGAATGCCCAATGGGGTGAGGGTTTTATTGGGCGATACGGTGGGGTTTTTAAAGAAACTACCCACACATCTGGTGGAGTCGTTTCAATCCACTTTGGAGGAAGTGGCCTTTGCCGATGTGCTCATTCATGTGGTGGATTCCAGCCATCCACAAAGACAGCAGCAGATGAAAGCGGTGGATGATGTCCTGCGCCAGATCGGGGCAGGGGACAAGCATACGCTGACGGTATGGAATAAAGCGGATCGGGTGGAGAATCGCGCAGCTTTAGAGCGTGAGGCCGCTGGGGTGGCTCATGGGGTGGTTATTTCCGCGCAAACTGGGGAGGGTATGCCAGCCTTCTTTGCCGAGCTGACCACTATGCTGGCTGCTTGGAGCATGAGGGTTCATTTGAAGGTGCCACAGAGTGAGGGGGCCTTGCTGGCTTTGCTTTCACGGGCGGGAAGAATCCTAGAAAAAAAATACGAAGGGAATGATGTCGAGCTGAATGCGCATATCCCTCCATTCTTGAGGGGGAAGGTGGCCCCGTTTATTATAACGAGCCATGGGGAGAATTCGGGAATTACCGTCGGAGGAAAGACCGCGGGAGCGGTTGATGATGCAGGGCCCTGAGGCCTTGGGAGCCGCGGAGCTTCTGGGAATTCTTCTCCGGACGGGGTTGCCGGGTAAATCAGCGGTCGAGTTGGCCGCCGAGATTTTGGGATCGCGGGAGGGGCTGGGAGGGTTGGCTCGAATTACTCCGCAGACCTTACAGAAAGAGTTTAAGGGGTTGGGGATAGCTAAGTCGTGTCAGGTGGCGGCGGCGATTGAACTGGGAAGGAGAGTGGGGGTGGCAGAGGTATCCGGGGGAATGATGGATACCCCTGCCAAGGTTGAAGAGTTGATGGGGCCTGAATTAAGAAAAAAAGACCGGGAGGAGGTCTGGGTTTTGCTTTTAAACACCAAACTCAGGCTTCTTCGACGAACCCAAGTAAGTAGGGGTTCTGTGAACGAAACGGCAGTGCAACCCCAGGAAATATTAAGGGAAGCACTGGGGGCGGAAGCAGTATATGCGCTGGTCGTGGTGCATAATCATCCATCCGGAGACCCCGCACCGAGCCCGGCCGATCTGGAATTCACGCGAAAGTTGAGGGACGGAGCCAAGTCGGTGGGTGTCCTACTCCAGGATCATGTGATTATCGGCGTCGCCCGGGAGGGCCGTTCGGGGTACTATAGTTTTAAGGAAGCTGGATATTTATGAGCGAAGCCATGATTCATGCCACGGCCATCGTGGAAAAGGGTGCCAAGATTGGATCCGGTTGTGAAATCGGACCCGGGGCGATTGTTGGATCCGAGGTTGAGTTAGGGTCAGGCTGTGTTGTGGGTCCGAGGGCGGTTTTAGAGGGAAGGGTGAAAATGGGGCCGAAGAATCGGATTGGAGTTGGGGCGGTGATTGGCGGAGAACCGCAGGATCTGGCCTATCAGGGAGCGAAAAGCGGTGTCGTGATTGGCGAAGGAAACACGTTTCGAGAATATGTGACCGTCCATCGGGGAACCAAAGAGGGGACAGACACCATGATTGGAAACGAATGTTTTCTGATGGTGGGGGCGCATGTCGCGCACAACTGTCGGTTGGCAGATGGAGTGATTCTGGTCAACAACGTGTTGTTGGCGGGGTATGTGGAGGTCGAGGAGAAGGCTTTCCTAGGTGGGGCGGTGGTGGTGCACCAATTCGTCCGGATCGGAAGATTGGCGATGGTCAGGGGGCAGACCCGGGTAGGCATGGATTTACCACCGTATTGCATGGCCGTGGCAACAAACGGGGTATGTGGGCTGAACTTGGTGGGATTAAAGAGGGCCGGGGTGGGGCCAGAGGGGCGGAAAGCTTTGCAGAGGGTGTATGAGGAGTTTTTCTTTGGCGGGAAAAACAGAGTTCAGGCCTTGGAGGAGATCCGCAGGGGTGGCGATGCCAAAAACAAAGAGGTCAAAGAGTTTTGTGATTTTATTGAGAAGACCAAGCGCGGGGTTTGTCACGGCCTAAAAGCCGGTGAGATCAGCCTGGAGGAGAATTAAAAGCGGGACTGGATGCCGACTTCGAGGGCGAAGTTGTAGCTGTTTTCAAAGTCGTAGTTGCCGATTCGAGGGGTAAAGGCCCCGAGGAGTTTGAAGGCTCCATAAAAATCAACCCCTGGAGTCACAGTATAGTTGACCCCTAACTGGGCATTAAAACCAAACTGGAAAGCACTACGACAGTAATTGCCTTGGACATCGTTCGCACCAAAATAGTAGTTATTAACGTCCAATTGTTGCCAGATCGCGCCAATACCCCCCCCGATAAAGGGTTTGAAGGCAGTAGCTCCAGGCCAGCGAAGAATTCCGTCGATTTGAACTGGAACTTGGACTAATTCTCCGTCTGCGGAGCAATGGTATGACCCTTGTGCGTACGTCTGCCCATTGATGGCTGTCGGACTTGTTAGGTTAAAATTATATTGATTAAGTCCATTGTAGACGATTCCTGTTTGAAGGCTGACCCCCAACCAATCGTAAATATTGTAGCCGAATTCAACATCGAATCTGAACCCAGGATTAAAAGTAAAGTTTTCTGCGGATTTATTTTGATAGGGATAGGCCTGCATGTTGGTGCTGTTGAAAACACGTCGAGCCGTAAGTTGACCTTGGATGGAGCCGCCGATGGCGGCATTCATGAAGAAGTCATCGTACGTGCCTAACTCAATCGATGTCTCGGCAGAGGAGACAGGGGCTGGTTTGCCGGATACTGTCTGTAGGGGAGGTGGAGAACCCTGGGGGGCCATCCCCGAGAGAGGATCGACCGGTGCCGATCCTCCACCCATGGGGTTTGGAGCGGATCCCCCTCCCATCGGATCACCGGCAGCAGTGGGGATCGTAGTTGCTGCCATCGAATCTGGTGAACTTGGAAGGGTGCTATTGATGGTGGCTGGTGTGCCAGTGGTTCCGAT